>Ga0116229_10005536_pt1 | contig 20556 bp, 13 predicted proteins | sample S1TSphgellanicum_3_FD_87313 | JGI IMG/M metagenome (GOLD analysis project Ga0116229, IMG submission 87313) | Host-associated microbial communities from peat moss isolated from Minnesota, USA - S1T2_Fc - Sphagnum magellanicum MG | ecosystem: Host-associated > Plants > Peat moss > Unclassified...
CATATAGTGAACCATTTTCACCAATGAAGGTAAGGACAGTGAAATTATGGTGAACTTAATTCACTTTTACAATTACACAGTGAAATAGCCTACTGAACTACACCACACTTTCCTAGTAGTGTATGGGAATGTTATTTCAAGTTCTAGAAATCATCTTTGAAGTGCAAAGGAAAATGAATAATGAAAAAATAACAAGAAAAGAAATAAGTTTTCCAACTTACAAAACATGTTTTTTTTTTTCCCTTTTTTTTTCTTTGGACCCCTCTACTTTCAATCCTCATAAATTTCTTTTTTTTATTCATTTAAAATAATTTAAAATGTTATAGGAACACCACCTAAAGTTCTACAAATCATCTTTGAACTTAAATAACAACATAACAACATACAAGGAATTTTTCTAATGTTGGGGAACAGATCTTTCGAGCATTTGGTGGTTTGTTTATTTTTTGGAGTTCTTAACCCCCTCTACTTTGAGGGGCCATAACTTTTTCAATTCTATTTCATTTTTTATAAATTTTAATGCACTAGATGTGATAATGGGAGGGGTTCAAGTTTTTCTTAAACATTAAAAACAATAGAGCCTTCCCCTTGGATTTGACTTGCCTTGAACGGTTAAGTGTTATAGTTGCAACTCAATTTGTAACTAATGAACTACTAAAAGATTTAACCTATATGTTTTGTTTTCAAATTACATATTACAAACTATATAAAGAAGGTTTGTTTTCTTATGTTCCCACATTAAAATACATGTGTCATTTTGGGATGAATTTTAAAAAGCTTAATTTAAAAGCAAAACATAAAATTAATAAAAAGTCATGGTTATTTTTTAGTGCACTTAGTATTGTGTTTTCCTACCTACTTACCTACCTAGGTATGTAAGTAGGTCCTATTTTTCCACCCACCTATGTAGGTAGGTAGGTAGGTCCTAGGTAAATATGTAAGTATGTATGTATGTATGTTTTAAGACCTACTTACTTTGGTTATGTATGACTTACCTAGCTACTAAAATAATTTTTTTTATGTTTTATTTTTTCCAAAATACAATTAATATGCCATGTGCCAATTTTTTATATTATGCCATGTGTCACAATTTCAGACCATCGTTAACAATCATACTGGACGATGGAGATCAATATATAGAAAAAAAAATTATGTCCAAAAATCTTCATAATGCGACATGTCAAATTTTAATACATGGATGACAATTAATGACGTTAGCATGACATCACGTGTGCAATTATAATGGAATTACATAGTGGTTGAAAACAAATTGCTTTGATTAAATTGCAATTGAGTTGTAATGAGTTGCACCGTATATACGGTGAATTACAACTTTGCAACCCATGTAACTTGTTCATTAACATTCACAACATATAAATACACTGAGTTGCAAATGTCTTTTCCAATTCAAAAATTTAGTTGCAAGGTCAATTGCAAAACATTTTTTTCTTCATAGTGAATCTAAACTAAATGGTAACAAAACATAAATAATTTCCATTGTGTCTTTTACAAGATGCATAGAAGAAAACACTTAAGTACCCATTGCTAAAAACCAAGACACATTTTTATGTTAAAATAAAAAATAAAAAAACAAAGAATGGATGTGTCTTGCACTGTCATGTAACTACAACAACTCATCCAACCTATCGAAATACTTTTAAAATATTTTTTGAAAAATATGAAAATTTATAAAATTATAAATTTCAATGTTGAACCTTTTTTTTCACCAAATAATTATTTCAACACAATAGTGTCAAACATTAGTCGTAGGTATGGTACTTTTGTGTAATTTTTTTTTTTGGGGTGTCTTTATTGCATTTTTTTTAGTGTTTTTATTGTATATACTTCATGGTTTTATACTTATAATCCTTGAATGCATTTAAGTGATTAATATATAGAAATATCTAGTAATTACTAGCAGGTTGATGACTTATGTAACAAAACATATAATCTTGGGTTTAGGGGTCACATTTTTTTTTTAAGTTATTGAATTGCAAACAAATTGAAGTCACTACTTATATCACATGTGTTTCAATGAGTAAATAAGGATGGATACTTGGATTGTATATGAAAAAAAGGTATGAGATGATCAATACCTTCCAAAAGCTCCAATCATGTGTTGAAGTGAATTCTAAAGCATAAGAAAGGACTCTTCAAGTTTGCACCCCCATATTTTTTACCTCCAACTTTTCTTGAACCCTTATCAAACATTAAATAAGAAATTGTTGAATTTTCCCACGTTGGGAGAAATCATTTGAAACACATTAAATGATAGCAATGAGAAAAGTAGCAAAATTAGTTTTTTAGTAAGCTTGGCCAACCATCCTAATTGTCATGAAAACATACAAGAATACAATAGTTGTGAATTATTTCAAAAGGGCATATAAAAATTCAAAATACAAGATTAGCCTTAATGACAAGTTAAATTGAGACACATTTAATAATTAATTGATTACACAAGAAAATTTATAGTTTCATGTGCCAAAGATGGTGGAACACTTTTGCTTTTGGGTCTTTACAAATACAAAATGAGGACTCATTATTGACTTTAGAACCTCACCTTGTACAAAGATTATGTGAGTTGTTGAAATGCAAGTAGCAAATTAATGTCTCCATGTAGGAGTAGTACAACCCATTGTTCTTGATTATTTTAAAACAAAAGTTGCTTTTAGTATTAAGAAGATCAAAGTCACATTATGGTTTATGTGTGAGTTCATGCATGAGCAGTTTGGATTAGAGTTTTTGACACCTAGCAACACATGGCAAACTCCCTAGTGGTTACAAAATTCAAGGGTCTTACATGGCATACCACATTGCATACTTGGTGTTTTTTAAACACATCCCCACATCATTGGTGGTTAATGTTAATCAAATTGACATTTACTTCGTACATGGGAATAACGTGGCAAGAAGGATTTTGCACAAATTGGAGTTGAACATGAATGTGTCATTACATGTGTTGTTTCATGTATTGCAAATGAAAACTTAATTCCTTTTCACATTGTTTAGAAAGGTAAAACAAATAGGTAATTGCTAAGAAGTTTTAAGGCCAAAAGGAGTGTGGATCAAAGTGGCATTACTTTGGCTTTGTTAAACAATCATTGATCAAACCTACATACTCAAGTGCCTACAATTTGTGAAAATGATTTTAGTTGCTTATTTTCAATCAAAACAAGAATGGTTGGATTTACCAAATGGCCAAAAGATTGTGTGCCTCAAGGATTGTTGGATTATCCATCAATCAACCAAATTTCAAGATTGGATAAAAGAAAAGTACCTCAACATTTGTCTTTTGTTTGCAGTCACAAATTGTACATTAAAATTGTGCAACCTTGTGATGTAATCTTGCAATGACTTTCAAAATGTGTATTTGCTTCTTACTTCAAAACATGGTCAACAAGTAATATACAAGAGCAATTGGAATCTAATACACTTGGCCATGAAGTTGATTTGCAAATGGATTTTCTGCCTTGCATTCATGAGATGGTACTCATTTGGTTATGGACATCATATTCAAACTTGGGCTTACATTAAAACATGATTAAATTTAGATGGGATTGTTGTTATATTTTAAGGGTAGATTCCATATTAAAGTTATGCAAGTGAATATGATTATTTGTTTGTAGATATGGAGATTGATGTTGATTTAAGAGGTCTCAATCATGAGAATGTACTTAATATTTACCTTGATGGTCGATAAAAGAGAATATGAGCTTCTTTCTATCTAATATTCACATAGAAGATAACCATGTCCCTAACAAGTGAACGTTATTTCATTTTCAACTTCTTATCTATTTGGTTCAACTTGGTTATATGAATATGCAAATGTCTAGGTGTTTGTGTTCGATGTATGCACAAATAAGTTTCATTGCATTCAATATTTTACTACAATTAACATTTTTCTAAAATTGAGCAACTTATATGGTTGGCAAACTAAGATTTAAACAATAGGTCTCTAGTCTCCAATTGTGTAATTGGGTGGGTCCTAAATTTTGGGGGAGGTGAGAGGTAGCAACCTACCCCCATTTCTTTTCCTTATTAATTAAAAAAATTAGCAACACACAACTGGCTCTTATTAATGCTAAGAAAATTGGTTTGTAGGGTTTTTTGAAAGGTTGTCTAATATCACATTGATACAAATACTTCAATGGATGTACACAAAATTTAATGTCATATTTCAATGCATTGCCAAGATTTGAGAAATTGATTGTGGAATTTTGGTAGTTGAAACTGCCGAATTTGGAAACAAAATATCAAGGCTCATGTGTGCATAATTTTAACTGGATAGCAGTTTCAAATCCTCAAAACAACTCCAACAATGCACTATATTTGGGTTACTATTACAAATTTGCTCCTCCCCCATTGATAAACATAAAATATGGAACAATATATATTAAGAAGCACATCAAATTCAAATGCCACTAGTGAGTCAATTGATGTGGCTGACAAATTAATAGCAATCAACAACCAAACAATCATTTTGCCTGGTTTCAAGGCCTTTTAACATCCACAATATCCTACACAAATTTATAGGAGCTAGGCTCATCTTTGCACCTGTTGTATTGACTTCATTCAAAATTTGTGGTATAAACCCATTTTTCAACTGCTAGGACAAGTTTCAAAGATGCACAAATTACCAAATGGCAGGTTTCATTGGCAAAGATGCAATAAAACAACATTCACAACTTGCCCATACACTATGTTCGATCTTCTGGAAGCAAGTTTCATGCCATCATGGGAGTTTCATCAAGGGAGCAAAGCAACTGAAAGACATAAAAAGCTAATTGACTGTTTTGAGAGAACAACATAGAACCCTAAGAAACAGAATTCCTAGATGCCAGATTCACATTGGTGAGATCCATAGCCTCCCTTAAAGAACAGAGAAAAGAGATTGGGTAAATAAAGTGATTGAGAAACCCACCAAAAGATTTGAACTGGCTGAAGGATGGGCTCCATTCCATATATGAACTCATTCATTGGTGAGAAGTGAGCCAATAACAGTATTTGAACCAAGCGTGTAAGCTCGAGTCAAAGACTAGTACCAGGAGCAGAATCTCAACGGAAAAGGAGTATTTGCAAATTTTATTTTACTTACAATCCACAACTTGTCATTCCAGCAGATGTCATTGTCCACAACTTCAGAAAGCAATATGTTCATTTTTCTCAGACAAAGACAAGTTTCAGAGGGCCAACTTATTGCAGTAAGGTACCATTTTGCAATGGTATGTCTTCAACACTCCTCACAGCCTCCTTAAGTGCTGTCAATGTGACAGAACTTCACAGAGGCATTAGCATAAGTCTAACTCTTAGATGGCACAAAGAATTTGACTGAGTTCCTTGAAATTGTTGCATTTGATCCTTAGCAGCAGAAATAACTGGAAGGATGTCGTTCCATGGAATACAAGTGGCCCTGAACTGTAAAAATTACCCCACAGGAGGAGATTTTTGAGCAGAATACATCAACATCCATCAGTTGAAATCTGGATGGTAGAGTTAATCAAGACGATGGAGAAGGTATGCCACTTGGACGTTCTTGGTGAGAGGCATGACCCAGTGTTCATAAAGTGCTCCAACAAGTTCAGGATCAATTTTGTACTGAGAATTGTTCACCCTTCCAGTCTCATTCACCTCCTGCCCATATGTCCTAGCTTTGTGGGCCACCCTTCGCCTCACATTGTCTTCCACATCCTTATACGTCAACTCTGCCATTATTGCATCTGCATCCTGCAACCATGATTCAAACTCTTTTACACATCATTATCCAGTGCAAGCTATCTAACTGTTTCAAAGTGAGCATACGTTTCCAATTCCAGGAAGGCCCCTACATGGAATCACCAAATGATGCTGAGAAAAGCACCCATAAACAGTCAAGCACATGTGGGGAACTATATGTATCAAAATCAGAAAGATGAACAGGATTAGTATCACTGCACAATTTTTACAACCTGCAAGGTCTCATGAATCAAGGAAAATGTGCCAGGGTTATTAAAATGTGAGAAGTGACCAGCAAGCAGATGGCCCATAGCTAATCACTGTTGAACCTAACCTCATATCACACTCACCAGTCTGAGAGAACCATAGTACCACATGCAAAGATTTAAGTCCATGGTTAGGGATCCACCCTTTATGCACCTATTGGCTCAGATAGGGGAGAACAAATCAGGTAAATTCTACAACCTTGGGGCTTCACAACCTTATGACCCATTTTGCACAAGAACAAAGATAGTCACACTTCATAGATGCAGGTAAAAAATTTCCACCATTGTACCTGCGCTTTGATGTGGGGCTCAAACTTTCCAGGGTCTTGAGTAAATTTAGCTTCAGCAACAAACTTGCCATAATGAATCCTCTTTGACAATGCCTGCAAAATACAACAGCTGCCATTGCTCATTCACTTCTTTAACATTTATCTGCATGGTGACCACCATGCCAGACTCTCACACTTGTTACATTCTCTTATGGTGGACATAGCCTGAATAGCATACCAAAAGAATTTGAGTATAGTGAAATACCTGCAAACAAAGAACATCACAAACAGATGCTGAGCCATAGTTGCCATCATCACCCGGTGCCACAATTTTTGGCAACAAATCGTTGTAGTACATGCTCCATATGTCCTTGTTTATGTTGATGCTGTCTGCGGCTGGGTGCAGCACCTGCTTTCCATGGTCCACCAGGCAGACAAACAGTGAAATCATCAGGAACAAAAAAAGGTTATAAAAACCTACCTGACCTCACTGATGATGAATCCAGAAAAGACTTACACCATTCAATTTCTTCAGCTATTTAGGGTCACATGCTTACCTTAATTTGCTGGAGAGGTGGCAGAATTGGCTCAGGCAGACCTATTGGGAAAAAGGGATGTTCATCTGGAGCAGAATACCTGCGCACCTGTGCATTAATGCCCCATTTCCCATTACAGACAGAAATTACCAGCTTCACTCAACAAATGACCTCCAATGTCTGAAATGACAAGTGCACCCAAAGATCAGAATAGGAAACAGACAGATAACCAAAACCCACTTTTGCATGCAAATGTTCGGTCTCCTGAAGCATGTATTCAATAAGTGAGCCTTCAAAGCCTGGAATGGCAAAGCAGTTTTTGTCATATGTGGGCGCATTATAGCAGTACTGAGCCCGCTGCAGTAGACTGTAGATGAGTGTATCCTCCTGTTCTATCAGTGCTTCTCGAATACTTCCTATCAATAACGGTTGAATTCCACTCTCCTCAGTTGCAATCCTTCTGTTACAAAACAAATTCACAGAAATATCAAAAGTGTAGATGACTCCAGAGAAAATCACACAACATATTCAGAAATTCACCCTACTCCCATCTTGGGCAAGGAACCCTAAACCCCCACACATTGCAAGATATTTTTTGGAGCCGATGTCTACGCTACATTCACGAAGCTCGAAGAAGGGCTAATCCTATGAGATTCAGGAAAGTGCAAAAGCTCCATTCCCCCCCCTCCCCGCTCCCCCAAAAGATGATAAACACACATTTACAAAGCACTTTCTTGGAGCAAGAATTCCACATTCATCACAAAGAAAGATTTAAACCAAACCAAACCAACAAAAGGGCTTGAAAGTGGAGGAGACCTCGTGGGAACAGGTTGGGCAAGAGGCAAATCGGATTGCACGGCAGAAGACGCATGACAAATGGGCGCCCATGCCTTCAGTTTAACGGCTTGCAGAGGAGCAGAAGAAGCCATACTCCGCGGTGAGCCCATGAAGCAAGGAGCAGGCGCAGATGCCGTCAGTTTGACGGGTTGTGGAGGAGAAGAAGAAGCCATACTCCGCGGTAGTAAGCTCATGAAGCAAGGAGCGGGCGAAAGGACCAGATCTCCAACAAGACAAGTAGAAAGAACCATATCTAATCGTAAAACTCTCAAAAACTCGTCATTCTTCTTGTTCTGTCTTCTCTAACCCATCAGTTACACCAAAAATCTCAACATACTAGCGATGAAGGCCAAAATGTACACAGATACCCCAATCCTGAAACTCCTCACACGTCTTCACGTTTTCCCTGGGGATTCATCGCCGATGGCGACGACAACAACAAAGACTCCTTCCTTTTCCTCACGCGTGGCAAGATACGTTCTCGAGATTACAGCTAAACAATGTGTGCTAATCACAGATTAACGATTTGCTAAACACTATCCGTGAGGCGATTAGAGATTATGGCTTTGCAAAATCAGCCGCCCATGAAATCTTAGAAGTGTCTTTGCCAAGAGCTATTATACAACGCATAATCTGCTTTGGGTTTACTATTATGGCATTCCAATGGGTGCTGGTATATTCCGTAATCCAGAAGCCTACTTTCTCACTTTTCCGTAAACACCCCAGTGACCAGGAAATGACTGTCAAAGCAGATTACGCTCCGTACAGTCCATCGGGCAGGGGCTTCCCCAGAGATAATCTGCCAGTCTGCCCCCAGGTACAGATAAGCAGATTAAATCCGAGAATGTCGCTTACAACGGACATAATCCGTCGGAAGGGGGGCTGATGAGGCGGCTCCTGGACTGCGGCAGTTGGACTCGTTTTCAGGACACATGATAGCAAATTCCAAACTTTTTTATGCCCCTTTTTGAAATCCCATAGTCCGAGCCGCAGTTTAAAGGCTTTTTAGCTCGTCAAAGTGTTGGCGTCAAGGGTCACACAAGGGTCAAGGGTCAAGAATCAAATTAGGTGACCTGAAGACTTGGGTTTCTTGCATTTTAAATTCTTTTTTTTGGCTTTTAGAGGGCCAAATTTGGCTAACCACCATCCATCCCAATGTACACATCCACCTATATATGTTTCGGTGAGAATTGGTACGTAGTAAATTTGAAAATTTGAATTTTGGATTAGGAATTTCACATTGTGATCTGGAGCTTTGAGCAAACTGATAAGTTTCTTCAGGCCAATTTTACTTGGTGGTCATCAAAGTCTTTTTCTCTCTCAAAAGCAAAAGAGGCCAACAACAACAACCCAGCTATTTTGTTGTGCACTCTCATGAGGTGAATTAGTTCAACAACCGTTACAATTTACCTTCTGTTGCAAGCCTTCTTTTTTTCTCCCTTTTTCTTTTTTTTTTCCCCATTGCAAGTCATTTTTACTCCCAAGAATCCAAACACAACAGAAAAAGAATACTTAAACCACCCAGGGTGCAAAAAAAATTTGAGTCAAATGGCGAAGGGAAGCACATATATTGCCATTTTATTGCACTCAATCATGAGGTAAATTGGTTATGAGCTAGTATCACCTTCCATTAATTGCAACCCATGTTTACTTCAAAGAATCCAAACACCATAGAAATCGAATAATGAGGAGCACCCATGGTGCCAAAATTTGAATCAAATGACAAAGAAATCACATATACCCTAGTATCTTGAATACTTTGGCACAATGTTCGTTGAATAATTAATTCATTTTGAGATTCTAATTTCAACAAATAAAATACTCTTCAAGATTCAATATATTTTCCTTCACAAAAAAAAATTCTTTGAAAAAGGAACATTTACAACATTTTCAAAGAGTGTATTTGGTGTGGAAGCTGCCAAGGTAAATACCATGGGGGAAGAAAAACAAAAACTAGTTAGCAAAAATAGACTTTTTAAAGTTACTCCACAGGTGGTGACTAGCTTCCAGTCCCTCCACAGGGAAGTCCAAGTCTGATTTTCTAAAACACAAAGCCCATTCGCCCATTTATGTGTGGAACCAGAACCCACATAGTTCTTTTTTTTTTCTTAAAGAATGGAACAGGAGGTTCCTAAAGGAGTGGCCGACGCTAGTCCCAACTCGTCAAACAAGCTTGAGGCCTTTCCAGTAACTTCACCCTTTCCCTTTTTGTTATTCCTTTGTACATTTTCCAAATCTACCGTGTGTTTATTAATAAAGTTTTGCAGGATTTGATCATTTCCCGTGAAGCCTTGTGCCGTATTCTTATTCTTTCTTTTCTGGTTTGGGAAGAAGCAAAGGAACCCATATCACTGGTGTTTCTATTTGTGGTCAAAGTTGGAGGACCAAAAAGATTCAGTGTGAAGGGTACAAAGGAAGTTTTTGTTAAAGAAGTTGCCATATTATGAGGGAAAAAAAATTCTTCAGTCGCCATATTTAGTCAACACATTCCCACAGGTCACCACAACAAAGGAGGATTCTAAAACTTTGGTCAGGTCAGGTTCCCATCCTCGATTTATTTATTTTTACACAGTTTTTCTTCTTTATCAAATGACTAAAGCTTGGGTGGAGGGTTCGGTTCTTAGTGGTTTACTTTCCTCCTTGTGGCCTGCTTCTTTTGGGCTCTTTGAGACCCTGGACTTTGGTCCTTGCCCCTTGTTTCTTTTTCTCTCCCTTTCTTGGGTGCTTTCTTTTATCAAAGTTTGGCAGGGTTTCATCAGTGACATGTGTATGGAATACTAAATGCTTGGATTTTTTTTTGCCAAGTTCACTTTTTCCTTTTTGCACACTTCACTTTGCCAAATTGTGAAGTCCACATTGCTGGTACTCTTTTTTTGGCTATCTTGTCAAGTTCAAGTTTCCTGTTTGCCAACTCTGCTTGGTCAAATTGCAAAGTCCACATTGCCCAAGTTAACTTTTCCTGTTTCCCAAAACTGGTGGGTAGACGCTTGACCAAACACCGAGCATGCCACCCAAGACACACAATTCCCAAGGAAGACTCAAAGTCCAACTTCAAGCCCTACTGCCACTTAGGGCTGTTTTTTTTTTCAATTTTGTGATGCAGCTGAAGTGACAATCATCCAAAAGATGATTTAGCCAGATTTGGCTACAGACTAGATATGAAAATAGAAAAAAATCAGAATCCTTCTATATTCTTACTGGGACTTATCACAAAAATCTGACGATTTGGAAACCTTTATTTTCCAAAATCTGGAAAATTTGGGCCATTTTTTTCCCCACTGAAAATCCTTTGTATAGGTCAAAAAAATCATATTTTTCAGGTCAAAATTTGGCAAAATTTCGCCTATTAAAAAAAAAACTGCTGCCACTCCTATGTGCAATCAGTATCGTATATTTTCTTTTTTAAGATTTGAAAATTGGCATATTGGCTATTAGATGACTTTGAACCCTGAGAACAAAGCGAGGCAGTCTAAATTTGTCTATTAAAGGATATGGCTGGACAAGGTCAAATGTAAGAGGAGGTAATTAGACACACACCAGTAGCAATAATATTAGTAGTAATTTGGATGGATGAAGTTTAGGCTTTAATAATGTGAAATTGAGTTTCCATGTGGTAAGCAGAATACAAACCTTGAGCCAATAAGGAAATATAAATTGGTTTTGACTAGTTGGTGATAATATTTTTAGTTTTGATTGGTTGGTCACAATGATTGACCCATTTGGTGCACATTTCTCTCATCTTCCATGTACATTGTCCAAGATTTCATGTTTGTGGATGGTAATGGGGAAATAACATTTTGAAAAATTGAAACAAATGAAATGCCCAATAAATCATATTTTTAGCACATGGTTTTGGCATAATTAATATGAACACATGAAAGGGCAACCCAAGTGCTACAAAATAAAGGAATGCAACTATAGATCCAATTTCATTGTCACATTTAAAATATTTTTTTATACCTTCCAATCCTAAGCATGCATATCTTGTGTCAAAAAAGAAATATCACTAGTAAATTGGTTGGAGTGCCTCCCCCAAAATATCATGCAACTATTTAATTTAAAAGAAAATCATCAATTCTTGTAGTCAATTTTGCAATGGAATGCATGAAGCATAGTCATTCATGATAGCCCCCCCCAAACAATTTGATGAACAAAACACATCAAATTTGAAATGAATATTGGGATTAGTGTCAAGGAATGCAATCTTACCTTGACTGTCCATAGCCTTGACATATGCAATTGGGCCAATTCAATGAGCAAATGAATGGATGTATTTTGATCAAAGTAGGAAATAATGAGCATTTAAAGTCACATAAAAGCCACATAAAAGCTTGACATGAGCCTAAGCAACGTTATAAATGTGATATTCTGGTGCCATGTTTGGTAAGAACTAAAGAATTTGTTGTAATCATGACCATCAAAAAGTCTTCAAGAACTTGGTTTTGTTATTAATTATTCTTTTAAGGAATTTTAATTAATTTAAGGGGTAACATTTGTACATTATCCTCAGATCATAATATCCTACTTTTCAAAAATGGTATAGACCTCAAATGATGTGGTTCATGAATTTTGGTCAAAGTCCAAATTGAGGGTCTTTTGATGGTATGTTTGGTGGAACATTTCTAAAGTGGAACATGCTTTAATCATTGTATGAAAAATGTCTTTGGTAGTTGTTCAACAAAGCACAACATGTGTGGGGTTACAACTTTATGAACATATGGATCCAAATTATAAAGTTTGTCATTTATGGAAAAGATATTTTATTAGATATTAAATATACGAAAGGTTTTAGCACTTTGAATTTAAATGATTTCTTCATCACTTGACATTCAAAGAAGATGTCAAGGGACATTCACTACCATAGAAAAGATTATAGTATCAATATCAATTTTCAAAATTTTGGGTTGGAAAATGCATTAAAGAAATTTTAGAAAATGATGAATATTATAGAAGTTTAGACCTAAAATCTGAGATTGTTGTGATTAATTCAATTGCAAAAGATTGTAGTTGTCACTTGCAAGAGGTGTTTGAGCTCTTGAAAATACATTCATGTCAAAATTTCACCTTAAAAAAATGTCAGTCCGTACAATTTCAAATGTAATATTTTGATCACATGATTTTATGAATGAAGTTTAGGAATGTACAAAGGCAATGCCAATCCAATTTCCTAAGTAATAAGACTAGTAGATTTGAGTCAAGATTAATGACATTTCTTGAGTTAATAGTGTGTTTTTAATGATTTTTGATGAGGTTTTATTATTAGTTTGTAAATTAAAATGAATAAGATCGATTGCAATTTTGCTTCAAAGAGTACACAAGAATAAGCCATTTAGGAGTTGAAAGTTAGGTTCACATGTATATCCATTTTGAAATGATCTATTACATGAATTTTGAATTTTTTTTGCCATGAAAATTTTCTATTTCACTTATTACTATGCATGATTTAACATTAAGTCAACAAAATGTAGACATGCAACCAAAATCCATTTGTATCAATTGATTTGTTGGGAGACTTTTCAAATAGCTATAAGTAGTCATGTTGGTATTTGTCCTTGAAATTGGACATAATTACAAGATTTGGAACTTGGGGCATGTTCCCAAATACAACCTAATTTTAGGTATGGATAATTTCATAATAAACTCAACATGGATGATCACTAGGATTTTTTTTATTTAATCATTGACTTTTCAATTATGTTTTAATTATACATTATTACAAAAGCAGATAATTTTTATTGAAAAATTTAATTTAAAAACTCAAAATGATAAGTGTCAAAAGATCACCTTGTCAATTTCGGCAAGTCAATTTGAACCCACCATTGTGACTAGGATGGTATTTTTTATTAGCAAAGTAAGAGATTATTTGACTTATCATTTTGATTGGCATATAATGAACCATTTGACTAATCAAAATTATACCTAAATAATAAAAATATTTTTCGAGTAGGTAGATAGTAAATAGGTTTAGCTAGGTCATAAATAGGCAAGTAGCTAGGTGGTAGCTTAATTTAACCTAACCTTTTTAAAGTTAAATTGCCTAGTTATGTTAATTTAATTCATTTAGCCACCTTAATCCCTTAAATAAGCATGCACATAGGTTATAATTATAAAGAATTGAACCCTCACGTCAACAATGACAAACCAAATCCTTACCAATAGTTTACACCACCAAAAGGTTACAAATTTTGTCGATTTTTCTATAGGTATGTAGTTAAGTAGACCTAGGCTTAAGTAGCTAAATGAACCTATGTATAAAATATGTAAACCTAGGTTACTTACTTAGCTTAGGTAGAAGGTAGGTAAGTAAGTAGGACTAAGTAGGTAGATAGGGTGCATAGCCTACCTACCTACCCTAAACCTAAATAATAATTAGGTGGGTTGGTAGATAGGTAGGTAAATAGGTCAACATGAATAAATAGGCCTAGGTTACCTACCTACTTAGGTCTACCTACCTAACCTAGGTAGTAATGATGTACCTAGGTATGTGAGCCTAAATAGGTAGGTAGACCTATTAAACCAAGGTAATAACAAGCTAACTTGGCCTATTAACTAGCATAGGATGTTCAATTTAATTAGAAACCATATCATGTTGTTTTGTTGAATTAAATGTTCCACTTTATTGGAACCCATTGGCCATTTTGACCAAGGTAGTCAATTTTTTGTTGAACTTCACTTGATTTTCAATTTGATAAATAATCAAATAGGTCATTATAGTCAAGTTCATTAGTCAAAGAATACATATGTCATTTAAGCCTTGAGCTTTTAATCAAAATTGACATCTTCATTAATCAAGGTGGACAAGGCAATCAACTTGGATAATTTTTAAAACCATAAATTGTAATAGTGATAATGAACACAAGAAATTCAAAATGTTTATAATCACATTGGACAAATTTCATAAGACAATTATGTGTCATGGTCAAACTAACAATCTGTTCTAATTTTTCAATTACCACCATGGATGATCATAGGTTCATCATGGATTCCATGTAACCTACATGGAACCTATGGTTGTAACTACATTTGTAACTAGAATTTGTAATTGCGTTCACCACTAGGATTCAAATAGTCACATGTTGTCAAGCGTATAATGATAGGTGTTTTTTATTTGACCACATGGTAATTTGTGAATGATTATGATCATTAAATAAATATTATCCATTAATTGATGTTCATTTATTAATATACACATTGGTGATTTATCATATGCCAAACAAAATTAATCATAAAAATTATTACATTATTACCATGTGGCAACATGCCATTTGTTAAAATATAAATAATTTTTATTTAACATAATTAAATTATTGCCACATGTCATCACAAAAAAAGGGATTTTTTGCAACTTCATTTTCAATTGGGTCTTGCAAATACAACTAAAACGGATTTTTAAAAAAGTTCCACCAAAAAAATTCTATGGTGATAAATTGCAAATAACACCCAATTGTAAACAACATCTACATGACATGGCAATAGGTTCAAACTAATCCTACCATTGTAGTTGAGCATGTTTTCAACTACAATCAATTGATGTGACATGGGTGAATAAATCTCATCTACTTGTGGGATGGGTTCAAAATAAGATGGACCACTTTGTGTATCACAATGCACGTTTTTGTAGAATGTCATGCATTAACATGCAATAAAATCATCATTAGGCCAAATTTTCCATTGAATTACAATTTTCAACTTGAATAAAAAATATATAACATATATTCTCCAAATATAAAGTATTGAACTTTTGAAATTGAAATATATGGATTGGTCTTTTGTTTGTGGCTTTATACAAATACATTTTTGTTTGTGATTTTATTTGGATTATATTATAGGGACTCAATATATGATATATTAAAACAAAAATAACATAAATGCAAAAAATAATTCAGGAAAACCTTAATGTCTTAAAATGGAGCCTTATTTTCAAAAGTCCATATCATACTCATTTTTTGATGAATTTTAATGTTTTTTTTTGTTGTAACATGCATGTTAAAGAGTTATCTAGTTGGTCTTTCATTCACATAATGTTTATTATATCATTAACCACCTTTAGTCCCCCATTTAAACAATGATATCATAATAAATTGCAATTTTAACACTACCCAATGGAAGTTTTATGGACTATTACTTTGCCAAAATTAGTCCACCTTACCTTGCAACTGCCCTATGTGTCATATCATTGATCCTTATGTTGTAACATCAAATTGTTCAAATTAAAACAATCCAACATGCCACAACTTGCCACATCATCAAATCATATGTTCAAAAATATTTTCAGCTTGGCAAATTAAATGATGCCACATGGCCATGATGTATGCATGCACATCTTGCAAATGTTTACATGTTTACCACTGAAGTCAAAGGATCAACTCAAATGTGATTAACATGAATTGAAATGAAATACATTTGTAGTTGAACTAAATTTAATATACTTATATATTTTCATATCTAAAATTAAGCCTTTGACAATATAAATGCAAATGTTATAATCATGTGTACCCTTGTAAAATGCAATTACAACTAAATAAGTTGAAAACAAACAAAATAATTGCAAAATGGGTGGTGTATGTTGAAGTACAATTGAACTAATCTATTTTCAATTATAATATTGTCAACAAAAAGCTTAAGAAAAGTTACATAACACACAATAGCAAATTTAATTAACTCCAATTTCATCAAACACATCTACCACATTAACTATCATGTATTCATGGTCCCACTTTGTGATGGTGCCTCGTACTTACATCCCCAAGGCATTCCTAGACCAAATCATCTATTTCATTTACAATAAACACACATACATTCCCATCTAGGATCTCCTTAACAACTATCAACTAATGGTCTCCATCAATATGAACACCATATAAAAAATATCAACACTTGGGAGCCCACAAATTTTCCATTTTATCACCATTCATGTCTTGTCATCAAGATTTAACAACACCAGTTTTTCACCTTTACCAAATTAATCTCCCCACCAAATTCCAATCCACATATATAATGAACATTGGGAATTGCAAAGTGGACCTCAACTTTTATAAAATTTAACCCAATGGCAATCATAAAAACAAAACACCAATAATGAGAATATCATACTATAATATTGTTATATGAGGAGTGAAATTATTCAAACTATAGTCTAAAATAATTATGATGGTTTTCCACATTTTAGCTTTGATATTTTCATGAAAATTAATTTAATAATAAATTAAGGATTATTTAATGAAAAAATTTAATCTAACATAAAATATATTGTTAAGAGGGGTTTGCCACCTATCCACAATCATTCGCCTAATTAAGATGCTGATTAATTTGCAACTATGTAAGTTTTTAAAATCACAATTGGATTTCAACTTCAATGAATGTAATTCAAATTTTAAATTTACCACCAATTCATTCCCACCAATACTTCATTCATTCAAGTTGAAAACCACATCTTTGACAATGGATGAACATTACAATAATAGTTGAACATTTTACTTACCTATGTCCTAGGCAGTATTGCCCCACCTAGGTAGCCTTGCTTACCTACATGTAATTATTGAACTATTGACCTACATAAGTAACTACCCTACCCACCTAAATACCAATTATCATCTTAACTACCTAACCTACCTACCCAACCTATTTACCTAGGTAGGTAAGTAGGTTGGGTGGGCTAGGTAGGCTATAACCAACCAACATTACTAGCCTATGTAATCTACCTACCTACCTAGGTGCCTAGGCTACCTAACTAGCCTATTTAACTTACATAATTATTAACCTAGCTAGGTAGGTAGCTATATAGTTAGGTTTTAAGAAAAATGTTCATAACAATAAATTGAAAAAAATTATTGTTTGTTGAAAATATGATGTAATGGTTGAAAACTTGGTCCTTTAATGTGAAGGCGAGGAGTTTAAGTCCTCACACTTGCACCTTATTTAGTTACGCTACTTAGCTAGGTTCCTAACCTTGTTTAATTTTTTAAAATAGGTGCCTAATCTAAGTCTACCTAACTTTCTATTTACCTACTTAGCTACCTAGGCCTTACCTACATATTAAGTCAAACTTTTGTTCATTTTGATTGTCATTTTGACTAATAGTCAAAATGACAATTGACCAAGTCAATTAGTTGATATGAACAAAAAAAAAACCAATGCTAAAAAAGACCATCAATAAATAAAACCATGTATCAATTTGACTAACTATATAGTCAACTTGACCACGTTGAAATCAACTTGTCAAGTATGATTGATTGATCAAATTAGTAAATGTCTCAATTTGGTTATTTTTGAACAATTTTGTTGATAAAAAAAAAACCATGATGTGTAGTAATGCCTTTTATACTACATTATGTGGGCTTTCCTAATTACATTTATTAAATGTGGGTTCATTATTCATAGAAATTCCAATAATTATTTTCCCTTGAAATACAAAAGAAAGGGAATTTAGTACGTGAAAATTTTAAGGTCTACACATATGGTGCATGGCCACACAAAAAATAAAGGATTAAAATATAATACTACTCCTTTATTATTATGTTATAACTATTCATAAAGTAATTAATAATGTTCCATATAAAATATGCATACAACAAGGTTCGTAGGATGGTAATTTTACTCTATAGTAGAATAACCTCCTAACTTCTTAACAGTACCATCATCCAAAAGGAGAAAAAAAAACATTGCAAATTTAACTAAATAGCTTCACTAAGTCCAATGATAGTAAGTATGTTATGCAACCCTAACCTTATCTACCATACAATTTCTAGGCATTTAAAAAAACAAAAGTTATAAAATTTTGTGCATGCCTCCAACAATCGACAAACAAATTAAAACATATTTTACAAATGAAAAAATGGGTGGAACAAACAATGTTAGGACTTTTATTGGTTTTTAAACTAATGTGTGTTTTCGTCATTTCACATTGAAGTAAACTCATGAAACAAAAAACCAAAAATCATGTTCAAAACTGTACTTTTTAATATATTTGCCTATGTGGTGCCACTTTAATGGCATGTTAATCATAGCAAGTCATGTTTTATGACTAATCTAGATGTTAAGAAATCTAAATTGAACCATTGGATTTTTCAAGTTTAAGTTTGATTTGAGTAATAGACCTTGAAAGTTGAACACATGTTTCGTCAAACATTATTAGTTTCACAAAGGGGCCCTTGATTTTCTTAACATACAAACTTTTTGATGTTGATTTTTTGTAATAATAAGGGATTATTAAACACACATAAATAGAGGACATTTCACCCAACGATAACACATGATCTGACCTACAAACCACACATTAAATATGATGATATAAAAATAATCAAATATTACTCTAAGAATTTAAGAAGAACCTTACCTAATACCCAATGCCCATTGCCCAAGCCCCATAGGCCACAGTGGTCGACATCGCAAAAATTGGGGTTTTTTGAAGATGTAAAATACTTCTAAACCTACATTTGGTCACTAAATAACTAGTGACCACATGTTGACAACAATAAACAGCATAACATTAATGATCATTGATGTAAAAATGCAAGTTCAAACTTCTAACACATTACAATTTGCAAAATCCAAATGCAACAACTTACAAGTAAATGAAAGTTCAAAGGGGACAAATGATTAATTAGATACCATTCAGTTAGCAACCCAACATTTAAAGATGGACCAAACATGCCCAACATTTACATTGTAATGAAAATCAAGGTCTAATGGTGTGCACAATTGTCATGGATTATTCTAGTTGCCAACATAAATCATAAGGCAACCATGATGTTTTCCAAAAAAAACTACACATTAAACACTTACATAACATCATCGAGCCATTGAAGTTTGAACCATTGAATTAATGTGCCATTGTCCAATGAACAATCATGATCCAAGGTATGTCTTAAGCCAAAAGACCCCTTCATGTTTTTTCCCTTGTCCATGCTATGTTGGCATCATAATAAAGAAAAATATAAACTATGACATAAAAAGTTTGCGCATACATACGAACCACCAAATCCTAATGTTCACAAAGCTTGTTCCACAATCTTGTCTTCATGAGGGTCAATGTCGGGGAAGTCATTTCATCCTTGTTAAGAGGGTTGGATGATTACATGATTTAAGATGAACAAGCATTTAGGATAGGGACTAATCAGGGAATTTTGTTAGTTTGAATTTTGAATTATTGTTGGTTTTGAATCATGATGAAGAGACTTGGGATTGCCAAAAAGGAAAGGTTCAAGAAATATAAGACAATTCTTATACACATAATTTTAAGGGAACAATGAGAGGAGTTGTAGGTACTTGTAATAGAAAACCACAAATTTTGTTTTGGGATATACCACATATCTTAAATATTTTTTTGGATTTTTTCAACAAAACATGGGATTATGCTATAATTTTGAGTCATGTTTTTAGTAATGTAGAGAAACATAGACTTCTATAGTGAATTTTATGTTTATATTGTTGTGTGAATTTTCTATAACATTAGAATATGATGAAATGAATTGTAATATTTCTTTTGGAGTTTTTTTTCAATATATTATGAAGTGCAAATTATGGTTAAATGAAATAATCGTGAATATAGTGTTTTAATGAATGGTAATCTTAAGTGTGTTGAAAATTAATACAGAAATAGTGGATGTATGCATGAGAAATGCAAACATGTTGCTACAATAATGTGGAATAATTCTGCATGAATTAAATTTCACTTCTACCAATCCTCCACAGATCCTATAATCTAAACCACCGCTAATTTTGCCACCTTCATAAACTCACTAAGACATAGTTATGACATTCTTGGTGCAAGAATGTTATGGAAGCCCAAAGAAGCAAGAATTTTAAAGAATTTTTAAAAAATTTATAGATCAACTAGTGTAATTTGGTAAACATTCGCGGGTAAAGAATGTTATGACAAGGTGCTAAATGAAGAATTTTAAAGAATTTTAATGTGCAAAATGAAGAATGTCATAA
>Ga0116229_10005538_pt1 | contig 20554 bp, 5 predicted proteins | sample S1TSphgellanicum_3_FD_87313 | JGI IMG/M metagenome (GOLD analysis project Ga0116229, IMG submission 87313) | Host-associated microbial communities from peat moss isolated from Minnesota, USA - S1T2_Fc - Sphagnum magellanicum MG | ecosystem: Host-associated > Plants > Peat moss > Unclassified...
AGCGCTATTTGATGGATGTTCTATCTCACTGAGTCGCTGAATCTCCGTTATGGGTTTAACAAGCCGTGCCTTGGTATCCAGAGGTGTTTTTTGAGTAGAAATCGCGCTATCTGTAGATGCCGGACTCAAGTTAACTCCAATTGATGATTTTTCCTGACTGAGTGCTCTGGTTGTGAGCAACGCCGCGATCGCACTTGTCAGCAACAAAGTCTTAACAAGCTGTAAAAATTTCATTATTGTCCTTTGACTCCATCACACCACTGAATTTATAAATGAGCGAGCATAGGAGATTATTGAAATTGATTTGCACTAACAAAGCAAGCAAAATGAAACTAAAATCAATAAAACTTTACATCTATCAGGTGAATTTCCCACAAATTATTGCTATAAGTTATTACTTGCCTGCATTTAACTTAATAACTACATAGCTATTTTAGACCAATATTTACAAAGCTCTTTGAGGTTACACGTTGATTTTTCTCGCAGAAAACTATCCTACTTAGCAGAGAAACCATCCACAGCAATTCTTTTGGCTTAGTCAATCTTAGTAACTAAGAATACACAGAATTATTAAGTAAGGGGGAAAAAGTAATTTAATGTATGCTTATTTTTTCGCATCTACCAAAAGTAATAATATTTTGAAAATGATGAGCATCTGATGGCTAGAGAAATTATTGATAAGTATTCTTGATTAATATCTGGTTGTAATCGCCATAATTTTCTTATAAAGTAAAAAAACAACTAAAAATAATTTTCAACAAATCTGAGCCAATATTTGCGTGACTGACCAAGCTGCGTGGTAGATTCCTTGAAGAAGGCAGCTATGCTGAGGGCAGAAGGCACTTATGTTCCTTTCAGATGGGGATTCGACCCCAACTGAAAGGGAGCACTCTTATTGAAATTGGGGTATTAAACCCTTGTTCCCTTCGGTCACAGGCAGAGGGCAGGAGTCAGAATTCCCTTCTGCCTTCTGCCTTCTGCCTTCTGCCTCCTGCCCTCTACCTTTCTTGATAAAGCAGTTGAAGTTTATCCTTTCAAGTGAAAAAGTCTTTTAATTGAATTATGTGTTGGAGTAAAAGCAGCACTCTGACTGACGTAGAATGAAATTTTCCATTCAGCTTGCCTGATTCAACCATTGAAAGCGTGCATCTGAATTGCCTGAGGAAGAAAATGACTTTAATTCTCAATAGATTTCCAGAAATTCCCGATCAATGTGCGACTGTCGTTGATATTGTGCGTTACCGCAGTTTAAAAACGCCGCACACACAAGCGTTCACCTTCCTCGAAGATGGAGAGACTCAGGAATCAACGCTGACTTACTATGAGTTGGATCGGCGTAGTCGGGTGATCGCATCTCAACTCCAAACTGAAGGTTTAAGTGGGGAACGTGCCATATTGCTCTATCCTCCGGGACTGGATTACATAGCGGCATTTTTTGGTTGTTTATATGCGGGAGTGATAGCAGTTCCCGCTTACCCACCGCGAAATCAACGCAATACGCCTAGGATTCAGGCAATTATCGCAGATGCACAAGCAGCAATTATCCTGACGACAACAACAATTTTTCCCAATGTAAAGTCTTTACTTGTAAAAGAAACAGACCCAGGGAATCTACGTTGGCTGACAACTGATAACCAAGTAGAAGGGATAGAAAATTCTTGGCAACGACCAGCAATCAATGGAGATACATTAGCCTTTTTGCAATACACCTCTGGTTCTACAGGGAAGCCGAAGGGTGTGATGGTGAGTCATGGCAATTTGCTACACAATTCAGAATGCATTCAGCAAGCATTTGAACTCACTCCAGAAAGCGTGTCTGTAACGTGGTTGCCCAGCTTCCATGATATGGGACTGATCGACGGAATTATACAACCATTGTATACCGGGTTTCATGGTATCTTAATGCCGCCGTCCGCCTTTATTGGGCGACCAATTCGATGGCTTCAGGCAATTTCGCGCTACAGGGCAACCCATTGTGGTAGTCCTAACTTTGCCTACGAGCTTTGTGTGAGCAAGATTACTCCAGAAGAACGTGAAACCCTAGACTTAAGCAGTTGGTGTAGCGCGTACAGTGGGGCAGAACCGATTCGCCGAGAAACCTTGGAGCTTTTTGCAGCTTTCTTCAAACCCTGTGGTTTTCAGTCCAGCTTTTTCTATCCCTGTTATGGTATGGCTGAAACCACCCTGATGGTTTCGGGCGGTAGTGTCAAAGATGAGCCAATTTACTGTACGGTTCAGGCACATGCCTTAGAACAGAACCTGATCGTGGAGGCATCTGAAAATACCCAGAATGTTAGACATCTAGTAGGGTGTGGGCGCTCATGGCTCGATACAAAGATTGTCATTGCTGACCCAGAATTGCTTACTCTGTGTTCTTCTAATCAAGTAGGAGAGATCTGGGTATCGGGTTTGAGTGTGACTCAGGGCTATTGGAGGCAACCAGAGCAGACAGAGCAAACCTTTTTGGCACAACTGCGAGACACTGGTGACGGACCATTTCTACGCACTGGTGACTTAGGCTTTTTGCGAAATGGAGAACTATTCATTACTGGTCGAGCCAAAGATTTAATTATCATCCGTGGTCGCAACTTCTACCCACAAGACATAGAGTTAACTGCAGAACGCAGTCATTCGTCATTACGTTTAGGTAGTAGTGCAGTTTTCTCGGTAGAGGTAGGGAATGAAGAACGACTGGTAGTAGTGCAAGAGTTAGAGTTTCGTGCTAAACCAAATCTTGAGGAAGTCATTGCAGCAATTCGTCAAGCAGTGACTGAGGAGCATGAGGTGCAAGTGTATGCTGTGGTACTAATTAAAGGGGGTACTATTCCCAAAACCTCAAGTGGAAAGATTCAGCGCCGTGCAACGAAAGCCGATTTTCTTGCAGGTAAACTGGAAGTCATTGCTAGCAGCATCCAGAAAAGTAGTGATTTTCAAGGAACTGAAAATCGATTAAGGCGCGAAGCTCTTTTGAGACTGAGTCCACGCGAGTGTCAGTCGGTGTTAGAGTCCTATCTTCAAGAACAGATAGCACGGGTACTTTCAATTACACCGCATGAAATCAACCCTCAACAGCCATTAAGCTCCTTGGGGCTCGATTCTATAAAAGTTTTTGAGTTAAAAAACCGAATTGAGGTTGACCTGGAAGTCACTGTCTCTGTAACTGACTTTTTTGAAGGCTTGAGTTTGCGAGCATTGGTGACTAAAATACTTGCGGAACTGACAACTGCTGCTTTTCAATCGTCGGTGTCTCTCAGTCCGGTTCAGAAAACCACGGAAGTCCATCCTCTATCTTTTGCACAGCAGCGATTGTGGTTTATTAATCAACTAGCTCCTGATACTCCTGCATATAACATTCCGATCATCATTAACCTGACAGGGCATATAAATGTGGCTGTGTTGGAGCAAAGTCTCAACGAAATCATCAAACGCCACGAAATCTTACGAACAAACTTTGTGGTCAGTGAAGGCAAACCCGTTCAAGTTATCAAACCAACTGCATCTTTAGCTCTGTCAGTTGAGGATTTGCGAGAATTCTCAGAAAGCGAACGCACAAATGAAGAACAACTTCTTTCCACTGAATTAGCTCAACAATCCTTCGACCTGTCCAGCCAACTGCTCTTGCGTGCAAAGCTCTTGCGTTTAGCTGAACAAGAATATAAGCTACTCTTAACACTGCATCATATTATTGCAGATGGTTGGTCTAGCGGAGTTCTCATCAGAGAACTAGCAGCACTGTATGAAGCATTCTCGACAGGACTTCCCTCACCACTTCCTGAATTACCAATACAATATACAGATTTTGCGTATTGGCAGCAGCAGTGGTTACAAAGTGAGCGCATCCAATCCCAGCTAGCATATTGGCAGCAGCAGTTAGGTGGCGAACTACCTGTATTAAACCTACCTACTGACCGTCCGCGATCGCCAGTTCAGACTTTCAATGGCGCTCAAGCTAAACTAGTTCTGTCTCAAACCCTAACAAAAGCATTGAAAAAGCTGAGTCATCAGGAAGGCGTAACCCTGTTTATGACAATGCTTACGGCATTCAAAACCTTGCTTTACCGCTACACAGGGCAGACAGATATTTTGGTGGGTTCTCCAATTGCCAGTCGCAACCGATCAGAAATTGAACCATTAATAGGATTTTTTGTCAATGTTTTGGTACTGCGTACTAACCTAGATGGTGAACCCAGTTTTAGAAAGTTACTCTCCCAGGTGAAGTCAACAGCCTTAGCTGCCTATGTTCACCAAGACCTGCCTTTTGAGAAGTTAGTGCAAGAACTGCAACCAGAGAGGGATCTCAGCTATAACCCACTAATTCAGGTGATGTTCGTTCTCCAGAATGTGCCACTGCCGACTCCAAAGTTATCAGATATATCGATAACTGGTCAAGAAGGTTATAGTGGTACGGCTAAGTTTGACCTGACTCTGTTGATGGAAGACACACAGGAGGGATTGGTTGCGACTGCTGAGTATAATACAGACCTGTTTAATGCGGATACCATTACTCGGATGCTGAGGCATTTCCAGACAAGCCTTGAAGGCATAGTTGCCAATCCCGACCAGTCTATTGCAGATTTGCCCTTACTTACAGCATCACAGAGACATCAGCTAATAGTTGAGTGGAATAATACTAAGACAGATTATCCACTCGATTTATGCATTCATCAGTTGTTTGAGCAGCAGGTAGAAAGAACACCAGATGCGATCGCAGTCGTATTTGAAAACCAGCAACTGACCTACCGCGAGTTAAACAACCAAGCGAACAGAGTCGCGCACTACTTACAAACACTGGGTGTAAAACCAGAAATGCTTGTTGGTATATGTATAGAACGTTCACTAGAAATGGTGGTTGGGGTGCTGGGCATCCTAAAAGCTGGTGGAGCCTACTTGCCACTAGACCCTGCCTACCCGACTGAACGATTGGCTTTCATGCTCAAAGACGCTTCCATGTCAGTCTTGTTGACTCAACAGCGGTTAGTTGAGAAATTGCCAAATCTTGGTGTAAGATTAGTCTACCTAGATGGGGAGTGGGAGAAAAAAGCTGACGGTCCTACACAGCAGTACGCTCAGAGGATAGAAAATAATCCTCACTGCAGTGCGTATGCCAACAACCTCGCTTATGTGATCTACACTTCAGGCACCACAGGTTTACCCAAGGGGGTAATGGTGACACATTCTGGACTGTGCAACTTAGCTCTTGCTCAGATTCAAATGTTTGATTTGCAGCCTTCAAGTCGTATTCTCCAATTTGCGTCCTTAAGCTTCGACGCTTCCATCTGGGAAGTGGTGATGGCAATGAGGTCAGGAGCAACACTATTGTTAGCGACTCAAGATGCTGTGCAACCTGGGAGAGGATTAATTCAACTCTTACGCACCAATTCGATCACCCATCTCACGTTACCACCATCAGCGTTGGCAGTGTTACCTGTTGCGGAACTGCCAGCATTGCAAATCATGATTGTGGCAGGAGAAGCTTGTACTCCTAACCTGATTGGGCAATGGTCACCCCGGCGACGCATCTTCAATGCCTATGGACCATCGGAAGCCACTGTCTGTGCTACTGTAGCCGAATGCAGGGACGGCACAAGACCCCCCATTGGTCGGCCAATAGCAAATGTGCAGGTATATCTGCTGGATTCACAATTGCAGCCTGTACCAATTGGCATAGTGGGTGAGTTGCACATTGGTGGTGCGGGTGTAGGGAGAGGCTATCTCAACCGTCCAGAGTTGACACAAGAGAAATTCATTCCCAATCCCTTTAGTGATGATCCGATTGCACGCTTGTACAAAACTGGGGACTTAGGTCGCTACCTCCCGGATGGCAACATTGAGTACCTTGGTCGAATAGATCATCAGGTAAAAATACGAGGCTACCGCATTGAACTTGGAGAGATTGAGGGGGTACTGGGACAGCATCCACAAGTGCAAGAAACCGTGGTACTCATGCGCGAGGACGTACCAGGAGATCGTCGTTTGGTAGCTTATTTTGTAGCTAGGGCAGAAACAGAGGTATTGATTGATGAGTTGCGAAATTTTCTCAAACCACAGCTACCGCATTACATGATACCATCAGTATTCATGCAAATGAAGGCACTGCCATTGACAACAAATGGCAAAATAGATCGCTCTCGCTTAAGAGTGCCAGATGTCCATCGACCGGATTTGACTGAAGGTTATCAGGCTCCACGCTCTGAATTAGAGCGAGCGATCGCGAATGTTTGGCAAGAGGTGTTGCACGTAGATAAGGTGGGTGTCAATGACAATTTCTTTGACCTCGGCGGTCATTCATTGTTGATTGTTCAGATTAATAATAAATTGCAGGAAGTTTTCAACCGTAATTTATCAATCGTAGAAATGTTTCAAAATCCAACCATAAATTCCTTGGCGCAATATTTAAGTCAAAAAACAGAGAATGTACCTTCTATTCAGTTGATGCGCGATCGCGCTCAAAAACAAATTGAGGCTGTCAACCGCCAAAAACAACAATTGAGCAAGCAAGGGAAAAAAAATCATGACTAGCGCTACAAATTCTGATTCCTTAGAAGGCATTGCTATCATTGGTATGGCAGGACGTTTTCCTGGTGCCAAAAGTATTGAGGAGTTTTGGCAGAATTTACAATTTGGGGTTGAATCAATCTGTGTCTTCACAGATGAACAGGTGATATCTGATGGAATAGACGGAGCTATTCTAAGCACTCCTAATTATGTAAAGGCTAGTGCCGTATTAGACGATATCGATTTGTTTGACGCTTCATTTTTTAGTTTTAATCCTAAAGAAGCAGAAGTCACCGACCCGCAACACCGTCTTTTTTTGGAGTGTGCGTATGTCGCAATGGAAGACGCTGGCTATGATTCAAATAGGTGTAACAGTCGCATTGGAGTTTATGCTGGTGCTAGCCTCAATAACTATTATTCGCTGGATTTAAACCGCGATCGCATAGGATCAGCGCAATGCTACCAAACGTTAATTGGCAATGATAAAGATTTTCTGACGACTCGTGTTTCTTACAAATTAAATCTGACTGGACCAAGTATTACAGTTCAAACAGCTTGTTCCACGTCATTAGTTGCGACAACACTTGCTTGCCAAAGTTTGTTGAATTATCAATGCGATATGGCTTTGGCTGGTGGAGTTTCTATCCATGTACCACAAAAAACGGGTTATCTGTACGAACAGGGAGGAACACTCTCTCCTGATGGTCACTGTCGTGCTTTTGATGCCAAAGCACAGGGAACAACTATTGGTAATGGTGTAGGAGTTGTAGTTCTCAAGCGATTGAGTGATGCTCTAGCAGATGGTGACTTCATTCATGCCGTCATTAAAGGTTCAGCTATCAATAACGATGGCTCTGGTAAAGTTGGCTATACAGCACCTAGCGTGAATGGTCAAGCCCAAGTCATTGCCGAAGCGATGATGCTTGCAGGAGTTGACCCACAGACAATAAACTATATTGAAGCGCATGGTACTGGCACAGCCTTAGGCGATCCCATTGAAATTGCAGCCCTCTCTCAAGTCTTTCGTAGCAGTACAAAGAAAAATGGTTTCTGTGCGATCGGTTCAGTGAAAACAAATATCGGTCATCTAGATGCCGCAGCTGGTATTACGGGATTGATTAAAACCGTTTTAGCTCTTAAATATAAGCAAATACCACCCAGTTTGAATTTTGAGCAACCCAATCCTCAGATTGATTTCGCTAATAGTCCTTTTTATGTCAATACAAAGCTAGCAGAATGGAAAGCAGGAAGTACCCCTCGACGTGCTGGTGTGAGTTCCTTGGGTATTGGTGGGACTAATGCCCATGTCATTCTGGAAGAAGCACCAGCTGTTGTAGAGACGTTGCAGGCAACGTCTCTACATTCGCGTCCCTGGCAGTTGTTATTACTCTCTGCTAAAACAGAATCGGCGCTACAAACTGCGACGACAAATTTAGCTCAACACCTCATAGAGTATCCCGATCTGAATTTAGCGGATGTAGCTCATACGCTACAGGTAGGGCGTTCTGAGTTCAATCATCGTCGCGTGCTGGTGTGCCAGGATATCGAGGATGCAGTCAGTGCCTTGCAGATGGAAGATTCTCAAAGAGTGTTCACTCACTTACTCGAAACAGAGGATCGCTCTATTGTATTCATGTTTCCCGGACAGGGCGCTCAGTATGTGGACATGGGTAAAGAACTTTACCAGACTGAATCCATTTTTAGGGAACAGGTGGATTTGTGCTGTCAATTGCTGCAACCTCATCTAGGGCTGGACTTGAGATCGCTCATTTATCCCAACGAATCTGAGTCAAAAACCGCAGCAGAAAAACTGCAACAAACTGACATCACTCAGCCAGCATTGTTTGTAATAGAATATGCTTTGGCTAAATTGTGGATGTCATGGGGCATTTCTCCAAGCGCAATGATTGGTCATAGCATTGGGGAATATGTAGCAGCTTGCCTTGCTGGTGTTATGTCACTTGAAGATGCCTTGGTTTTGGTTGCTATCCGTGGGCGACTGATGCAGCAACTTCCTGCAGGTGCTATGCTCTCGGTTTCACTTGAAGAAGCAGAGATCAAAACTCTACTAAATGAAAACTTATCTTTAGCCGCTAGCAATGCTCCTTCCTTGTGCGTAGTTTCGGGAACCCATGACGCCGTAGACGCAATTCGTCAGCAACTTGCAGCATCAGGTGTAGAGTGTCGCCGTCTGCATACTTCTCACGCCTTTCATTCCCAAATGATGGAACCCATCATTGAGCCATTCATCAAGGAAGTTAAAAAAGTTAAACTGAATCCTCCGCAGATTCCCTTTGTCTCTAATGTCACAGGGACTTGGATTACAGCACAGCAAGCCACAGATCCGAATTACTGGGCAAGACATTTACGGCAAACGGTGCAGTTTGCATCTGGGATTTCTGCGTTGCTGCAAGAACCAAATCGCATCTTGCTAGAAGTGGGACCAGGACGCACTTTGTGTACCTTTGCTAAAAAGTATACAGATACCGTAGGAATATGTTCATTACGGCATCCTAAGGAAAAACAGTCGGATTTAGCGTTCTTACTGAATACACTAGGCAAGCTTTGGCTGTATGGAGTACAAGTAGATTGGTCGGAATTTTATACCAAAGAGCGGCGTTATCGTCTTCCCCTACCGACATATCCTTTTGAGCGCCAGCGTCACTGGATTCATGCCCAAAAAGGGGCAGCAACTGTTAAGACGAGTGCAGAGGCGTTGTCTGCTACCTCTGTACTTGGTAAAAAACCAGACATTGCCAACTGGTTCTACGTCCCATCATGGAAACGCTCTCCACTACCCGAGAAGCACAAGAGTGAAAAATCGGTTTTGTCTTGCACTCTTGTGTTTACCGATGAGTGCGGTTTGGGTGAGGAATTAGTTAAACGACTCGAACTCAAAGGTCGGTATGCGATCGCTGTCAGCGTAGGGTCGGAGTTGACAAAACTGAGCGAGAAAAAGTACACCATAAATCCTCAGCAACAGGATGACTACGATACCTTGCTCAAGGAACTTCTAGCACAAGACAAGTTCCCAAACACGATTGTGCATTTATGGAATGTCACGCCTGTTAGCAATACAGAATCAGACCTAGCAGCAGTTGACAAAGCGGAAGATTTGGGGTTCTACAGTCTGCTATTTCTTACTCAGGCACTTGGAAAACAGCACCTGACCGAGGAACTGCAAATAGCAGTCGTTTCCAACAATATACAGGAAGTGACGGGTGAAGAGGTGCTGTGTCCAGAGAAGGCAACAGTCCTTGGACCTGTTAAGGTCATTCCGCAAGAATACCCCGATATCAGTTGTCGCAGCATTGATGTTGTGATTCCCTCACTAGCAGAAAGTCGGCAAGGTGAGAGACTTATAGAGCAACTGTTGAATGAGCTAGAAGCTCAATCCTGCGATCCAGTTATCGCCTTACGGGGGAATCATCGCTGGGTACAACACTTTGAACCTGTCCGTTTGGATGAAGATCCCGTAAAAACACTAAGATTAAGGGAAAAAGGAGTCTATTTAATTACAGGTGGACTCGGAGGAATTGGACTTACCTTGGCGGAGCATTTGGCAAAGACAGTACAAGCAAAACTGCTGCTTGTAGGACGTTCGGAATTTCCTGAGTCAGACAAGTGGTCAGAGTGGCTGACTACTCACGATGAGCAAGACAGCACCAGCCGCAAAATTCGGAAAGTGCAGGAACTCGAACAACTGGGAGCAGAAGTTTTGGTAGTCAGCGCCGATGTCACCAACCTTGAACAAATGCGTTGGGCAATCCAAAAGGCGCAGGAGCATTTTGGTAAGTTCAATGGTGTGATTCACGCTGCTGGGGTTCCTGGAGGTGGGGTCATTCAGCGCAAGACACAGGAAATCACAGAAAGTATTTTAGCACCTAAGGTAAAAGGAACGCTGGTTCTCAATAGTATTTTCCAGGACGCTCAGCTAGATTTTTTTGTCCTATGCTCTTCACTAACTGCCATCAAAGGGGAATTTGGGCAGGTGGATTATGCTAGTGCTAATGCTTTTCTTGATGCTTTTGCTCACTACAAGACCAATCGAGATCACACATTCACTGTATCTATTAACTGGTCTGCTTGGCAGGAAGTAGGTATGGCAGCAGCAGCGGTAAAGCAATCCGCCCAAACCCTGGACATTCCCAAACTTCAATTCCAAGCAGTGAACCATCCCTTATTCGAGCAATGCATAGTAGAGAGTTCAGAGCAATTCGTATATATCTCCAAGTTTAGTGTCATCAAACATTGGGTTCTAAATGAACACAAAGTAATGGGAAAGGCAACACTTCCGGGAACAGCCTACCTGGAAATGGCTTTAGCTGCTTTTGAAAAACATGCTGAAAATCGCACAATTGAAATCCGCGAAGTGTATTTCCTTACTCCATTAGTGGTAGAAGCAGATGAGGAAAAAGAAGTTCGTACACTGCTGAAAAAGCAGGGAGATAAATTTGAATTTTCAATCATTAGCCAATCAAACTTTGAGTCAGATAAATGGTTGGAACATTCTAGAGGTGAAATCGCGTTTGTAGAAACAGAATCGACTAAGAAATATGACATTGAAGAAATTGCCGCCAGATGTAATGAGCGGGAAATGATCATTTCAGAAGGTGAGAGTAAGCTTCAAGTAGGATACATAGAATTTGGCTCCAGATGGAACAACTTAAAGCAGGCTTTCTTCGGCGAGCTTCAAGGGTTTGCCACCCTGGAATTGTCTACAGAATTTGCTGCTGACATCAACACATATAAATTGCATCCTGCTTTACTAGACAATGCTAATGGTTTTCTAACCCTCAACGAAGAAGGCGATTACTTACCGTTTTCTTATAAAAGTTTGAAATTCAGAGAATCTTTACCTGAAAAAGTATACAGTTATATTAGACGCACTAAAAATGACCAGTCTCGAAACGATACTCTAAAATTTGACATCACTATTATGGATAGTCAGGGGAGAGAGTTGATCGAGATAGAAGAGTATACTCTGAGGAAGGTAGAGAGTGATGCGATCGCCGCTAAGCAAAAATCTCCCGTTCCTGACAGCCAAAACTTCTGTTTGCAAATTTCCTCTCCTGGCATTTTAGATACTCTGACATTTCAATTAGTGCCACGCCAGCAACCAGGTCGAGGTGAGGTAGAAATAGAGGTTGGTGCAACTGGTCTTAACTTTAAGGAAGTACTCCTCGCTCTAGGAATGCTGGGAGTACCATCTGATGTTCATCTCAAGTTCGGTTTGGAATGTGCGGGAAAGATAGTTGCGTTGGGAGAAGGTGTTGAGGGGTTTGAAATTGGAGATGAAGTCATTGCCTTTGGCGACGGCTGCTTTAGGCGATTCTTCACGACTCCTGCTTTGTCAGTTGCACCCAAACCAAAACATCTGAGTTTGTACGAGGCAGTAACAATTCCGGTAGCCTTTACTACAGCCTACTACTCCTTGATGAAATTGGGCAGGCTCAGTCAAGGCGATCGCGTTCTCATTCATGCTGCGGCTGGTGGAGTCGGCATGGCTGCCGTGCAAATTGCCCAGTGGGTAGGAGCAGAAATTTTTGCCACGGCGGGAAACCCAGAAAAACGAGCGTTTTTACATTCGATGGGCATTGAGCATGTCTTTGATTCTAGGTCTTTAAGTTTTGCCGATGAAGTGATGCAACGTACAAATGGCAGGGGTGTGGATGTGGTTTTAAATTCACTCGCAGGCGAATTCATGACCAGAAGCCTGGAAACTCTCGCACCTTACGGACGCTTTCTTGAAATTGGCAAGCGTGATATACTCAACAACAGCCAACTAGGTCTAAAAGTCTTTGCAAAATGCTTATCATTCTTTGCTATCAACGTAGATCGGCAACTTCCTAATTTTAGTGACTTGTGGCGCGAAGTAGCACAACACTTCCACGACGGAAATTTCAGTCCCCTGCCTCATAAGGTCTTTCCCATTGACTCAGTGACTCGCGCCTTTGAATACATGGCTAGAGCCAAGCATATCGGTAAGATTGTCGTATCTCTGCAAAATCAAGATTCCATAAATACGCTCCTTGTTGAGGAAAACAAAACGAGTCAACTTTCAAGAGCACGAGTAGCTTTTTCTGACTCGTCCCCTTCCGCATCTTTCGTCAGTTCTAGCCTTCTTAAAAAATCTGTCACACCTGCCCAAGCGTATCAAAAAAAGCTCCTTGAGGAAGGGTTATCACCCACAGAGGGGGTAGAGGCGTTCAGCCGCATTCTCGGAAATACCTTTTCCCAGGTTCTGGTATCAACTCATGATTTTACGGTTCAGGTCAAGCCAGATTTGGTAGATAGTTCACCCATTCAAGAAGCTACAAGTAAAGACAACCTGTCTAAACCAACACATCCAAGACCACAACTAAGTAATGCCTATGTTGCTCCCAGAAATGAAATTGAGCAAAGAATCGTGGTTATCTGGCAAGAACTGCTTGGGAGGGAACAAGTAGGTGTCCACGACAACTTCTTTGAGCTAGGTGGGGATTCACTCCTATTGGTGCAGGTTCGCAGCAAACTACAAGCAGCGTTAAACTACGATATTTCAACAGGTGACTTATTTGAATATCCCACTATAAGTGCCTTGACAACATATCTCAGCCGGGAAAACAATGAGCAACCAGCCTTTGAGCAAGCACAGGAGCGTGCCAAGAGGCAAGAAGCGGCGATCGCTGAAGAAATGGATCTGATCAAGCAAAGGAGGAGGGCGTATGAATAATCGATTGAAAGGCATAGCTGTCATTGGCACGGCAGGTCGGTTTCCCGGAGCCAAAAATGTAACTCAGTTTTGGCAGAATTTGTGCGACGGTGTGGAGTCCATTTCATTCTTCAATGATGAGGAGTTAGTAGCACAAGGCGTAGACTCCGCTTGCTTAAGTGACCCCAACTATGTAAAAGCAGGGTTTGTGCTAGAAGACATTGAGATGTTTGACGCTCCATTCTTTGGCTACTCTCCCAGAGAAGCCGAAATTCTAGACCCTCAACAGCGAGTTTTTTTGGAGTGTGCTTGGGAAGCGTTAGAAAATGCAGGTTATAACCCAAAAGCAGACAACAATATGACTGGTATTTATGCAGGGGGTAACCTAAGTACATACTTACTCAACAATCTCGCCTCATACCCTGACTTGTTCAAATCGCTGAACATGCAAATTGCCCTTGGCAATGATAAAGATTCAATATCTACACGAACTTCTTACAAGTTGAATCTGAAGGGACCAAGTGTAAGTGTTGGTACAGCTTGTTCCACCTCCCTAGTGGCTGTTCATCTTGCGTGCCGAGGACTGTTAAGTTACCAGTGCGATATGGCGCTGGCTGGTGGGATTGCAATCCAAGTTCCCCAAGTAGAGGGTTATTTATATCAAGCAGGCGGGATGGCTTCTCCTGATGCTCACACTCGTGCCTTTGATGCTAAAGCCCAAGGCGGTCCTTTTGGTAGAGGTGTCGGCGTTGTTGTTCTCAAGAGATTGGAGGATGCTGTAGCAGATGGCGACTACATTTATGCGGTCATTAAAGGTTCAGCGATTAATAATGATGGTGCAGTGAAAGTTAGCTACACGGCACCTAGTGTTGCAGGTCAAGCAGAAGTGATTGCTGAAGCTCAGGCGATCGCCGGATTCGAGCCGGAAACAATCACCTACATTGAAACTCATGGAACAGGTACAGCCATGGGCGATCCGATTGAAATTCGGGCGCTGGAAAAGGTGTTTCGTGCCAGAACCAGTAAGAAGGGTTTTTGCGCGATCGGTTCGGTCAAACCTAATGTCAGCCATCTGAATACAGCTGCTGGGGTGACAGGTTTGATTAAAACTGCCCTGGCTCTAAAGCATCAACAATTACCGCCCAGCTTGTACTTTGAACAACCCAATCCCGAGATCGACTTTGATAGTAGCCCCTTCTACGTTAATACCGAACTGTCTGCATGGCAAACAAACGGAACACCCCGTCGCGCTGGGATCAGTTCTTTTGGTCTTGGAGGCACTAATGCCCATGTTGTCCTTGAAGAGGCTCCGAACCAACAACCTTCTGGGAAATCCCGTCCGTGGCAGTTGCTGGTGTTGTCTGCCAAAACTGACTCAGCTTTAGAGACTGCGACTGCAAATTTGGCTAATCACCTTCAGGAACACCCTGAACTTAACCTTGCTGATGTGGCTCATACATTGCAAGTCGGTCGTCATGCTTTGAGCCATCGACGTACAGTTGTTTGCCAAGACATTCAAGATGCCATAGTTGCTCTTCAGAACCCTAAACGAGTTTTGACTAGCACTCACCAGACGAATGAGCGCCCCGTAGCTTTTATGTTTACTGGGTTAGGAACCCAGTATATTAATATGGCTGGGGAACTTTATCAAGTAGAGCCAACTTTTCGCGAACACATTGATCACTGTTGTTCCCTGTTTCAGCCCCTGTTGGGTCTTAATCTCAAAGAAGTCATCTATCCTACTTCCCATTCAACAACCGAAAGGCAAGAAACAACAAAAGAAAAAACGGGGATCGATTTACGCCAAATGCTTGGTCGTGATACTCAACCACCAGATCCCGCCGCACAAAAACTGAATCAAACCTATCTCACTCAGCCGGCGCTGTTTGCCATTGAGTATGCTTTAGCTCAGTTATGGATGTCGTGGGGCATTCGTCCAGTAGCAATGATTGGTTACAGCATCGGTGAATATTTGGCAGCAACTCTAGCAGGGGTGTTGTCTTTAGAAGATGCAATTACTCTTGTTGCCAGAAGAGCACAAATGATTCAAGAGTTGCCAGGGGGAGCAATGCTGGCGGTTCCCCTGACAGAGCAACAAGTGCAACCTTTCTTGGGTGAGAACCTCTCATTATCGGCAGTCAATGGCTCATCTCAGTGCGTGCTTGCCGGAACTACTCAGGCGGTAGCAGAATTAGAACAGCAGCTCACTGCCAAGGGGTTAGCTTGTCGGCGATTGCAAACTTCTCATGCCTTTCATTCCTACATGATGGAAGCGATCGCTGACTCTTTCACCGAACTGGTGCAAACTATCAGCCTCAAACCACCGCAAATTCCTTACCTATCCAATGTAACCGGAACTTGGATGACAGCAGAGCAAGCCACAAATCCGAGGTACTGGACACAGCATATGTGCCAACCAGTGCGCTTTGCCGATGGAGTACAACAAATGTGGCACAAACACAACCCAATTTTGTTGGAGGTAGGTCCGGGACAGGCATTAAGCAGCTTGGCGATGCAATGTTTAGATAATGTTTCTGATGATGACTTGGTAGTATTGTCCTCACTGCGCTACGCTTACGAGCGACAGTCAGACGTTGCTTTCATTTTGAACACATTAGGGCAGCTATGGCTTGCGGGAATCAAGATTGATTGGTCGAGATTTTATGCCCATGAAAGTCGGCATCGCCTTCCCTTACCAACATATCCCTTTGAGCGACAAAGATACTGGATTGAACCGCAAAAATTATCACCTGCACAAAGAGAGTTCCAGCCCAGGTTAACAGCATCAGAGCTTTGGAACTCTTTGGTAGAAGTGGGTCAACTCCAAGCTCGTGTTGGAGCGGAGAAATTTAACGAGCAAACCTATCAAGAGAAAAGACAGTGGTTGGATCGTTTATGCATTGCCTATATCAACCTTGCTCTAACACGTTTAGGTGCTTTTAGCAATCCTAGTAACAAGTATTCTTTGGAAGAGTTATTTGAGCAATGTCAGATTATTCCTCGCTATCGAGAATTATTGGGTCGATGGCTGTCCATATTAGTAGAGCAAGGTCAGTTACATCAAGAACAGGGACTATTTACCAACCTGCTGCCACTTTCACCAGACTCTGTTAATGAGCTTTTAGTAGAAGTCAGAGCCAAATGGGCAGACATGCTGCAACAAATAGATCTGCTCCAACTCTATGGCGAAAATATGGTAGCCATACTTACTGGTGAAAAAGAACCATTGGAGTTTCATGTTTCTACCTTAGTCCAAGAAGGAGAATTTTCGGTTCAACAATTGCCCGCACATAATTACTACAACTCAATCATGCGGGCATGCATGGAACATGTCGTGAAATCGTTACCGCCATTCGTCAAGCTGAGAATTCTGGAAATTGGCGCTGGAACTGGTACCGCTACAGCAGAATTATTACCTATATTGCCGTTAGGACAAACCAACTACACCTTCACCGACGTGGGCGGTTTTTTCCTCAACGCAGCCAAGAAGAAGTTTAGCGATTATCCATTTATCGAATATCGGTTGCTAGATATCTCGCTTTCGCCACAAGAACAGGGATACGAGAAGCACCGCTTTGATGTAGTAGTGGCATTCAAGGTGCTGCACGTAGCTCAAAATATTGGAGAAACCCTTGAGCATGTTCGTTCTTTACTTGCTCCTGGAGGGTTGCTTTTACTTTGGGAGACAACTCAAGCCACATTGGAAGCTGAGGTCATTGACGCTTTGATTATGAATCCGATAGAAGACCCAGAAGGCAAGCGCAATATGGGTAATCCTTTTATATCAGACAAGGAGTGGCTCGAAGAACTAAAATCTCATGATTTTGTTGAAGTAACTGCTTTATCAGAATTTGCACCATTTAGGGAACATGTGATTGTCGCTCAGGCTACTGCGCCAGCAACGCAGAAAGTACCAGCAGCATTTACAGCATTGGTTCATCAACAAGATACAGACAAAACCCATGAAGTTTCATTTGGCAAAAAGCCCGACATTGCTGACTGGTTTTACATCCCATCATGGAAACGTTCATTACCACCACAGTCGAGTCCTAAGGTAAATCAGCCAGAAAGCTGGTTGGTATTTGTCGATGAGTACGGGTTGGGTGCGGAAATAGTGAAGCGACTCGAGCTTGAAGGTCAGGATGTGATTACCGTAAGAGTTGGGGAGCAATTTGGCATCAAGAGCGAATCAAGAGGGGAGCAGCTTGGTAAGCGTGCATATACAATAGCTCCTCGACAACCGGATGATTACAACACCCTGCTTACAGAACTTCACGCCCAAGACTTGACTCCAAAAAGAATTATTCATTTATGGAGTGTGACACAGCTAAGAGTTTCAGACTTTGATACAGCCCAAGAACAAGGATTCTACAGCTTGCTGTTTTTAGCACAGGCGCTTGGAAAACAGAATTTTACTGATGAGTTAAAGCTTGCAGTTATCTCTAACAATATGCAAGCTGTAACTGGAGTTGAAAATTTCTGCCCAGAGAAAGCAACTGTGCTTGGACCTGTTAAGGTTATCCCACAAGAATACTCAAATGTTAAATGTCGCAGTATTGATGTCATCGTTCCCTCACCAGGAAGTTGGCAAGAAGAGAAATTTGTAGACCAACTGTTCTGTGAGCTACAAACTCATTCCTCTGACTCAGTGATTGCCTACCGTGGTTTGGAACGTTGGGTGCAAACCTTTGAGCCTGTTCAATTAAATAGCAGTGATGCTCAGACACCAAGGTTAAGGGAAAAAGGAGTCTACCTGATTACTGGTGGACTTGAAGACATGGGACTTGCGATTGCCGAACATCTGGCAAAGACAGTACGGGCAAGACTACTGGTTTTAGAGTGTGAGGATTTTCCCAACCGAGACGAGTGGGAACAGTGGCTAGCAACTCACGATGAGCAAGATAGCATAAGCCGCAAAATTGGGAAAGTGCAGGAACTGGAAATGCTGGGGGCAGAAGTTTTCATTAAGAGCGCCGATGTGGTAAATTTAGAACAAATGCAAAGTGCGTTCGCCGGAGGCGTTGGCGGAGCCATCGCTCAAGCACAAGAGCAGTTTGGTCAGCTTAATGGCGTATTCCATACAGCCAGGATAGTTACAGAAAAGTCATTTAGCCCTATTGGAGAGATAAACCCAACTGAGTGCCAGCAGCAATTTCAAGCAAAAGTGCAGGGACTGTTAGTCTTAGAAGAGGTTTTGCAGTCCCAAAAGCTTGATTTTTGTCTGTTGATGTCTTCGTTAACATCTGTTCTAGGAGGATTAGGCTCTGTTACGTACTCCGCAATAAGTCTCTTCATGGACGCTTTTGTTTACCAGCACAATCAGACAAATCCTGTTCCTTGGATGAGCGTGAACTGGGATGCATGGCAATTTGGAGCAGACAATCAACAAATACCTGCTGGTACAAGTTTGGCTGAATTTGCCATCAAACCGGACGAAGGTATCAATGCCCTGGAACGTATTCTCTTGTCGAGTCAATATCATCAAATAGTTGTCTCGACAGGCAATTTACAATCTAGAATCGACCAATGGATTAAGTTAGAATCTTTACAAGAGAAAACTGCTGTCCAAAAAGTCAATTTATCTTCTCGTCACTCCAGACCGAATTTGAAGAATGCGTATGTTGTTCCTAGTAATGATGTAGAGCGCAAGCTAGCTGAAATTTTTCAAGAGTTACTGGGTATTGAACTTGTGGGCATCCATGACAACTTCTTTGCTTTAGGAGGAGACTCTCTGACGGGAACTGTACTTATTTCTCAACTTCGCAAAAACTTCCAGATAGAACTACCTGTTCGTTCTCTTTTTGAAGCACCCACTGTAGCTGAGTTAGCTTTGGTTATTGAAGAAATTCTCATAGAGGAGTTGGAAGAATTATCTGAAGACGAAGATAATGCGGCTTGGGAAAGAAATACAACCCCTGATATGCAATTGTCAAACTAGATAGTAAAATTTTGTCAGTTCAAGATATTAATTATGAAAATTCAAGTCGTCGGAGTTGTCGGATCTGGTGTGATGGGAATTGGGGTAGCGCAAAACCTCGCCCAAACTGGTCATCAGGTAATTTTAGTAGATATTTCCGAAGATATTTTGGAGCGTGCCAAAAAAGAAATCAGGAATAATGTCCGTTTTCAGGGTTTTTTCAAGAAAAGCGAAAATTCGGATAGTCCTGATGATATTCTGCATCGAATTAAATTCTCCACGAACTATAAATTTCTTGAAGATGCAGAATTTGTGATTGAAAATGCCACAGAAAAGTGGGATATTAAAAAGGAGATATACGCACTGCTTGATGCAATTTGTCCCGCTCACACTGTATTTGCAGCCAATACATCTGCCATTTCTATTACTCGCATTGCTTCAGTCACTAAGCGTGCTGACAAAGTAATTGGTATGCATTTTATGAACCCGGTGCCAATGAAGCCGATGGTTGAAATGATTCGCGGATATCATACCTCTGATCAAACAATCGCGACAGCCAATGAATTGTTGACGCAAATGGGTAAGGAAGGTATCCTCGTCAATGACTCGCCGGGTTTTGTTTCCAACCGTGTGCTGATGTTGACCATAAATGAAGCCATTTTCTTGCTACAAGACCAAGTTGCTTCTGTAGAAGACGTAGATAAAATTTTTAAAACCTGTTTCGGACACAAGATGGGACCGCTGGAAACTGCTGACTTGATTGGGTTGGATACTATTTTGTTCTCCATTGATGTTTTGTATGAAAGCTTCAATGACAGCAAATACAGACCCTGTCCGTTGCTAAAAAAAATGGTAGATGCAGGGTTGTATGGTCGGAAGAGTGGAAAAGGTTTTTATCCCTACAATGGAGCCATTGACTAACTAGTACCGCTTGCAATCAGTGTGGGTTTGAAGCCCACACTGTATTGCAAACCTTCTGCCTTCTGCCTCCTGCCTTCTGCCTTCTTCACTCCGGGTGCATCCCCGTTTTGCAAAAAAATGATCAGTAGTGTGAGCATCTTGCTCACATAGGCTACAAGCGAGCAAGATGCTCGCACTACAAATTTACAAAAACGGGATGCACCTCTTTAGTCTTCACTACGAACAAATGTCAAAAGACAAATGACAAATGACAAAAAGCGATACTCACATGAAAGAAATACAAGCAGAAATAAAAGAATTCCTTTCCAAGTTTTTCCGCCATCATGACTTGCAGCTAGATGAAGATATCTTTGCACTTGGTTTTGTAAACTCCATGTTCGCCATGCAACTCGTCTTGTTTATCGAACAAGAATTTCAAATTACTATTGACAATGAAGACCTGGAATTTGATAATTTCAGGTCGATAAATTCTATGAATCGCTTAATTGAACGTAAAACAGCTTTAGTTGCACAAAAATAATTCAATC
>Ga0116229_10005540_pt1 | contig 20547 bp, 21 predicted proteins | sample S1TSphgellanicum_3_FD_87313 | JGI IMG/M metagenome (GOLD analysis project Ga0116229, IMG submission 87313) | Host-associated microbial communities from peat moss isolated from Minnesota, USA - S1T2_Fc - Sphagnum magellanicum MG | ecosystem: Host-associated > Plants > Peat moss > Unclassified...
CTTTGGGCTCGACCGATTCACCTCTTGCAGGAGACGAGTGATGGAACTACGCACCAAGACGCTGGTCTGGTCGGCAGCCGGACTGATTGCGATTGCCGCCGCGACGGGACTCTCCGCCCAGGCGTTGCTGCAGAAAGATGCGCCCGCCGCGAGCCCGTCGAACACCGCGAACTCACCGAACACGGCCGGCACGCCGGCCGCCGCGGGCAGCGACGCCGCGGGCGGTCCGATCCCGCTGGTCGGAGTGCCCAACTATCGGGCCATCGTCGCGCGCAATTCCGCAGCCGTCGTCGGTATCACCACGGCGGGCGAGTTGCAGACCGCGGAGCCCGGCGGAGCGGAAGGCGGCGGCGACGATCCGCTTTCCCAGTTCTTCCATGGCATGCCGATGCCGCGCGGGCACCAGCTCATGCACGCTCAAGGGTCGGGCTTCGTGATTTCCGCGGACGGCGTGATTCTGACCAACGCGCACGTCGTGCAGGGCGCGAAACAGGTGACCGTAAAGCTCTCGGATCACCGTGAGTTCAAGGCGAAGGTACTCGGTGCCGACAAGACGAGCGACATCGCCGTGATCAAGATCGACGCGCACGATCTGCCGGTCGTGCACCTCGGCAATTCCGACAATCTCGCCGTCGGGGACTACGTGCTCGCCATCGGTGAGCCGTTTGGGCTCGAGGAAACGGCGACCGCCGGGATCGTGAGCGCCAAGGGCCGGTCACTGCCGGGCGACGGCTACGTGCCGTTCATTCAGACCGACGCGGCCGTGAATCCGGGCAATTCGGGCGGACCCTTGTTCGACCAGAACGGTTACGTCGTCGGCATCAACTCACAGATCTACAGCAACTCGGGCGGCTATGAGGGAGTCTCCTTCGCGATTCCGATCAATGTCGCGATGCAGGTCGAGAACCAGATCGTGAAGACCGGCAAGGTCGCGCACGCACGGCTCGGCGTCGAGGTCCAGACCCTCGATCAATCGCTCGCGGAATCGTTCAATCTGAAGACGCCGAATGGCGCACTGGTCGCCAAGGTGGAACCCGACAGCGCGGCCGCCAAGGCCGGCATCAAAGTCGGGGATGTGATCTTGAAGTTCAACGGTGCTCCGATCCTCGATGCGGGTCAGCTATCCGCACGGGTCGGCGTGACCGCACCGGGCGAAAAGGCGAGCTTGGAAATCTGGCGTGGCGGCAAGACGATCGACATCGATGCCACGGTCGGCGACGCGGCACAGCTCGCCTCGGACGGAGGCGCCGGCGCCGATCAACCGGCTGCCGGCCGGCTCGGGCTCGCCCTGCGGCCGCTGACGCCACAGGAGCGCGCGCAGGCCGGGGTGGCCGGCGGATTGCTCGTCGAGCAGGCGCAGGGCAAGGCGGCCGACGCGGGCATTCAACCCGGCGACGTCGTGTTGTCGGTCGATGGGACGGCGGTCGAGAGCGTGGCGCAAATGCGCAAGATGGTTCAGGAGCACGGCAAGCAGATCGCGCTGCTGATTCAGCGCGGCGAGACCCGCCTGTTCGTGCCGGTGGAACTCGGTTGAGGATGCCGATGCAGGATGCTGAGCCCCGCTAACGATGCTGGGCCGACCGCCCGGAGTTCACGCTCCGGGCGGTCATTGCGTCACGCACCTGGTTGGCGGTCGCGTCCTACAGCTTGCTGGCCGCGTATTCGTAGTTGGCAAGTTTGTTGAGGAAATTATCGGTAAAGTCAGGGCGGCGATTACGGAAATCGACGTAATACGCGTGTTCCCACACGTCGAGCACCAGCAGCACCTTACCCTCGCCCGTCGCGAGCGGCGTTCCGGCGTTGCCGGTCTTGACGATCTTGAGCTTGCCCTCCGGCGCCAGGATCAGCCAAGCCCAGCCCGAACCGAACTGCCCCAGAGCAGTCGCCTTGAACAGCTCCTTGAACTTGGCGACGCCGCCGAAATCTTCCTCGAGCTTCTTCTCGAGCACCCCGGGGATGCCGCCGCCCTGCGGCGACAGCGATTCCCAGAACACGCTGTGATTCCAATGCTGCCCGGCATTGTTGAACACCGCCTGAAGATCGTCCTTCCCGTAGGAGAACTTGATGAGTTCCTCGAGCGACTTGCCCTTGAGCGCATCGTTCTTCTCGACCAGGCCGTTCAGGGCCGTGACGTACGCCTGATGATGTTTGCCATGATGGAATTCGAGCGTCTCCGGGGACATTCCGCGCTCGCCGAGGGCGTTGGCCGCGAACGGCAGCGGGGGCAGTGTAAAACTCATGATGGAACCTCCTTAACATGGGCGTGCAATCGAACCGGAGCACGCGTGGCTGTCCTCCGGCTCGGTGATCGTGCACTTTAGCACAGAGCTCTTCGCTCCTTATCGGGTGCGGCCCCCGCAGGGTGCGTTCGCGCCGGGAGGTGCGCCGCGATCTTACAGACCGAGCTTGTCGGACCAGCGATACGACAACACCGTCGGTGCGAGGAACCACGGTACGCCGCGGTAGAAGGGCCGAGACGGGAAGTCGAGTCCGTCGAGCGCGGTGCGGCCGCGCGCGTCGCCGACCATCTGCTGACCGATGCGCATGCCGAAGTACGGCGCGAGCGGCACCCCCTGGCCACAGTAGCCCATGCAGTAGAAAACCCCGTCATGACAGCCGAGATGCGGGAGCTTGTCGAACGTGTAGCCGACGAAGCCCGCCCAGGCATGCGTGACCGGGACCGATGCGAGCTGCGGAAAGATCTCTGTCATCATCGCGCGCAGCCTCGGGACACAGGCGAGCGCATTGGTCTCGAATAGCGCCGAGCGGCCGCCGAACACGAGCCGTTCGCCGTCCGCGGACGGCCGGTAGTAGACGACCACGCGGCGCGTATCGCTGATGGCCCGGCCGTGCGGGATCAGGGTCCGCATGCGTTCGAGGCCGAGCGGTTCGGTGGCGATTTGATAGCTGCCGATCGGGATCACCCGCCGCTGGTGCCAGGGCGACAACTTGCCGCTATAGCCATTCGTGGCGAGCAATACCTGGCGAGCGTGGACGACGCCGAGCGCGGTGCGGACCTCGAAGCCGCCGGTGCGGCGCTCGATCGCGTCGACCGCGCACCGGCCGACGAGCGCGGCACCCGCGGCGGCCGCGCGCCGGTACAACGCGAGGAGCAGACGCGCCGGATCCACCGAGCCTTCGTCCTCGTAGACGCTGCCGCCGTGGTAGAAATCGCTCGCGATCTCCTCGTGCTGCGCGGCTTTGGGAACCATGCGAATGCGCTGTTCGAGTCCGGGTGTCTGGTGCTGCGCTTCGCGCGCGAGTTCGGCGTAGTGCCGCGGCGTGTGTGCGCCGATGAACACACCGACCGGCCGCCAGCCGGTCTCGAGACCCTCGCTGGCGGAGAGCATACGCAAGTGCGCGAGCGCAGCGGCACCCTCCTCGCAGATGCGAAACGCGAGTTCCGCCCCATGGCGGCGCGTCAGGCTTTCGAACGAGGGCTTGATGCTGTAGGCCGCCTGGCCGCCGTTGCGGCCCGAGCAGCCGCCACCGATGTCCCACGCGTCGAGCACGAGCGTCGAACGGCCCGCCGCGGCGGTCTCGCGCGCCGCCGACAGCCCCGTGTAGCCGGCACCGACGATCACGACGTCGACGGTCGCCGGCAGCACGCTGGCGGTCGGTGCGGGCGCCGGCCGGCCGTCCCACCACAGCGGCGCCGTCGAGACCGCGTTCGACAGGCTGCTAGGTTCCACAGAAGGTCTGTAGCACGCGCTCCTCGGTCCGCGGCGGCCGGCGGTACTCGGCCCACGCGGGCGCGTCCTCGAAGGGACGCGCGAGAGCGGCCGACAGGCGTTCGAACGGGCCGAGATCTGCGTCCTCGACGGCCGCGCGGATCGCCTCTTCGATGCGATGATTGCGCGGGATGACCGCGGGATTCGCAGCGCGCATGAGTGGCTCGCGCGCCGCGCTTGCCTGATCCTCCTCACCGAGGCGCTGTCGCCATTGCCGCGCCCAGGCATCGAACGCCGCCACGTCGACGAAACCAGCCGTCAGCGCGGCATCCGCTGCGGGATCCCGCGCGCAGTCGACCAACCTTCGGAACGACACGGTAAAGTCCGCCTCGTTCCGATGCAGCACCTCGAGGAAGCCGCGCGCGAGATCGAGATCCCCATCGGCGGCGGTGGTCATCCCGAGCTTGCGCCGCATGCCCGCGAGCCAGTGATGCTCGAAGCGCGCCGGGAAGCCCGCGATCACGTCGGTCGCGAGGCCCGCGGCGCGCTCGAGGTCCGGATCGATGAGCGGCAACAGCGTCTCGGCGAAGCGCGCGAGATTCCAGGCGGCGGCGTTCGGCTGATTCGCGAAGGCGTAGCGCCCCCGGCCGTCGATCGAACTGAACACCGCGGCAGGATCATAGGCGTCCATGAACGCGCAGGGCCCGAAGTCGATCGTCTCGCCGCTCACCGCCATGTTGTCGGTGTTCATGACGCCGTGGATGAAGCCCACGTGCATCCAGGCAGCCACGAGTGCCGCCTGGCGTTCCAGCACCTCCCGCAGCAGCGCAAGATAGGGATCCGCCGCGCCGCGCGCCGGCGCATAGAGCCGCTCGAGCACGTAATCGGCGAGACAGCGCGTACCCTCGACGTCGCCGCGCGCCGCGAAGAACTGGAAAGTCCCGACGCGCACGTGGCTGCGCGCGACGCGCGTGACGATCGCGCCCGGCAGGGCCTGATCGCGGTACACGAACTCGCCGGTTCGTACCGCTGCGAGTGACCGCGTCGTCGGAATACCGAGCGCCTCCAGTGCTTCGCTGACGAGGTATTCGCGCAGTACCGGCCCCAGTGCCGCACGGCCGTCGCCACCGCGCGAATACGGCGTGCGACCCGACCCTTTGAGCTGAATCTCCCGGGCCACACCATCGCGGCCCGTGAGCTCGCCGAGCAGGATCGCCCGACCGTCCCCGAGCTGAGGCACGAATCCCCCGAACTGATGGCCGGCATAGGCCGTCGCAATCGGTGTCGCGCCCGGAGGCAGCCGGTTGCCCGAGAACAGCTCCGCGAGGGTGGCCGCATCGATTCCGTCCGCGGCGAATCCGAGCTGCTGCGCCAGCGCCGCGTTGAACTTGATCAACGTGGGGCATGCGACCGGCGTCGGATCGAGTCGGGAGAAGAATTTCTCGGGCAGGCGCGCATAGCCCGGCTCCAGGGCGAAGCCCGGGACGGGAGCGGTGACGGCAGGTGCGGCGATGTCCATGGTGCGCATTGTAGCGCTCTGGTCTCCCGGGGGGAGCTGTACCGGGACCGCCCGAGGCACCTAACCGCCCGGCGTCACGCCCCCCGGCGACGGTGGTCCGCCCGGTCCATCGGCGGCGAGCGCACGATGGTAGGTGCTGAAAAATCGCGTCACCGTGAAGCCCGCGGCCAATCGCACCCGCTCGGCGGGAGGCATCAGTTTCTCATAACCGTCGAAGCCCAGCTCCTCGAGACAATGAAGACAGACCGGCAAGCGCTCGAACGAGGTCGTTACGCCGGCGCTGCCGACCAGCGTCACCTGAAACTGACCGTCTTCGCGCGCCGTCACGACATGCGGCACGGCCACGGACAGGCGCGCGCCGCGCACCAGCACGCAATCGGCGATATGAAAATGCGGCAGATCTTGGCGGGCCGGGGGGCGTGCGCCCGTCACGGGCAGATCGCGCCGGTGCAGCAGCACGCGTCTGTCCTTGTAGGCGAGCGTATGGTCGGACAGGGCTTTGACCTCGCGCAGCCCCGACAGCTCGATACCGCCGTCGATGAGAGCCTCGAGTTCGGCGATCGTGAAACGGTAGGGATTGATCGACAACCGGAACGTGCCCAATTCCTGCGTGCCCATGCGCGCGCGCAGCTCGTTGAGATCCGGGTCCTTCAGAAAATCCGGCAGGTGCATCCGGACTAGCGACTCAGTTCGAGGATCTTGGCGAGACGCACCTCTGCGTCGGTGCGCACGCGGAATTCGACGCGCCGTGAACGCAACACGTCCTCGGACCGGTCGTCGTTCAGGATCGGCCGTGACGAGGACAAGCCGTTCGCGGTGAGGTAGCGAATGAGCCACGACCGGTCCGCCGCGACGGCGGGCAGCTCGAGCACATAGCTCAAGGTCGTGCGCGTGCGGGCCTGCGAGAGCTCCATGTTGCGGAAGTACGCATCCTCGGGCGAGGACTGGCCGCTCCAATCCGAGGACGTGTGGCCCTCGATGCGGATTTCGCTGATCGCATCCCGATACTTCGGCGACGTCAGGATGCGCACGTAGCGCGGGAAGAAATCCGCGAGGATCGCCTTGAACTCCGGCTTCAATTCACTGCTGCCGGTCGCGAACAGGATTTCCGGTTCGTTGAACCGGATGGTCAGATCGGACTTCAAGATCTCGGCCTTCCACGGGCCGAGATCCTGCTGGAACTCGGTGTGCAGGTCCTCGAACAGCGCATCGCGAATGTCGCTGTACGCAATCGCGACGGTGCGGATGCGTTCGGCGTCGGCGTCGACCTTCATCATATACATGACCGCGATGAGCAGGAAAATGACCATGAGGCCGGTCATCAGATCGCTCAACGGAATCCAGTGTGTCTCCTGCGCCGCGGCGGCCTCCCCGCCGTCGGTCGGCGTGAAAAGGTCGTTGCCCGGTTGGGTGCTCAATGACTCTCCTTCGACACCTGCGAGATTTGCAGCACGCGCTGTAGCTGCGTCGTGAGCGGCGTGTAGTCCTGCACGAACTTCTGCGACAAGGCGGTGAGCTGCCGGCCCAAGGACTCGATCGCACGGCGCAGCTCCTCCTCGAGCGCGCGGTCGAGCGCGGCGATCTGCTGCTTGGATGCATCGGTCGCCTGCTTCAGATGCGCATTCAAGGCGGCGCTCGACTGCTCGAGCACGGCCGTGAGTTGCGTCTGGTTCGCGAGCACACCGCGCTCGATCTGCTCGGTCATCGCCACGATCCTGCGTTCGATCTCCGGCAGGCCCGTGGCCGCCTTGTCGACCAGGGTGGCGAACCCGCCGAGCGATGCCTGTAGCTGCGCGCGCTGGGACTCGATGCCTGCGAGCAACTGCTGCAGGGATCCGGCAACGTTGACGAACACGCCGGACTTGTTGATCAAGTCCGCGTAGCGCAGCGACGCTTCGGTCATGTTCTTGCGCGTCGCGGTCTCCTGCTCGATCAATGAGTCGAGCTGCGCCTCGTGGCCGACCTGCCAGGCGACGAGCTTGCCGACGGCGAGATTCAATTGTTTGAAGTTGTCCCCGAACTGTTCGTTGATCTTCGAGTTGAAGTCGCGGATGACTTCCTGTAACGCCTGGATGAGCGCCTTGGAATTTGCCTGTGCGACTTTTTTCGCATAGTCCTCGAAGGCCGCCGTCAGCGCCGCGAGCTGCGACCGGGACTCGCCGCGCAGCAACTCGACCTGACCCAGCAGCCCGGATTCATCGCGGTTCAGAATGCCGCGGTTCAACAGACGCAGCTGCTCGACCAGGTCCTCGACGCTCGCCGCGTTCGAGCGACTCGACGCCGGGGTCGCGGGATCGCCGAACACCATCTGGCGTATCTTGATCGTCAAGGCGAAGCCGATGCCCACCACCGACGCCCAGAAAGACGTGCGGATGCCCTGCAGCAGGTGCGGCACGCTCGCACGCACGTCGCCGGTGTCGAAGTCGAGCAAGCCCCAGGCGATGCCCGTGAAGCAGAAGAAGATGCCCATGGTCGTCAGCAGCGTGGGTCCGAGAGCGGCGCCGCGGCGCGACCAACGCAGATGAAAACCGAGCCCGGCGAGCGTGATCAGAACGACGGCAACTTCGGTCAGCGGGCTCAAGTTGGCCCAGAGGCGATCCATGGGCGGATGCTACGGGAGCCCATGATGCGTGGCAACGAGCGCCGCCCTCGGCGGAAAACGCTGGTTAGGGCTTTCCCTTAGAGCGCAGCACGCGGGATCGGTGCTCGCGCTGCGCTGCACCGGATGCAACATAAAAACCACAGTGACTTTCAATTTCCCGGCGGGCGGGTAGAATCCCGCGCTCGGCAAATCCGATGCCCATGACGATCGCCGCAATGAGCGGTGGCAGGCGCGGCAAGCCGTCGGGGGGAGTTCTCTCATTCGATCGGCCGCACGGACGGCAGGAGACTGGCATGTTCAGATCGATGACATTCGTGGGCCTCGCGGCCGGCACCCTCGTGCTGGCCGCGTGTGGCTCGAGCACACAGACCTCGAGCGTCGCCTCGAGTACGGCACGCGGCACGCTCGCCGTCGATCCGCCGTTTCGGATCGCATCCCTCGATGCGGCGGCCTTCACGGCGCAGCTCTCCGCCTCCTCGACGGGCGCGCAACTCTTGGAGTTGACGGGCAACCCGGTCTGCGGCGTCGACTTCTATCACATCGAATTCTGGACCGTGGGCGGTAACGCCACGACGCCGGAGGTCACGGAATCATCGGGCGCCCTGATGGTGCCGACCGGAGGCTCGGGCTGCTCCGGCCCGCGGCCGATCGTGGAATACGCGCACGGCACTCAGGCAGAGAAGTCCTACGACATCGCCGACGTGACCAATGCGAGCAATACCGAGGGTATTCTGATCGCCGCGGCATTCGCGGCCCAGGGCTACATCGTCGTCGCTCCGAACTACGCCGGTTACGACATTTCCACGCTCGGCTACCATCCGTATCTCAACGCCGTGCAGAACTCGAGCGAGATGATCGACATCCTCGCCGCCGCGCGCACGGCGTTGCCGCACACGCTCTCCGCGGCGACCAGCGACAACGGCAAGTTATTCCTGACAGGATACTCCGAAGGCGGCTACGTGGCGGTGGCGACGCAGCGCGCGATGCAGGCCGCGGGCACCGCCGTGACCGCCGTGGCCGGCCTGTCCGGCCCCTATGCGCTCGAGGCCTTCGGGGACGCCATCTTTTTCGGCAGCGTCGACTTGGGTTCGACTGAATTCACGCCCTTTCTGACGACCAGCTACCAGCACGCGTACGGCAACATCTATACGGCCACGACCGACGTCTACTCGGCCGAATATGCGAACGGCATCGACACGCTGCTGCCGAGCTCGCAGCCGCTCGACACCTTGTTCAGCGAGGGCTTGCTGCCCGCGACCGCCGAGTTCGATCAGACGACCCCCGTCGTGTCGATCCCCGACGAGCCCGCCCTGTCCGCCGGGCTGACTGCGGCGCTTGCCGTGCCGGCGAGCACCAGCAGCGCCCAGGCGCCGATTTTCGACTTGGGGTTCGGCAACCCGGGCCTCGTCAACAACAGCTTCCGGGAGAGCTATGCCATCGATGCCGGCACGAACCCGGACGGCGCGGTCCCGACGGCGCGAGCCGGTGTGCCGCTCGCCGCCGCGGCACCGAAACAGACTTTCCGCAACGCGCTCTACGTGAACGACTTGCGCAACGGCGCCTGGGTACCGAAGGAACCCACCCTGCTGTGCGGCGGCGATCTGGATCCGACGGTGTACTTCAGCGTCAACACCCAGACGCTGCAGGCGTTCTGGGCGGCCACGCCGGCCGCGCCGTATGTCACCGTCGTGGACGTGAACGCGACACCGACCGCCAACGATCCCTTCGCGAAGCTGCAGGCGGCGTTCCTGGCGAGCGGCGCGTCGCTGCTCGCCTATTACGAATCGCCCGCCGGCGGGAGCCTCTCCGCGACCCAGGCGGAGGCCCAAATTCTCGAGAACTACCATGTCTCGGTCGCACCATTCTGCGTGGCGGCCGCAGCCTCGTTCTTCAGCCAATTCTAAGGGGCCGGCCATGAACCACTCGACTCTTCGCTTGAGCTGCGCGGCGTGCGGCGTGTTCGCCCTGTCGCTGTGCTGCGCGTCACCCGTGCGCGCCGACGATCTTCCGCCGAACGATTTTCGCCTCGGCCTCTATGCCATTTTCTTCCACGGCACCGCGGATGACCTCGCCGGGCCTTACGTGCCCGCGGGAGTGAACTTCAAGTTCGACAATACCGACACGCTGTACGGAGCCTACATCCGGCGCCTGACCGAGAATGTCCAAGTCGAATTCGCCGTGGGGGTACCCCCACTGACCAAGTCCGAGGGCCGGGGACCGGCAAGCCTGGGGTCTGTGCCCTACGCCGGAGAGACCCTGACCACGACCCGGTGGTTCTCGCCGACGCTGCTGCTCGAATACTCGTTCTTCGACGAATCCACGCCGCTGCGTCCGTTCTTGGGAGTCGGGGTCAATTACACCAATTTCTATGACCGGGACTTCACGGGGCCGGGCAGCGCGGCGAGCGGCGGCCCCACGAAGCTGTCCTTGAGTTCCTCGGTCGGACCGGCGGTGACGGGCGGACTCGCGTGGCGGCTCGCGCCGCGCTGGCATGTCTACGCCTCGTATTCCTGGTCGGAGGTCAAGACCAACCTCTCGGCGGACACGGCCGGCGAGATCCGCACGACCCGCATCAGCTTCTCGCCGCAGCCGATCATCGTGTCCTTCGGATACGCGTTCTGATAGGGTACGGGCCGATGAGCCATGGGCTGATCGGGCATCGGCTGACGAGTCATCGGGCCCGCTGCCGCTGGTGGGCTTGTATTCTCGCGCTCGTCGGCGTCGCGGCCCATGCCGACAATCAGACGCTGCGCATCCTCACCTGGGCGGACTACGTGCCGGCGGACGTCATCGCGGCGTTCAAGAAGGAGACCGGCTACGACGTCGCCGTCACGCTGTCGAACAACGAGGAAATGATCTCCAAGCTGCGCGCCACGGGGGGCGCCGGCTATGACCTCGCCCAGCCGTCCCAGGACCGCATCACGGGCCCCCAGCGCGAGTTCGGGATTTACAAACCGATCGATCTTACCAAGGTCAAGGTCGATCAGTTCCAGGCGCCGCTGCTCGACACCGTGAAACACAATGCGACGCTCGACGGGCAGCTCTACGCCCTGCCGTATCTGTGGGGCACCGACGGGCTCGTGGTCAACACGGCGCATGCAAAGGTCGCCGACTATACGGATCTTTGTAAACCGGAGCTCAAGGGCAAGGCATCGATCCGGCTGCGGCGGCCGACGCTGATGGCCTTTGCCTTCGCGCTCGGCAAGGACCCGTTCGCACTGTACGGCGACCCGAAGGCCTATGCCGCTCTGATGGACCAGGTCGGTGCGGCACTGATCGCCTGCAAGCCGAACATGAAATTCTTCTACGACAACAAGGACCAGTTGCTGAACGGCTTGCGCTCCGGTGAGATCTGGGCGGCCGGCATGTGGGACACCGGCGGTTGGACCCTGAACCGCGACAATCCCAACATCCAGTTCGTCGTCCCGCGCGCGGGCGCGCTCGGTTGGCTCGACACGTTCGCCCTCCCCGCCCGCGGCCGCAACGACGCCGCCGCGTATGCCTGGATCAACTTCACGATGCGTCCCGAGATCGCGGCGCGCATCACCCGCTCGGTCGGCAATTTCTCCGCCGCCAAGAACGCCGAGAACCTGGTCGATGCGACCCTCAAGGCGCAGTTCGCGGCCTCGTTTCCCGACGCGGTGATCAAGCGCATCCACTGGTATCCCGCCATCCCGCCGGGTCTCGAGGAAATCGAAGGCAGGGTTCTCGACCGCGTCAAAGCCGCGGACTGACATTCGCTCGAGGGCGTACACCGAGGATTCCAATCTCGATTGACGCGGAATATCCAAGAAGATAATGTGGAATCATGAAAACCACAGTCAATATTCCCGATAACGACCTTGCAGACGCCATTCGATTCACCAAGGCAAAGACGAAGCGCGAGGCGATTGTCACGGCCATTCAGGAATTCAACCGCCGGAAGCGCATGGCCGAGCTCACCAAACACGCCGGTACGTGCAAGGACTTGCTGAGCCTAGAGGAACTCCTCCAGCAACGTCGCAAAGGCTGAGTGAGTGGTCCTGGTCGACTCCTCGTCCTGGATTCACATGCTGCGACCGAACGGAGATGCGGCTGTCAGAGACCGGGTCACGCGCGTGCTCGAGAGCGGTGAGGCGTGTTGGTGTCCGATCGTCCGGTTGGAGTTATGGAATGGCGCGGGTGGAGATCGTGACAAGAAGGTGCTTCGGGAGTTCGAGCGACTCCTGCCCGAGCTCGCCATCGACAATGCTGTCTGGAACGCCGCCTTTGATCTCGCACGGCGCGCGCGTGCCGCCGGTATCTCGGTTCCCGCTACCGGCATTTTGATCGCCGCATGCGCGCATCAACACGAGGTTGAACTCGAGCATTCAGACTCGGATTTTTCGAACCTCGTCACGCTGTATTAGGACGGATCGATCCGCCGCCCACCGTCGGCCTCCGCGACCTGGTTCGCCCATGGTTCATTCGGCCGCGACCTGCGCCACCAGCGGGCGACCCAGGGCAGCAGCGGGCGCACCGCCGGATACCAGAGGACGGCCCGGCGCACGACTCGCAGCAATCCGCGCGGACGGCCGACACCGACGAATACTGCCGCGAGCGCGAGCGCCCAGCGCGCCGGCCGCGAGGTGACGATCGCGACCACGCTCTCGGTCCATTGCAGTCGCGTGCCGATCGCCTGCGTGTGTTCGCCGAGCTGCCGGCGCAGACGCGCACTGCGCGCGAGCAGCGCCTCACGTCGTGCGAGCAGAGGATCCGCGGTCACGGGGGCGCCTGCCCGACGGCGGCCTTATCCTGCTTGAGTTCGGCAATCGTCGAGGCGAGAAAGCGCGGACGGCGGCGCAGCCGTGCGTTCACGGCCAGCAGCGCGCCCAAGGCCGCGCCGGCAAAGCTCAAGGTCACGAGAATTGCCACGAGGAGCCGGTGGCCTTCCCAGAACGCGATGATGATCGTGAGCGCGGCGAGCAGCAGCGCAAAGGATGCGAAGAATACCGCCGCCATGCCCCACAGCAGCACGCCGATCGCCGCCTCCCACTGCTCCTCGACCTCGACGGCGACGAGTTCGAGGCGCGTCGAGGCGAGTTCCAGCAGCGTCGCGAGCGCGGCTCGCAAAGACCCGATCAGACCGAGGTTGCGGTCCGCGTCGGGCACGCTCAGCGCCGCGCCAGCAGCACGCCGAGCAGCACGCCGAGACCGGCGGCGATGCCGACCGACTGCCAGGGATGCTCGCGCACGTAGCGAGCTGCTTCCTCACGCAGTTCCTCGGCGCGTGCACGGGCGTCCGACGCAAGCTCCGCGAGACCGGCCTTGCCCTGTTCCAACGCTTCCGCGCCCTGGCCCGACAACACGGCTTGGGCATCGGCGACGACGGCACGCAGCTCGTCGATGAGATCCAACGTCTTGGCAGCACTCATGATTGCCTCGTTCCTGATAAAGCGGCGACGCCGCTATGGTACCGCAACGGGCGTGCGACAACGCGCCCGGGCTCCTGTGTATGATTCTGGGCAGGGTTTGCCAAGACCATGAGCGCACGCTGAAAAAGTTCACCAAAATCCTCTTCGTCGGCGCTCTCGGGATCGCCGTGGTGCTGGGCTTGACGGTCGCCGGACTGTGGGTGCGGCCGCCGGAACTGATTCGCATCGGCGCGAACTATGCGGCCAAGATCGTCTGTTCGAACGTGTTTCTGGCCGGCCGGGATCCCGACGAGGTCTTGGCGATCGACGTCCTGGCCGCCGGCAATCCGCTGCTGCGCCTCATGCGCGTCTCCGTGGACCGAACCCATGGGATCGTGCGCAGCGGCCTGTTCGGCTTCATCGGTGGCGGGCTCGCGGTCACGCGCCCGGGCGAGGGGTGTACGGTGCTACCCGACGGAGATCTCGCGGCCCGCGGCTCGCCTTCGCCGTCCACGGCGACGCCCGCCGACCCCGGGGCCGAATGGCCGCAAGGCGAGGCGGTGCAGACCGACCCGCGGCTGGATCGACTCATCGCCGATGAGGCTCTCGCGGGTCCGGGATGGCGCGCCATCGTCGTCGTCCATCACGGCCGCATCGTCGCCGAGCGGTATGCGACCGGCTTCAGCGCGGCGACGCCATTGATCGGCTGGTCGATGGCCAAGACCGTCACGGCGGGGTTGATCGGCTTGCTGGTCAAGGATGGTCGTCTGACCGTGACTCGAGCGGCGGGTTGGCCGACGGTGCCCGGCGACGGGCGGGACCGGATCCGGATCAGTGATCTTCTGTCGATGACGAGCGGCCTGCATTTCAACGAGACCTATGGCGACGTGTCCGATCTCACGCGGATGCTGTTTCTCGAGCCCGACATGGCGCGTTTCGCGCGCGATCAGCCGCTCGAGCATCCGGTCGGACAGGTCTGGAGTTATTCGAGCGGCACGGCCATGATCCTCTCCCGCATCTTCGAGGATGCGGCCGGACCCGCGCCGCTCGACTTTGTCCGCCGCCGCCTGTTCGGCCCGCTCGGGATGGCGAGTGCGACGTTCGAGACCGACGAGCACGGCACGCTGGCCGGATCGTCCTATCTGTATGCGAGCGCGCGCGACTGGGCGCGATACGGACTGCTGCTCGCGCAAGCCGGGATGTGGCAGGGACAGCAGATTCTGCCCAGGGACTACGTCGAGATGATGGCGAGCCCCGTCGCCGCCTCGGGCGGCCAGTACGGCCACGGCCAGCTCTGGATGTGGGGCAGCGATCCGGTGACACCGGGCGTCGATCCGGACGCGGCATTCGGCATCCCCGCCGATGCGTTCTGGATGGAGGGGCACGACGGGCAGAGCGTCGCCATGATCCCCTCGCGCGAGCTCGTCGTCGTACGCATGGGTCTCACGCCGGACACGCAACACTATTCACCGCAACGGCTCGTGCAAGCCGCCCTGCAGGCAACGGCCGCGCCATGAGTGCCACGCCATGAGTGCCACGCTCCCCGCAGGCGCCTCGGACCTCGCCGCCGACGCGGTCGTGAAGCGCTTCGCGAATCACGTCGCGGTCGACGGACTCTCGTTCTCGGTCGCGCGCGGCAGCTTCTTCTCGATCCTGGGTCCCTCCGGCTGCGGCAAGACGACGCTGCTGCGCATGATCGCCGGCTTGATCGAACCCGATGCCGGCGACATCGCGATCGGCGGCCGCAGCATGCGCGGCATCGCGCCGAATCGGCGTCCCGTGAACATGGTGTTCCAGCAGCTCGCGTTGTTCCCGATGATGTCGGTCGGCGAGAACGTCGAGTTCGGACTCGCGCGGCGCGGCATGAAGGCGGCCGAGCGCCGGCGCCGCAGCGAGGCGATGCTCGAGCGGGTCGGGCTCGCAGGTGCCGCCGGCAAACGCGTCGATGAGTTGTCGGGCGGCCAGCGCCAACGTGTCGCGATCGCACGCAGCCTCGTGCTTGAACCCACGCTGCTGCTGCTCGACGAGCCGTTGGGCGCGCTCGACTTGAAGCTGCGCGAACACATGAAGATCGAGCTGAAGCAGCTCCAGGCGGCCTTCGGCACGACCTTCGTCTATATCACCCACGATCAGTCCGAGGCCCTCGTGCTCTCCGACCGGGTCGGTGTCATGAACCGCGGGCGTTTCGAACAAGTGGGCACGCCCCAGGACTTGTATTACCGGCCGCAAACGCCGTTCGTCGCGGGGTTCGTCGGCGCGAACAATCGGATCGTCGGGCGGGCCGGTGCATCCGGCGATGACGGCACGATCGTGGTCACGACGCCGGCAGGCTGGACGATCCGCGGCATCCCGCAGGGTCCCCTGCGTCCGGGAGACGGCGTCGAGGCCTTCGTGCGACCCGAGGCGATGAGTCTCGCCCGCCACCCCGCGGACCTGCCGGCGCAGCAGCCCCGGCACGCAGGAGTGGTCGAGAGTCTGTTGTTCGACGGCGCGAATTCCGCCGTGTTGCTGCACGAGGCGACCACGCAGTGCGCCCTGCGGATCGCGCTGCCGCAGACCGGCCGCTATGCCGACTTGAAGCCGCAGGAGCACATCGCCTTCAGCTTCGATGCAGCGCTCGTCAGCTGCTTTCCCGAGCGGGGCGCGCGTGCTTGACGGTGCGGCGCGTGCGCGCTGGCAGAATCGTTTGCTGTTCGCGCTGCTGCTCGCGCCGGCGGTGGTGTGGCTCGGAGGACTGATCGTGCTGCCCCACGTGGAACTGGCGATCCTGTCGTTCCGGGAGCGTGTCGGACCGCGCCACTACGTGCCGAGCCTGGCCCAATACGCGACCTTCTTCACGGAACCCCTCTACTGGCACGTGTTCGTGCGCACCGCCTGGCTGTCGATCGTCGCGACGCTGCTGACGCTGCTGGTCGCCTTTCCGATCGCCTGGATCATCGCGAAACTGCTGCGCGGTCGTGCCGGCACCACGCTGTTCATGCTGTGCCTGATTCCGTTCTGGGTCAGCGAGACCGTGCGCACGCTCGGGTGGATGATTCTGCTGCGCGAGTCGGGTGTGTTGCCGGCCCTGCTCGTGCGGCTCGGCATCACGCCGGTGCCCGTCGAACTGCTCTATCACGATGCGACCCTGCTGGTCGGGCTCGTCTACACCTCGATGCTGTTCATGCTGATTCCGCTGGTCTCGAGTCTCGAGAGCCTCGACGACAGCCTGATCGAAGCGGCCTATGATCTGGGCGCGAACGGGGTCGACGTGCTGCGCCGGATCGTGATCCCCCATGCCGCGCCCGGCATCACGGCGGGCTGCATCATCGTGTTCATGCTCACGCTCGGCAACTATCTCACGCCGACACTGCTCGGCGGCAAGAACTCCCAGTGGTTCACCGAGCAGATCTACACGCAGTTCATCACCCGCTTCAATTGGGAAGAGGGCGCGGCCTTCGGCTTTCTGCTGCTCGGCCTGTCGACGGCGATCGTCCTCGTCGGCCTGCGTCTGACCGGGCAGAGCTTCGGCGCCGTGATGCGCGACTCGCGGTGATGCAGAGGCCATGACTGCCGCCGTCCCGCCATGATCCCCTCGCTGCCCCGACCCGCCTGGCTGCGCGTCTCGACGCTGATCTACACGATCGGCTTCCTGACATTCCTGTTCCTGCCGCTCGCCATCGTGGCGGTGTTCGCCTTCAACGATGCCCCCTACCCTGCGCCTCCGTGGCGCGGGTTCACGCTCGACTGGTTTCTCGGCAATGCCGCGTCGGGCCGGGTCGGACTCCTCCAGGATGGCGAGCTGCAGGGCAGCATCCTCACGAGCGCGCTGGTGGCCTGCTGGGTCGCGGCAGGATCGGTCGCGCTCGGCACCGCGAACGCGTTCCTGATCGAACGCAGCCGCTCACGGGCCGTTCGAGCGCTCTCGGTGCTGATGCTCGCACCGCTGGTGATACCCGGCGTCATCCTCGGCATTTCCATTCTCGCCTTCGCGAGCCGCCTCGCGGAGCTCGGCGACGACTGGTTCGGCTGGGACCTCGATTTTCTGAGGCCGGGTCTGCCGCTCGTCGTGCTCGGCCAGTTGTCATACGTCGTGACGATCGCGACACTGACGATTGCCGCGCGGCTACGCCGTTTCGATCGGACCCTCGAGGAGGCGGCATTGAACCTGGGCGCCTCGCGCGCCGCGGTGCTGCGCACCGTCGTGCTGCCCTACCTCAAACCGGCATTGCTCGGCTCCGCCGCGATCGCGTTCCTCATGTCTTTCGAGGACTTCAACACGACCTTGATGCTGGTCGGTTCCGATGCGCCCCTGACCGTCATGATGTACGGCCGCATGCGCGAGGGCGCGACGCCGGTGCTGAACGCCGTGAGCCTGTTCCTGATGCTGGCCTCGGCCGCGCTCGCGTTGCTGCTGATCCGCGGTCAGCGGCGCAAGTCCTGACCTTCCGGCTGCGCCTGGAGGAGTTCGAGCCCCGCGGCGTGGCGGTCAGCCGCCGTCACGCGCCGCCTCGAGCGCCGCGTCGAGCACTTCCACCCAGTGCTTGACCGGCGTCGCCGTGCCCGATTGTAGCTGCCCGATACAGCCGACGTTGCCCGAGACGATGCAGTCGGCCTCGAGCGGCGCGAGATGGGCGAGCTTGCGGTCGCGCAGCGCCTGCGAGAGCGCCGGCTGCAACACCGAATAGGTGCCGGCCGAGCCACAGCACAGGTTGCTTTCCTGAGGCGCCACCGCGATGTCGAACCCCAAGGCCGCGAGCACCGTCTCGACGGTTCCGCGCTGCTTGATTCCGTGCTGCAGGGTACAGGGGGCATGATAGGCGAGGCGGCCCCGGGGCCGGCCGCCGAGTCGCGCGGCGAGCGCGGCGCCGAGGTCGGGCAGCAACTCCGACAGATCGCGCGCGAGGGACGCGATGCGTGTCGCCTTGTCCGCATACGCAGGATCGTTGCGCAGCGCGTGCCCATAGTCCTTGATCGTGACGCTGCATCCCGAGGCATTGCTGACGATGCACTCGACCTCACCGGCCTCGACCAGGGGCCACCACGCATCGATGTTGCGGCGCATGTCGGCACGGCTGCCCGGGGCGTCTCCGAGGTGCAGACGCAGCGAGCCACAGCATCCCGCCGCACCGGCAATCACCGTCTCGATGCCGGCCGCAGCCAACACCCGCTGGGTCGCCCGATTGATGTTCGGCATCAGCGCGGGCTGTACGCAACCGGCGATGAGCAGCACCTTGCGCGCATGCACGCCCGTCGGGACCGCACCCGCCGCCACGCGCGCGGTATCGGGGAGCTTGTCGCGCAGCACGGCGGGCAGCACGGCGCGCAGCCGGCGGCCGACCGCAACGGCCGGACCGAACGCGGGCGAGGTCAAACCTTCTCGGAGCAGCCAGCGCACGACCCGTTCGCCGGCCGGGCGGGTCACCTTCGCATCCACGAGCTCGCGGCCGATGTCGACGAGCTTGCCGAACTCGACCCCGCTGGGACAGGTCGTCTCACAGTTGCGGCAGGTCAGGCAGCGATCGAGATGCTGCTGTGTGCTGCGCGTGACGGGGCCACCCTCGAGCACCTGTTTGATGAGATAGATGCGGCCACGGGGACCGTCGAGTTCGTCGCCGAGCAGCTGATAGGTCGGGCAGGTCGCGTTGCAGAAGCCACAGTGAACGCATTTACGCAGAAGGGCCTCGCCCTCCTCGCCCGCGGCGGTGCCCAGATACTCAGCGTCGAGCTTGGTTTGCATGTGCAGCCATGATAGACGGGAGTGCGATCGTGCGTGGCGCCGGAATCACAGGTCGGCGCACAAACGGCCGGGGCTGAAGATGCCCGCGGGGTCGAAGCTGTGCTTCAACCGTCGCTGGATTTGCAGCAGCGTGGCCTCGGGCCGTGTGAACGCACCGTCGGGCTTGGCCGCCGCGCGGACCAGCGTCGCATGGCCGCCGGCGCGCGCCGCGGCAGCGCGCAGCACGGGCGCGGGTGCGTCGCTGCGCCACCAGCGCTGCGCACCGTTCCATTCGATCAGTTGCCGGCCGGGCAGATCGAGCGGCTCCGCGGTGGGCGGCAGCGACAAGCGCCAGAGCGCCTCGCCCCGCGCCAGTGACGCCGCGTCGGGGCGGAAGAAATCGAGAGTCTGATCGCGCAGCGCCTGCCACCAGCGCAGGGCGGCCGCCTCCTCCACGACGCTGCCGCCGAGCCGCTCGCGGCCTGCCCGTACGGCCGCGGCCGCGCCGGACAGGCGCAGCCACAAGCGATTCTCGACCCAGGCGCTGGCGGTCAACGGCAGGGGTTTGGCCGCGAAGGAACGCAGGGCCGCGAGCGCGCTCGGCAGGTCCGCCTCGAGGCACAGCGTCAGCGTCGCGGTCGGCACCGGCATGACCTTGAGCGACACCTCGCAGATCACGCCGAGCACGCCCCAGCTGCCCGCGAACAGACGCGCGAGATCGTAGCCGGCGACATTTTTCATGACCTGGCCGCCGAGGCAGAGCAGCTCCGCGCGTCCGTTGAGTACCGTCGCACCGAGGACGAAGTCGCGCAACGCCCCAGCGCTCGCGCGAGCCGGGCCCGACAACCCGGCTGCGACCATGCCGCCGACCGTGCCGCCCGCGGCGAAGCGCGGCGGTTCGAAGGCGAGAGTCTGGCCGCACTCGGCGAGCGCGGCCTCGAGTTCCGCGAGCGGGGTGCCGGCTTTCGCGGTGACCACGAGTTCGCTCGGTTCATAGGCGCTGATGCCTGAGAGGCCCTCGAGTTCGAGCGGCTCGCCGCGCGGCACCTCGCCGAAGAACGCCTTGGTACCCCCGCCGCGGATGTCGAGCACCGAGCCCGCAGCCTCTGCGCCCCGCACTCGATCCATCAGGCGGGTCAGCGTGGCATCGCAACCCTGCATCAGAACCGCGGCAATTCCGGGAACGGCAGCATGCCCCGATGCACGTGCATCTTGCCGTACTCGGCGCAGCGCTGCAGCGTCGGGATGACCTTGCCGGGATTCAGCAAGCCCTGCGGATCGAAGGCGCGTTTTACGGCGAACATCTGTTCCCGTTCGGCGGGCGAGAACTGCACGCACATCGAATTGAGCTTCTCCACGCCGACGCCGTGTTCGCCCGTCACGGTGCCGCCGAGCCGCACGGAGGTTTCGAGAATCTCGGCGCCGAAGCGCTCGCAGCGCTGCATCTGATCGGGATCGGCCGCATCGAACAGGATCAGCGGGTGCAAGTTGCCGTCGCCGGCGTGGAACACGTTCACGCACTTGAGGCCGTAACGCTGCGACATCGCCTCGATCGCGCGCAGCATCTCGGCGAGACGTTTGCGCGGTATCGTCGAATCCATGCACATGTAATCCGGGCTGATGCCGCCCGAGGCCGGGAAGGCATTCTTGCGGCCGCTCCAAAACTTCAGGCGCTGCGCCTCGTC
>Ga0116229_10005541_pt1 | contig 20546 bp, 19 predicted proteins | sample S1TSphgellanicum_3_FD_87313 | JGI IMG/M metagenome (GOLD analysis project Ga0116229, IMG submission 87313) | Host-associated microbial communities from peat moss isolated from Minnesota, USA - S1T2_Fc - Sphagnum magellanicum MG | ecosystem: Host-associated > Plants > Peat moss > Unclassified...
AAAAATAAAAAAAAAAAAAAAAAAAAAAAAAAAAAAAAAAAAAAAAAAAAAAAAAAAAAAAAAAAAAAAAGACATTGAAAAGGTGTAAGACAAACAACAAGATACAAATAAAAATAATAAAGAAAAGAAAAGAAAAGAAAAGAAATTAAGGTTTGCTGATTGAAACTTGATATATAATCCATGCATAGGTACTCGTCAGCCCATCGGTGCATAAGATTAGTCGTTGGAGCGTACCTCTGGACAAGAAGAAGGACCGATGGTAGCTTCGTCCAACAGGAACATTCGAAAACCTTCTAGGGTTTTGTAGAAGGAACGAATGAAGGAAGGAAAAAGAAGGGTTCTTCTTCTCTGCATGCAATTGCAAGCCAGTTTCATGCCAACAAAGTCCGAAATTTGGAGTCTGGAAGCGTGGGTTTGGTTATAAGATCGTGAAGAGTAACGGGTTTGCTGTTTTGGTCCGAGGAAGAAGAAGAAGAATTTGGCTGAAAGAAAAGAGGAAGAATTCGAGATTTAGGGTTTGAGAGGGTTAGCTAGTTTGAGGTTTGTGATCTCGGGGTTTATCTCCAGGTGCAGTTGCTTTCTGTGTTTTTTTTTCCCAGAGTAGACATGGAAGGGATGGGGCCAGACTGGAAGGGATTGCTCAAGTGGAGTATGGCTAACAGCGATGGCACTCAACCTGCTCGAGAAATCAGGTATGCATCGCTACTTTCTTTGAAAGATTTTCTTGAAAGATTTTGCTTCTGCTTTTTTTGGTGTTCCCATGGTTGAAGCAGTTTTGGATATTTGTTTCATGTTTGAAAGAATCTTTTCTCAGAGATTGTATTGCAATCCATGTCCAAAAGATCCATGTTGACAAGTCATAGCTGTTGAAGGATTTTAGATTGACCTAATTTTGTAGGGTGTGAGGATTCTGAGCTTTGGTTTTTTTTTTGGGGGTAGGGGGAGTTTGGGTATGAAGTAGGGTTGAAGGAGATTTTTTTCTTTCATTGGTTTGTTCTTGGTGTGTTGATGCTGTCTTTTACTTCGTTCTCATGTATGGTGATTTTACAAAATAGCTACTAGGCTTGTTTGTGATGCAAGATTTTCTGACAGTTGAAAAATTGTGTGTGCTGTTGGAAACAGTGACGAGGAGAGGAGGTGGTTCAATGAGGCAATGCACTCCCAGGTCGTTGATGTCATAAAACGCATGAAAGAAATAGCATTGGTCATGAGTATGCCTGTGCCAGTCCTGGAGGCTCAGGGTGTTACAGTGGAGGAGCTGGAAGGTGAAGTAATCAACACTATCCAGCATTCTCTTGGTGTGTCTCTTGGTTGCTGAGTGATTGTGTCATACAATGAGCTGTACTTCTGTGATAACAGTCCTCTTATATTCATAACTGGACTAGTTCAGCCTCATCACTGTTGTTCAAACTGCTCCTCAGTTTTGGGATTTTTTTTCTGTTTTCTTTAGGCTTGGGTTTCCTCTTATAGCATGGTTTCTGATTGGTTGCTGTTATGTTTGTCAGATCTGAAATATCTAGAGTATTGTTGTTGGTTCAAATCACTCAATTCTATTCTGGTTGACTTGGATCGGGGGGATGGAGAAATTCTCAGTACTTATGAAGATATGGAATACTTCCATGTTGCTGAAGTGATAACTGCTAATGCATTTGGATATGCTCATAAGTGGAAACCCTTTGTGTGCAGGAATGCTTGAGGAGCTTCAAGAGCATGTGGAGTCCATTGATATGGCCAATGGTATGTGTCTTGGATTATATCATATCAATGTGAACCAACCTGTGAATCTCTTCTTGTTGCACCACTCCCTCAATGACCCTTTTCTTGATGGGGACATGACCATCACCTTATTTGGCAGGAGAAATTTGTTCTTATTGACAGCCTTATTTTTTATCTCTCATCTTCCAACTTTTGTGAACTGTTATTGCTGTTGGAGAAACAAGACTACAGAAGGGGACATTGCTGTGTTAGATGTCTGGCCAATATAATGAGCATCTGCCTCGAGGACCTGCTATCAGTGGGGTGTCTAGGGTTTGAGTTTAGGATAAAGAAACAGAAATAACTTTTGAGGTTGTTTGTTTATGTGATATTTCTCTAGTTGTTACATTTCATCTATGCACCACGTTAGTTCTAAAAATCAATGTAGCACTGATTAACATTTGCATCTGCAGATCTGGATGCAATAGGTGGATTGGTGCCACTATTGAACTACCTCAAGAGTCCCCATGCCGGAATTCGGTCACGTGCAGCAGAGGTGGTGAGCACTGTTGTCCAGAACAATCCCAAAAGCCAGCAGCAAGTTCTGGATAATCAAGGCTTGGAGTACTTGCTGTTCAACTTCACCAAAGACAAAGACATCACTTCACGCACCAAGGCTTTGGGTGCCATTTCATGTATGTTTTTGTTGCAAGCCTCCTCTTTGTCACAGGGCCGAGATGATGAAACTTCGACTGTGAATGTGCTTTTGCATCTCCATGGTTTCAACAGTATAACTTGACTTTCCTGAAAGTGTTTGGCTTTCATTGTGTGGTTCTGTTTATATTGACCTCTGGGCTAAGTAATGCTTTAAATTGCAGCATTGATCCGACACAACAAGGCAGGCACTGCTGCATTCCGTCTAGCTAATGGCTATGCAGGCCTGCGAGATGCCCTTTCGTCAGAAGATCCTAGGTTCCAGAGGTTTGTATCAACAGACTTGTGCAAGTTGTCAGATTGGAAAATCTTTACTTTTCATAGCAGTATACATATGACTACTTTTACAAGGCTTTTGGCCATAGGCTTTGATTTCACAGAGAATTTGCTTTGACCTACCATCCACATTTTGTAACTCAAGGCATATGTACTTGGTTCCAATACAGGAAGGCGTTGCAATTGCTCCAATACCTGATACAAGATAATGCGAAGGATGCAAGTGCAGCCTCAGAATTGGGGTTTATGCACTCACTGATCAGCTTTGCAAGTAATCCTAATGCTGATGTTCGACAAGCTGCCCTTAATGTTCTTCTTGAGGTTGCTCGAAACTGCGGAGATGGTGAAGAGTTAACAACCCCAGAGGAGACCAGTGCACTGAGGACAGTTCTCAGTGACCGTATAGATGAGATTAGCAGGTTAAACCCAGAAGATTTAGCAGCACTGAAGGAGGAACGGCACTTAGTGGATGCTCTCTGGCAGCTTTTATTCCATGAGCCTTCTAAATTGCACAAAGATGGGTTGCTTGGACTTCCTGAAGATGATGAAACACCTCCAGAAGTTGCCGTCAGGTCACCTTCTCTGTTGGAAGCTTCAAGAATTCGTCCTCCAGATGTTGCACAAGCAAAAGATGTGCCTGTGTTGCGTCTGGGCGTCTGAAGACTTGTGGTAGGTATATGATGTTCATACTCAGAATGATGTTTTGAAGTCTTATGGGGTCTGAACCATATTTTCTGCAGGAATGTTTCCACATCTTTCAGTTACTGTGGTTGCTGTCAACAAACGGGTCACTCTCTTTTTGAGTTGAGAATCTGTGTAAGGAGACATCAAGATTTTGCAGTAAATCTGGCTGACTGTAAATGTTGTATTGGTGGACAAATGTACCATATAATGTCAAATTTTGGGAAAAGTGATGTAATCATAGAAGCAGGCAAATGACAGTTCCTGTTTATTTTCCAACTGATCAACATCTCTAGACTTTTATTTGGTAATTTTGATTTGGCAAATCATCTACCTGTTTTTCTAAGAAGCAACAACTTCAACTTGTAAGCTGCCTCTCTTATATTGGCACATGGATGAAGAAAATATTGTCCACTGTGCACTGAATCCTGATTTAGTGAGGAACTTGAGCACAAAAATTTCATTGACCTGGTTACATATCCACCATTCTAATAAAAAACGAATTTAGTCCTAAGGATGTCCAATTAGATGATTCTCTAAATCAGATTGAGCAATTGTCATCATACAGTCTGTGTATAGTCAATTCACAGACCATTGAGTAGACTGCAATATTATCATAATTGCAATTAGGGAATTGTAGTGACGATAAAGTGGCTAAAAACTCTGCAACAAATGCATTGCTCTTACTTACTTGCAGAGGACAGTGGCCCATTATTTTCTGCATAACTCCTGCAACTGCTTCAAGCTTAGCTCTTGATATATACTCATCTTTCTTACTCTCCAGAGCTCATCAAGTCGAAACTCTCAATTCCTCAAACCTCAAAGAAACCAGTTTGCCTACCTTACCTGCTGCTGTATGACTGCACAACACAGATTGAATGTCTTCCATAGTCTGCCTCCTGGAGATGATTGCAAAATCCACTACTTGCAATTGCACTTTGTAAGCATGAATTTTGTGTTTTAATGGCATTGACAAATCCTTCAATGCCTTCAAAATTGGGTGAAATTTCAAGCAAACCAGAAATTTCATGAAAGGCAATGAAATCTGATAACTAAGTTAAAAACAGATAAATGAAGGCAAATCCAGTGAAATGCGGGGAATTCTCTCCACTTTTAAAGTATTTGATGAATTGGAGATTTCCTAGAGATTGAGCAGTGGCCATGCCTACTTTTTGCCTTGAATACTACAGATTTTCTACATGAAATTTTAAAAAAAAAAAAACCCTAAAACCAACTGTGAGTATACTAGGGAGTTCCCAAGGTGAGTATTTGATAACTGACCTGTATGCATAACAGGCTGGTAACACTGAAAAATACTAGGTTAATTGGTAATTGGAGGTATTAGTTTGACAAGGAAATTTATAACAGGCAGAAATTTTAATTTTGTTGTTGTTAATGCTCTGTATGGTGCCCCCCACAAAAAACAGAAAAGGAAGAAAAGAAAAAGAAAAAAACCTGCCCCACCAGTTCTGAAAATAAGGTAATACCCATGAAAACTGAGAAATACCTCTCATTATTGAGAAATATCCATGCTCTGTTTAAGAAAACCATGACCAGGCAAGAAATCTCAGACACAAATGATCAAGGAAACCTGAAAAAGGTGATTTAAAAAAAATAAATTTCAAGTCAAAGAAGAACTCTCAGATAAAGACTGAAGAACGAGGAAGAAGAAATACACACAAGAAAAGAACAAGAATGAAAATAACAATAAAACTAGTAATATGAACAGCAGTGACAGTCTCTCACTAGTTCAGGGACCATCAACAGTAACCTGTATGATGCATCATCTATGCAATGTAGTTGGAAAAGAATTTTAGTGAGGGAGAAGTAACAACTGACTGAGCATATCACAATCAACTTGCTAGTAGAAGAAATCCTAGTGTGGCTGATATAATGCTGATGGCAGCTGAGAAGGCAACTGGATTGCTATATGAACTATTGTTTTAGTACCTGATCAGTGCTTTAAAGCAAAGTTGGTGTCTTGTGTATCTTGTTTGTATCTTAATGCTTGAGTGCTGCAACTCTACACATGATCGTAGAAACAGGTAGGTGTGATTTGCAGCAGGCAATGTAATACTGTTCAGTGATGGCAAGCACAAAAAAAAGCAAGTTCAAGCAGGGAATGCATGGCAGAGGCTGACGCGTACATTAGAGAAATGTAAGAGTGAAAGAATGAAAAAGAGAATGAGTGTTGAAAAACAATTTCTGGGCTGAAACTAAAAGAAGAGAGAGGTTGAAACTGATGAAAGAAAGAGTGAAGTGAATGGAGTGGACCTTGATCTTGAGGGCTTGTAGGAATTCACAAAGTAGAGTTGGAGCAGCACAGCATCAATCTGAAAAGAGTAACTGACATGAAGCATGAGAAGTGCCAGAGTGCTCAGCTTCTGAGTCTTTTAGAGGCAGATTTTGGTAACCAATCATGTCTTATAAAGAGGAACTTGTGCATGCTTGTTATTGCACACATCCTATCTAAGATTTCTTCTTTCAGTGTGGGATTCTGCTCACTACAGTTGGTGGAATACATCATACTTTTGCCCTTCCATATGTGTGGGACTCTGTTCTGCAACAAAAAAGTTGGTGCAGAAGAAATACTCATTAGCTCTTCATAACTCTGAACAACCTGCCCTATTCATCATTTCCCAGCTCAAGAAAGGTCAAACTCAGGATCAGATTGGGAGGTTCAACTGTAAAGACTTTGCAGCAGCAAAGGAGGAATGATACTTTGTCACTCTGTCAACAACAGGGGCATTTGATCTCTTCCTACAGCAATTCTTTGGTTGAGTAGAGCTCTGGATTTGTGATTACCTGCCAGACTGCAAATGGAGCATCAGTGGATTAACATAGCACTTCACACAATGTACCACATTTGCAAAAGTAGGAATTAAACAGTGACTGTTCAGATTTCCAATGATTGATGACTGTTCGTGAAACCATTCCTGCAATGATATAAACTTTTATTTGACAATGATCTGGGCCATCTTACAACAAAAATACCTTCACCATACATCCTAGCTACCACTCCTAAGTTGGATAATGATCCAATAAATTTTTGGACTGTATTTTGTTTCGCTCAGATTAAAATACATAATTTGCCTCAGTCACATCTTCACTATTGAAGATAAAGGTGATTGTAACCCTTTCAGTTCTACCAAGAATGTGTAAGTACATGGCCATCCAAATGGTTATTGAACATGTATAGTTATTTTTACATGTTCTCATAGAGTACAATAGAGTGAAGCAAGCATATCGGTAGAATGACTGGTACCACACAACTGATACTCTTCTACTCAGGTCTTCACAAGCTGATTTGTGGTGAACCCTCCACATAAGCACAGGTGGTGCTGATCATCATCATTAATCACCTGGTGTTATGTCTCCGCATCTGTAAAGGAGTCTTACAATCAGGTAAGTTGCCATCAGGCTTAGGTGGTGGTAGCCTAATATTGTGCCAATGTGGCATTTGCTTGCTGATCATAGGCACCATGTAAGACTCATCAACATAGTCAATGTGGTTAGGACGGTCATCACGTGGGGTAGTAGCAGAGGCATATGCAATCAGCTGCCACGGAATTGTCATCCCCCTCATTTTGGTCTCCCTTATCAACTCAACATGCAAGCCTGGACGCTGGGCCAGTGCTTTGACCCCTGTCAAACTCACAGGACAGTCTTGCACCCAGAGATATTTCAACAGTGGACAGCCCTGTGCTAATGCCATCATACCTGTCCACATAACATTCAAAACATAAGTCAAAATACTGCCAGATTCATAGTAATCCATTAGAAAGAATTGTTTTGACTCACACTGGTACTGAGACAAAAACACTAGGACAGCAAACCCACCTCTGACAACAGAAATTCAAGACTCTGCATTACCATCACACAGCGTTCTTGTTGCAAAAGACACTTGGTTTGTGGCTGCCATTCTATTAGGACATCATCCTCCACGACCAGGAATTGGCATGTTTCATATAGGGGTCTTGACACCAAGCCTACTTCCTACATCTACTTCTGAAGGTGTTGAGCTTATGAAGACCAGTTGTGACCTGAACATTGTCAGAGTGATGCACCATAGACAGTTTCTGATCATCCAGGACCCCTGCAATGAATAAACGAAGAAGAGACTTCAAGGTACTAAACAACCCAGTAGCTTCATTGTTGTAGGAGGAGGAAACTCACTTGCATCAGTAAAGTTACAATGTAGAAGCTCCAGCTTACGGAGCTGCAGGCATCCATTTGCTATGTATGACAGGCTTTCACCATTTCCACTCCCACAATTAGTCAATGTAATAATGCTAAGATTGGTACCATACTTGCCAATATCACGGATGCCTTCCTCTGTGACCACCACTTTTGACAACCCAAATTTACTGCAGAAGCATAGTGCTAATCTTCGGACCTGGGTACACCTCTGTAGTAGTGCTTTAATACCTTCATCCAATGTGGTGTTTCCCTCCAGTTCAATTACCTGTCCACTCAACATCAAAAGAACCAAATGCTCAGTCAAAAGTAGAGACACAAAACCAAGGATTGCACATATGAACATCTAAGAACATAAGCATCATGCATCCCCTACCTACCGAAAATGCAACGAACTCCCCATATCCAAACTACTTTCTCTCTGTTTGTAACACATTGCTATGGAGTGTACAAAACAGGTGAAGCAAACTCAATCAAGCAGAGGTGGAGACCCAGGAAGAAGAGAACACACCGGATGAGATGCATGGTACTTCTGGACATGGCAGAGTCGGATGTCAGTGAGCCCAGGGCAGTTGTGAGCAAGTATCTGCAAAGCTTGGCTGTTCATGTCAGCAGAGTAGAAGATCAACTTCTCCAGCAAATGGAGACCTGTTGCAACACCAATCAGCCCATGCTGTGTTATGAAGCCTGCATCATTATGCAACACCTCTAGTGTTCTCATCATCTTGCAGGACCTTGCAACCACACTTAGTCCCTCATCACCAATAACATCTGTCACCTGGAGAAGATATTCAGACAACACAGACAAGTGATTAGCTCAGGGCAATGAAAAAATTATGAACCAGGCAGCTTGTGAAATGCATTATAGGATTTCTCACACATAAACAAACTTGGCACTCAACCCCCTTCAGCAACAAACAAACAGCATTCTGAACAACTTTGTCAAATAGAAACACAAGCTTACCTGAAAGTTTGTTTCAGTATAAGAAAGCGAAAACTTGGAACATTATGTGATGGCAGGATAAATCAGTAGTATTTACTGGTTCCCTTGCTTTGAGAACCTAGACTAAGAATTTCCAATCCTGGTGATAGCAGAAGTCAGAAAAACATGATCTCCCCTTGCTGGCATTCTTACCTTCAGTTCATCCAGATTCACACAGCTGCTGATGAGTGCAGATAATTGAGCTGCACCTAGAGAGGCATATGTGAGGTCAAGTCTTGTGAGGCAAGGGGCTATAGGCATCAGAATCATTGCCGAGTCCTCATCCAAGTCCCACAGACCTGAGATCTCTGTTAAACCCTTGCAGCCCTTAATGGCTGCTGCCAATTTTTCACGAGTGTCCATATTATGTGAGTGAAGTCTGCAAACAAAAACAACAGCCATCTGCTTGTTAGGGTATGTACTAACAGAAGCAAAAGAATATATAGTTTGATTCCTGTTGTGCATAAGAATCAAACATGTGCAGGAGAGCACATACCCTATTCCCAGGCTGCAGACAGTGCTTGTACAAGCCTTTAGAAAGTGCACGATTTGGTTTATCTTCATGGACTCACAGATCCGGAGTGTGTGACAGCGTGAAGCCAGGTTAAGGAACACTCTCATGTCCACATCTTCCATTTCAACAAGTGGCATGTCCAGAACCTTGAGTGATTTTGCTGTGTCTGCAAGTGTTGACAGCCAATTTGCAGATGACCTTTCCTGCTGTACTTCTGATTCCGCAAAGCTCAAAATCCTCAAGTTCCTGCAAGCACATGAAGACATGTACCAGTATATTGTAAGCCATGGCTATAAGATTGCAAAAGAAAACTCCACAATAACACATTGAAGGTAACTGTTATGTCACTTCTGGCCGAAGCAAAACAAAAACAGTACAAGCATGTACAAGCATGTACCTTGTAAGTCCAAGAGAAGTTCTTTGCTTCAACTACAAAGCTGTGCAACTGCTCAGCTCCACCAGACAAATGGTTTGAACACAAGATTGCATCTAGTGGGTGTGAAAAGGCCCATGTACCTGCAAGCTGCGGCAATGTTTTGAAGGCCGATCGTGCTGAATCCACTACACTTTTCAAATTCCAGGACTTGCAGACTCTCTCCACAGCCTTGTACCAGGATTTGTATGTCGTCATTCGAGATGGACATCCTTTTGAGTTTAAGCTGTGATAAGAATGGGTAGTGTTGAGCAAAAAATGTAACCCAGGGAGTGGCATATGCACCCCATTTGTTGGCATCCGGGATGACAGAAAAGTCCACAATTCGCGGCTTGCCTTTGATGGAAAAAGCTGTGGCACACGGAAACCTCTTTGCCACAACTTCAGGGTCGATAGCATAGCAACTTGAAATCCGAACCTTTTCTCGGGTGCGGGCTTCACAGCTGTAGAACTGTGTACAAACCTGTGAGATGGAACTCCGGTCTGCTGGTCGCTGAATGAAAGAAAAAACCTTCTCCCAAATCTCTTCCGGACATGCTAACATGCTGACAGCAGGGCTATCAATAAAAAACATCTGCGATTTTCCCCTATCACTCATCCTGCTCCTCTGCTCCTCTGCTCCCTTCTCCTTCTCCTCCTCTTCTCTTTTGTCAATTCAGGAGAAACATTGGCCGCTGACTGGCCAAAATAAAACCACAGGCAGGGCGCCCACTTCAGTGAAACATGACACAAAATACTGTACAATAATAATACAGCATGCGCTCCATAAAGCCACTGCAAAACTTACCCGTAATTCTCGAGCTCCTCGATCTTGCAAATTCACGCCCCTCGTCTCTACAGTTTCTTCAAGCGAATGCTGTTATGGCTGCTCATCCAGCCCTTCTGGTTGTGGATTCAAAACCCCGTACCGTGCATCGAGATGCTGCCATCTCAAAGTCCGAAGAGCCACAAAGAGTATACATCAATCTACAAACCTTATGGAGGTCTATTGCAATTCATCTTGAAACAATATACTGCCGTTGGATTCAACCACTACAAACTATCCCCCGCTTCTCCTCCAACGAAATGTATACGACAATGGATGCAGCTTGTTACCAGATGAGGGAGGCATCAGTCCTTGTGGAAATCTGGAAGACGAATCTGTACGTCTCTCTCTCAAACTCGATTCCCAACAGCAACGTCATCACCTCCTCTTCCTTCTCGTTTTGTCCTTGAATATTTTCGGACAAAAGCGCCAGAAAAAGAGCGATTTCTTCCAAATTTCTTCACCGTTTCGTGCCGCATCTTCACGTCTATCAGAGCAATGACGTTCTTAAAAGGAATAGCAAGAAAGAGCGTGCGCATCCAGAGCAAAGAAAGAGGATCGAAGAGAGCGCGTCCAAAACAAAGCAAAGACGCGCATCCGTGTCGGACCTTGTGCGATGCATTCTTCCCGGGAACGTGACGTGAATATTCTGTGACCTGTTCAGTTGTGAACACGTGATTTCGCTGGCTCTTGTCTTTCATTTTTGGCTCCTGTAGGTACCGACGTCTTTGGCGGGAGGGGGAGAAACATTTCTGCCCCACCGCTCTCCCCTCCTCCCCCAGACAGAGAAGTGACTGCATCCCTCTACTCGCGACAATTTTCGGCCTGCAAGAGTAGGTCCACCAGGGCGCAATATGCTCGCTGTGCGAAGAAAATCTTCGATGACGTATAGCAATCAAATCCAGTGGATCCACTAGAAGACTTCTGTGGCCCTGGTAAAGTACACATTTTTCATAGCCCTGGAGGAGCCTTGAAAACAGCGTAACAAGTACAGTCGAATCGTATTTATTGACTGTTCGGTGTTACTGATTGGCTACAAAGTCCAAGTGGTTTGCTATTAGTAGTCTCCCACCTATTTGCAGTCCCAGTTTTATGGGTGAGTTGAAAAAAAGTGACTAATGAAAACTTGGATGCGAGAAATATCTATGCAGGGGTCACATACTGAGCACTGCTAGATATGCTCCAAGTTGACCTCTACTCCGTTTTCAAATTTTGTCGTTTTTTTCTTTTCCTAGTGCAAATTCGACTACTTTTGCTAAATCTTCAGAAAATTTTGCCAAATTCTGAATATCACATAATTGAAAAAAGCCCAAGGATGCTTTTTTTGGGGCGGGGGGGGGGTGTGCGAGGGGTGGCGAAAGTCCACCTTTGTTCAAAAACGTCTCAACTTTATAATCATTAACCTTGACCTCAGAGTGAGGGTTTTCGTTGGCTCTACTTACCTGCAAAGGAGAGACTAGTGAAACCATGGACTCTTTCATTTGGTCCCAGATTTCGGGGAATGTTGTTTACTGAGTGCTACTGTGAACTGTGAGTTCATCTTTTTGACTTGAAAAATACGATTTCAACACATACAAAGGATTGTTTAGTAAAAAAAAAGGCTCTAATTCTTCAGATTTCAAAATAATAAAGTCGCCAGGTTTCTACAACAAGTTTCTAACAGGTAGCCAAAACACAAAAAAAGATTCTTAAACATTCCTACTTTCATATCTGATCTGTAGCCAAATTTGACTAAATCTTCTTATGGATGATTACCAGTTTGGCTACATCACAAAATTGGAAAATATAAAAAAAAAAACTCTTGCGTCAGTTTATGTCATTATTTATTTATAAACAAAGAAAACTCTACTTGCCGACTTGTAAGGGAGGGGGAAAAAAAAGAGAAAAATTAAACAGTAAAGAATTCAATTTTGCTTATTAATCATTTCATCAGTACACGCCTGCACACGTTTTGCTGTTGAATTTTGGGTAAATGTGTGGATTGGGGCCAAAAAATTGAACCTGGGAATACATCACACACACACAGAGACACACAAAAAACATGAGTTGTGACGTATGGGCGGCCGCATTGAGTTCGCACCTTATGCAACAGATGTGTTGATGACACAAGAGTCCCTTCATCACTTGGTTTAAAAAATTGAGCTACCTTGGTTTTGCAAGTCAATCTTGGGTACGTGGACCTCCTTGATTGGTCCAATGCCCACCAAAAAAGGAAAAAAACCTCAACTCCTAAAATATCATGGCAACTTATGGATTTAAAATTTTCATTAATTATATTATATTTTAAATTTTCAAAAAAACATTTATTGCACAAAATACTGAAAATTTCAGAGCTTGTTAATAATAGCAAGCATGTCCAAGTCTCATTCACCTTCAAATTGGACAATGCAAACTATAAACTTGAAGCATTATCCATTTGATGAGATATTTTGATACTGAAAATTATTGTGTCTTAATTCCTTTAGCGAAATGGTTGATCGTCTTCTTTATTTAATCACTGGCTTGACGAGAGATTTTTTATGTGAATTTTGAATAAAGTAGTTCAAGAATAACCTTTTCATTTTTTAAATTATTGCAAAATGAGTAACCAAATCATAAAAAATGGGGACTATATTGCTAACAATGTGGAGATTTTGACGAATTTATTATTATTTCATACAGTCATGAGAACAATTCCATCTCAATGGCATATCTATCATTGGACCTTATTGGCAAGTAAGAATTCATGTAAAAAGCACATGTAAATAAAGAACCAAGAAAATATAACAAATAATTAGTGTGCATCAAAATGGATGAAAAATGGTTCTTTTCTTCATTCATGTGAAAAATATAAATTAGTTTTATAATTTGGGCTGAAAACATTGAAAAATAATATGTAATGTGCCAAAGTGCATGTTGAAAATTAATTAATTAATTATTGGACACTAAGATTATGAATAGGCTCAAGTATTGTGATAGAACTTATCCACATGGCCTAATGATGTAAGTGTGATGAGCAAACTTTTGCCACTCCCAAAATAGGTAAACCCTAGTATTTTCTTTTTGAGCTAAGTATAAACTTTAAAAAAAAAAGACTTTGGGCAAAACATATGGGATAAAGTTTGCTGCTACAGGGAACCTATTAGCAACTTGGGGAACACATTGGGAACACATTGGGAACATATCAAATAATCATTGAGCACTTGATGGGAACATAAAGGAACCACACAAAATGCATTTGGGAACACCACATTCTGAAAAAATCCCATCTGGCCTTGTCCATTTTCCCCCAGATGGGAAAAATTGGGCCTCTTGGATGCATATTGCCTCACCTCATTGGTTAAGAAAGATTTCTATTTTTATTTGTGTTGGTCACCAATTTTGGCCTAGTTTAATATGGCAAGGGCGTGAATTGTGAGGACATAAAGTACAAAACATCACCTTTGATTTGGGAACATATTGGGAACTTGTTGCAAACACATTGGGAACAACAAAAATTCCAACACCTCCACCCTCCCACAAAAAAAGAAAAACCTGGGCATCTCAGTGCATGCTGCCTCACCTCATTGGCTGCAAGATTATTTTTTTCCCTACCTATATGTTCTTTGCCAGTTTTGGCATAGGCTAATGGCAAAGGCATGAACTATGGGTACATCTTTTGGTATGATGAAGAGCTAAATATGACACTTGACAATGTAATACTAACCATGAAAACAAGGGGGTGTCACACTGTGGCCTTGCCATTTACATTAAAAAAGTATCTTAAGGCAAAAGAAGAATTATGGAAACTCAAATATTTTACCATGCAAAAATAAAATTTTCAAAAAATCCTCTAAAAGAAACCAAAATCCTTCAAGATATTACAACTCTATAACTAATCTCAAGTTTCAACACAGGCCAAAATATCATCTTTCAAAAACCCTCATATAAAAATAGGCCTATTACCTAGGGGCCAAAATCCCTTAAGCTACTATACTCTACAATGAATCTAAACACAATATCCTTGCCTTGGTAGGCAAGGCCAACAAAGATAAGACACCATTTTTACATTTTGTGCTTCAATTAGAAAGATTTCCCATACTTCAAAATCGAACCTTGAAAAAAAAGTGTGCTTAGGGATTGAAGGACTTTTGTGTGTTTGGCAAGAAAAAGGGGGAAAAAAATGAAATGTTTTATGGTGGTGTTGAAGTATGTCCCTGAAAGAAGTGCATAGATAAATATTCTCAAATAAAGCAAGCTCAAGCAAGAGGAAAGCAATGGGACGTAAAGAAGGTGAAGCAATGCACCGTCACTTGTAGGAGCAAAGTTTGGAACATTTTGTGGTCCCAACTCTGAGCTTCCCTGACATCAACCAAGGCCCACATTATTTGCCTGAAGCAAATCCAACAAGACTTTGATTTGTAGATGAACCCGCATTTGTTTCTCTTCCTCGATCTCCTCACACCCTTCTTTTGATCTCTGATAGAATGCCTACCACAGGTCCAGCATAAAAGAGTATTTGCACCAGTGTCAAACTGACACATACTCATCATGACTATATGTCTTCTCCATGCTCAAACAACTATCTATTCATGGCATGCAATTTGAAAGGGTCACAGAGTGACATTCCAATTTCCATTAACTGTGAATGTATGTGTTAGTTCTACCTCTTCCGGAGCAGCTGAATGTTTTGCATATGACAATCAACACTCCAATCAGCTACAGATGGATAGATGGATGTGGTGTTGTAAATGGCAGCAGGCGCTCCATGACTATCTGAAATTCCTTTGCCATTGCATGTATGGGCTTTCCATTTTCTTGTGGCACAAACCCCAATGTCTTTGTCACATTGTTGCCTGAGGTTAATCACCCAACTTTAGTAAATGAAAAACTGGAAGCTTGCATACAGTCAGTTACGGTAGTGAACTTGCAAGCAATCAGGCACCCAAATGTCCATCCCATTTCTCCACTTTGAGCCCAGATGTAGGAATTTGTATAATCCCTTGGGATTTCATTGGCACAAATCTGCTGGAGGAAAGAAAACATCAGGAAAATTACAGAAAGAAGGCAATCAACCATGTGCTCATCACTGCAGTCAGCTGCAACATGGAGTGCTACTCTCACTCCTCTTGTCGCACTTACATCCACATCTGCTCCTGTATATGTCGAATTTGCCACTCATCAGACCCAAACACAGTTTAATATGGAAAAAGAATCTAGTTCCTTTTCTAAAGGACTGTGAAATCTAGCAAAATTCTCAAACTGCAAGTGCACACAAAGATAGTGGAATAATTTCAAATTGTTGGGTGTACAAAAGTCTGAAAATCTTCTGCACAGCTGTCCCAGCAATGGTGTGTAATGCAGAGGGACCATTCTCATTGGAAGTGTGCAAAGGAACCAACACCATGGATGGTTCAGTAAACAATTGTGTTGGTGAAGAATGACCTTGGCAAGCAGCATGAAGAAGAAGTTGGTGTATCTGCTGCATAGGTACACATATGTGTAGGTTTTGGACTTTGAGAGTTGTAAGATTCGAGATTAGAGCTCACATCTATCTATCATCAATTCTTTCATAACTCAGGATCAGAGCTTCAGGGTTTTGCAACCTTTTGTCTTTAGCACAGGGAGGAGTTTGCTTCAGCTCCAATGACCAGAAATCACTTTGGTTCTCTTCAAGACGAAGAAACTGCTACTTGTGTTGCAATAGTACTCTTCAACAAATCTTGTATGCTGCAGTCCTCATGAAGATAGCTGGATGTAAAATATCCACACTCCTCCTGCCATCATCAATCAACACTTTCAACCACTTCCAGTTCAGCAAATTCTCACAATAGACCGACCACTGCCGCCCCCATCCCAGACAGAGAAGCATGTAGAGAGAACAAATCTCTTCATAAAATACTGAGAATTTCTCACGGCTGCCATCCCCATCCCGGAGAAGTAAGCAGAGAGAACATATCTCTTCATAGAATGGTACCAACAACGTACCTGGAATGTCTTGTATGTGGTCGAGCAACGAGCACATGCATCAAACACATGCAGTTGCATCAAACAGCATGTGTTGTTGAACTGTAGCATGCATTACAGCAGAGGACATTAGACTCTGAATTTGTGACATGACAGCAAACTGATCCTCCACCCCCCCTGCCTCCATCCACCTTGATGTTCAGGGCTGAAGAAAGAAAGACCCTCCCAATTTCTACACTTGAAGAATCCTGTTCCAGAGTCTACACATCCGAGTTCTGGATCCCGTGGATCTATGGCTGTGTGGCGGCATCACAGTGATCATGCTAGCTGCTGCGGGATTCACCTTGGGATTGGAACCCTGAAAAGACCAACGACCGATGATGCATGCTCATGGCACCAAGCTTGATTGCAGCTCTACAATCAGTCTAAAGAATCAGTAACACTCACTTCCACACATTCCAAAGTAGGTAAGATTGAAAATCGACGCCAATCTTTCATGACATAGACATGGGCATTAATCCATTGTTGGTTGTCCAATGTAGTCACCTCATCTGCAGTCACAAAAAAATAGTTAATAGCTTGCACAACAGCCCTAGTGGATGTAAGGACAACATCATGCATTGCTACATTCATTCCCCACCCACTCCCATTTGTCCATTGTTTTTTGGGGTTATTATTTACTTTCAAGATGGAAAATAACTCCCTAAGAGCCACAAAAAGCTTGAAGGAGTTCCTTCATTTTCGTTTATTGCTCCATCCTCGTGAATTGCAAGCAATGACAAGATCCTGCCGCCACTAAGCTTCTTTGCACAAGGCACATTACACATTCAAGGTAAACAATGATAATCTCACGCCACCATTTCCAATAGTCCATTGCTTAAACTCTTCTCTTAAAAATCTTGATCTGTAATAACTAATGGTAGCCATTGGAGTTATTTTGGAGGAGTAGTACTAAGTTAACTACTAAAACCTAAAGGTGATCTAGCAAATTTGACAATCATAGTTGGCAATCTCCAAAAAGGGATGTCCAAGATTTGGCAATAGACAAAAAGTTTAAAGTGCTCTAAAGGCGAAACTGAAAAACCCTAAAGGTGCGAATGGTGATGGATGCTTGCAACCGAGCGGCTTTTACTAGCGATGGACAAAGATGGGAGATTGCCATTTTGGTGCACAAGGTGTTGCAAGGGGGTTGTTTAAAGCAATCTCCATTTATTTTATTTTTTATTTCCTTCATATCAAATCACATGTGTGGATTTTGTGTCACCTTTTGGTGATAAATTGCTAGATTTTTTTTTTTAGTTTACCATCCATCCTTCATGGTGCATTGCTAAGTGTTGGTTCACTTTGGCCCATTCACCTTTGCCCTTTCAACATTGTAACAATAGCAACCTCTTCATAGTTGCAGCATCATTAGGTTTAGCAACATCTTTTAACTTCAAACCATAAGCATGCCATTCTTGTGCATGAACTTTGCCAAGCATGTGATGGCTATCATGCTTGCAATTTTATAAATAGACATGCATGTTGATATATGTAATGGTATCACATGGCATCATCTTTAACTTCAAATTACAAGAATGCCATCTTCATGGCATGAACTTTGCCAAGCATGTGATGGCTATCATGCTTGCATAAACATGCATGTTGATATATGTAGTGGTATCACATATCCAATGATCAACCCAACAACTAGCTGGTATATGAAATCTAGATGTGATGGTAGTTGCAATAATGTTGGTAATTTCATAGATTTTAGTAGATTCATAATGTCAAGTGCTGAAGTCTCTAAACCAAAAGTTTTGAGTTTTTCTTAAAATTGCCATAATTTGAAACCTAACCAAAGAACCAACTTATTTTCAAAATTGAATTCAAACTTGAAGCAAGGATATTACCTCATTTTAAAATATTTTGATTTTTTAAGTACATTAAAAGTACAATTTCATTAAAAAATAAACTTGGTCCTACATTTAAAACAAATTATTACATTTGATTGGTTACATATAATTAATATTATATAATCTTTATTTTGAAATGTGTGCACTAATTGAACAAATTATTTACATTTTTTTTGGTGTGTAATGCAAGTGAAATTGAACATGATCTTAAATTGAGTTAATTTAAAATTATTTGTGAAAATGACCAAAACTAAGGATTTTAGAAATCCAAAAAACTAATTTTAAGACTGGGTTGGAGGCTCCATTAAAAAAAATAAAAATAAAAACCGAGATTGAAAGTTACTTTTGAAATCAACAGCTTGATAACATTAATTGCAACCCCATTGTGGCATTATGTTGACGTTGTCACATATGTCCAAATTTTGATTTATGTGATTCTTGCCATAGTGAAAAAGATTTCTATGATCTTAACAACCATAACCATTCCATGTTTACTATTTCAGTTCTAGATGGATCTTTAGAAATTGTATTGAGTAGGAAAGCTAAACATGCTTTGAGAGAATCGATGAAATGTGACCCACATTTCAACTTCAACCTTTGGTGTTCATGCCAAGTTTCCTAATTTTTTATGACACATGGTCAATTCTATCTAATAAATGGTGAATGCTGAAAATATGAAATTGTTGGTTCCTAGTTATATAATGAATGAAAAGGACTTGCAATTCTTAAAATATAAAAGTGAACACTAATCTAACACTTATCTAACCCAATTTGTATTATATGTTTGAGTTAAACCCAATGTAGTTTTTGCTATCCTTAATCTTTCAAAACATACATCTGAAATATGTTTGTGTTATGTATGTTTTAATGTTATGGATTTTAAAAATTTTACTCCAACATTAAATACACCAGATCTTACCCATTTTTATTAAATGTTTGCATCATTATTCACATAAATCATTTAGCGAAAGATGACTTGTATAGAACATGTGAACACCTAGGATGTGGTTGTGGTAATGTCCACCCCATCCCCATATAACCAAAATCAACAAGATGAATTCCAATAGTAATAATTTGACAATCATAGCCACTGCAATTAAGCAAGTAGTTGAATCTTTGTGTGAAGATGATTAGTTGTGTGCAAGAGAAAGACAATGAATTCTACATGCAATCAACCAAGGCAAGAATACATGTAGGTTGCAAAGCTCTAATATTGAGATTGGGTTATTTTTGCACCTTACTATGTGCATATAGACCATGTAAATATACTCTATTATGGTTTTTAGCAGTTATAGGTAAGGCTAGCTTATAGGTTATATTTGAATAATAGATAGGTTACATTGGTATAGTTCTTATTTATCCTAAACCATATTTAGTTGGATTCTCCATTCTATTCATCCTTGGATATGCATAAGTTTTACACATGTAAATTGAACATTAGTAGATTATGAAAATCCTCACACTTGGAAAAAAGGTATGCACAAGTTTAAGGTATATCAATTTCAAGAAAATAAGTTAAGTTGTACTATATATCTAATGAATATATGTGGGTAAAACTTATACCTACAAAACACTTGGAAAGACTCTAAATTTCATTAAATTTTTTTCTAAATATTATAAATATTTCATGGTTAAACTAAATCAAGTTCTTTGAGTTTATTTTGAGGATCAATATATAATTAATATAAGCTATGTGTTCATCCTTAGGAAAAATATAACATATGTATTAAATTTTAAAAATAAATTAGTGTTAATAGGTTAATAAATGAACTAATAATTGGCAATAAAGGGATGTGAAATGAACATGCATGAATGTGAAATGAAGGATCTCTCCACACCATTGGTAGTTAATAATTTTTTTAAAAACTTACATTTTAGATTTTACCATGTTTAGTTGCATTTTTCATCACACCTCAATTTCAAATATTAAAATTAAAGTAAGCCAAACAAAGCATCAACTAATATTTGTGACACATGGCACATCTACATCCATTCATCACATCTTACCTAAGTTAGGTCTAGAATTAAGTAGGTTGGGTCATGCCATGTGGCATTTTAGTTAGCTCATGTGGCACATAAATATAGGTCACTTAGGCTAGGCTAAACCCTAATATCTTATGTGACCCTTAGGTTAAACCTAAGCCATGTGACCCCAAGGTTATATTTAAATTTAGGCCACATGACATGGCACCTAAGCTAAACTTAAACCTAAGTTATGTGGCACTTAATTAGAAAAATCTTATTTCATTTTGAGTTTAATATTTAAGGTTGAGCTTTTTTCGAATGTTTATAGTGCATTCACTTATACTAGTGGGTACCCATGACGGTCGGACACAATCCGCCCGTGCCTGGCTTTTTTTTTTTCTTCACTTGGATGGTCTTAAGACTCCCATATATACTCAAACCATAGTTAAATGGAATTGAAGGTG
>Ga0116229_10005544_pt1 | contig 20542 bp, 19 predicted proteins | sample S1TSphgellanicum_3_FD_87313 | JGI IMG/M metagenome (GOLD analysis project Ga0116229, IMG submission 87313) | Host-associated microbial communities from peat moss isolated from Minnesota, USA - S1T2_Fc - Sphagnum magellanicum MG | ecosystem: Host-associated > Plants > Peat moss > Unclassified...
AAAAAAAATTGGGAAAAAAAAAAAAAAAAAAAAAAAAAAAAAAAAAAAAAAAAAAAAAAAACCAGAATCCCTCTATATTCTTGGCTACTACCTGCTTGAAACTCATCATAAAAAAATTGATGATCTGAAAAAAATAAAATAAAAATTGTTAAAAAATTCTTTTGAAATATGTCAAATTTGGGCCAATTTTTCCAGGTTTGGATGATGAGGCATAAAATCCAAAGCCCCTATTTTGGGGGACATTGGGAATGTCCTTGCACCCATGAGCTTTGGCCCTACACTTCAATTGGGTCTTCAATATCCATGAATGGCCCTTGACAAGTTCAAAAAGCAACCTCGATTCTAAAGCACACTCATGACAATTAGGGTTTAGGGTTTAGTGTTGTGAATAAGTTTTACAGCTGCTCATGTTTAGGGTTTAGTGTTGTGAATAAGTTTTACAGCTGCTTGTGTTTAGGGTTTAGTGTTTTGGATAAGTTTTATAGCTGCTCATGTGGACCCTGTCAGATACTGGACCTGCAATAATACCAACTTTGATGTTTGGAACACACAAATCCCTTATAGGAATTAGCTTTGCAAGGTGATTTGATTAACTTAGTGATTGCCCATTTCAACAAGTTATGAAAGAGAAAAAGGGTGAGGGTAGCATAAGCTAAATTTGGAGATTTGGATATTGGGTTTAGGGTTTAGGGTTTTTTCTTTTTTATTAATTTTGGAAATTTAGGTTTTTTTTAAAATAGTAAAAAAAACTCTGACCTAATTTTTCCTTTGTATTTGCAGATACATTAGAGAGAGAGAGAGAGAGGACATTATCTTTATCTTCCTCCTAACATTCAAGCCACCTTACAAAATACAATTCTATGAGAGGAGGTGACTGAAATTTTTTATATATTTTTTGTTCTTTACATTTTGGGAGGTCGGCGGGGAGGGGAGGGTTTATGTTGTTATTATAGGGCTTGATAATGCATAGGTGGTAGGGTGTTGAATATTGGTAGCCCTAATTTCTCTTCTTGAGTTCCTATGCCTGAGAACAACACAAGCTCCTCTGAACCTGCCCTTCCCCTTACACATTTTGCACTTTTCAAAGTTGATGAAACTCAAGTAAAATGGAGACCTACTTACTTATCGTAGTATCTTGGCAGCAACTTCGACACTAATTATATTGTTTAAAAAAATGTTGAAAATTAAAAATTGTTAAATTTTTTTTTCAAAGAAAAGAATTTATGAAGGAAAGTTGAGTTTCTTTTTGCATATTTTATTTTCAACGTGAATTTTTTTTTTGAAAATGAAAATAATTTGATAGACATGTGTTGACGTCGTCATGTGCCACAGTATATGTCAAATTTGCGAGTTATGTTGGGGAAGGCCTGCTCCCATGGGCTTCCTCTTATTTTCAAGCCTATGTATGCCCTTGGGGTAACGCCCTCTTGAAGACACCTATGACCCTCAAATCAAGAGAGGCCCTAGGGAGCAAGGATTCCCCTATACCTAAAGGCCCTTAGAGGAGGCCAATTTGCATAGATTTATCTCAATGTATCAAAATTTGCTTTCAATTGTGGGGGGGTCTCATGTCTGGGTCCTTGTCCCTTCAGCTAATGCTTCATATAAGGTTCACATATTGCTTTGTAAAAGACTTGACCAAAAAAAGTATAGTGTAAATTGAAGATATGTTATTTAGCCTACAAATCCCTCTTTCAAATGGAGGAACATTTTGAAACAAAATCACCTGCCCTAACAGCCCGGAGCAATGTGATTTCAAAATGATTCTTCGTTTGCAGTTTTTTTTAAGTAAATAATAATAATTATTATTATTTTATTTTTTAAAAATTAAATTTTTTTAAAAAAAGCAAAAATAAGACACCAACAACAACAAATTCAACACACAATGGCAAATCATGGAACACTAGTTTATCATCAAGGAATTCCATCGAAAACAAACAAGATTGTTTGTTTGAACCTTGAATGTGTCAAAGCTGAAAGCATTTATGCATGAAATTGAATTTCAAGCAAATCAAGACGTATTTGTGAAATCCTACAAAAGTTCAAGGTCATGTCATCCCCTAAATAAAAAGGATCTTGCATCCTACAAAGGAGAATTAGTACTCCATTAGGATCATAGATGGACAAAGTACTAACCATTACAATTAATCAAGTTTTTAAATTGGTGACCTCCTGCATGAGAGTAACAATAAGTGGAACCTTATCATACTTGGTTGTGTCACCTCTCTCAACAAAGCAAAAAAAACCTTCCCCTAAAAATTTTTTAAAAAAAAAGGTTCCAAAAAGCTTGGTCACCATGTTCATTAAAAATATCAGATAATATTCTCACATGAATGTTATTTTCTAGGATTGTGAATAGAAGAAACAAACACCTAGGAATCATAGAACCATAATGCACCATAATTGAACATAAATAGAGAAATCAATTATAAAATTCAAACCAAAGGAAAAAAAAAAAGTGTTTAAAGTGTTTAAATTGTATATGATATTTTAGTCACAATGTTAGAAGCATAAAAGACATGTTTTTGTAATACATGACAATATTAATCACCAATTCCTTCTCTTGAAATTATATGTTGCAAAGATATGTTCTTTATGCCATTGTCAATACAATCATTTTTAAAAAAATAAAAATAAAAATACAAGGGATAAAATGAAAATATCACACATACAAAAAAAAAATCTTTAAAAACTAACTTGGTGTAGCTATTGATGTTGCAATGGCAACAAACCTTCATGCCACATTCAATATGCATGGGTCCCTTTCTTCATTTTATTCATTATTTTCTCACCAATAAGGATTGGAATGTTTTGAATGAAATGTTTGGACAAGAGACAAAGAATGTCTTTTTTTGGATTACATGTAACTTAATGAATGAACCACACACAATATTTTAAGTTATTAGTAGCTTGTGGTTAAAGTGTTAAAAAGATGGTGTCAAATAACAAACATGTTAACCATGATATTTGTAACATTAAAACTTAAAACATTCAACAACGTGTTATAATGTGATAATTGATTACAAGGCAATAATCTACATTCAAACTATCGTTGTTGTTGGAATGTCCTCATTCATTTGTATTTGCAAATTAATAAACCAACAACAAAAAAAACATAGTACTAATTAGAGTGAAGTAAAAACCATAAACTTAAAAGAAAAACAAAAAAATTGTTGTGGAGGGGGGGGGAAAACATAGCAAATATATCTGAAATAAACACCAATTTCATTTTCATGCAAAAGTTGGCCAATTCATTTACATTTTTAAATTTAGAAGATTTGTGAGTTACAAAGATTTGAATGCAAAATCATCCTCCAAACCTCAAAAATTCATGCCTTGCAATGCACTAAACTAACAATTTTTCTTGGTTCAAAATAATCTTTTCTTTTTTGTGAGAAATAGAACATCAAATTGTTTTTGTACATCTCTTGAGACTAGCTAACATATATCAATTGATGGTAAATTCATTGGTTGCCAACTTATGACTTTCTTTCCAAACAATGGAGGTCGACTTAATATTAAACTTCGAACTGAATTTTCCAACTTCTACAACATTGGACATTTCCCTCAATTTAATAAAGCCTTCTCAAGGCCTTAAAACAAACATATTATATACTAGGTATAGATCGACCCAAAAAATAAATAAAATAAAATGCAAGCTTGTTGCATTTTGAAATCAATGAAGGAAAGATTAAAAAAACATTCGAGCAAGGAAATGATTATTTATTATCAAGACGCTAACTAACTTGGCATGTGATGAACTCCCAAGATGGACAATCAAATGTCCTTCTTGAGATATAAGGAAGTTGAATGTTTTCCCAAGTGGGATATTGGGCCAAGCAAGGGACTGAAAAATTAGAGGGAAATGTGTGGGAGTTAGATGGAAGAATTCTTTTGATTCTAGATTGAACTCTTCAAGAATTTCCCAAGTTTTTTCTTTTGATTCTAGGTTGAACTCTTCAAGAATTTCCCAAGTTTTTTCTTATGATTCTAGGTTGTACTCTTCAAGAATTTCCCAAGTTTTTTCTGTGTTGGCAAGTGAGAGTTCATGGGTTGGAATGGAACAGGCATGCGTAGTTGATGCTGCTTGGGTACCTGCCCATCATCCTGCTCCCTTACAGCCTAAGGATCCACTACTGCTCCTACTCCACTCTCTGTCTCTGTCTCTGTCTCTCTCTCCCAAAGGGTTTTGTAGTTTATGCCGCAAAGCAAAGCAGGTATTGGAAGAGCTACAATGGTTGTTGGCCCATAGCTTGTCAGGACATCAGACTCTGACATTCCAAGCTCATCACCTAGGCCTCCTCACTTTTGACAAGTTTCAGTCTGTTCTTATAAGAGTGACCGCATCTGTGCTATCCATTCACCACTTGCATAGTGTCAAGTGTGGTGTTGACTGGATCTTGCACATATTCTTGTGCAAGTATAAGGAAGTGTCTCAGAGCAGACTGTTCCATACAACTCCCACCACACTCACCATCTCTTGTGAGGAATGCAGCAGGTACATACACATCATGAAGGATAAACAAAAATCTGACATACTCCAGTTCCATCATTTTCTAAATGCAAGACCACCCAAATCCTGGATCAAAAGTCTCAAATCTGTTGTAATTGCCTTGAAAACATACAGCATTTTTTTATGACTATTGATTGACCTCTGCTAGCAATGGAGGTGGAAAGAAACAAAAATTGCTCAGTGATGATGAGGATGGCAAGTACTACTTACTTGTGTGTTGCAAAGAAGACGCTCACATCACTGGGAAGAAAAGCTTTTGAAGAAACAAAGGTAGAGAAATCGAGGGAAAAAAAAAAGAGAAAAATACTGAATCCACAAGTGATGAGAAAGAGTGTTGCTGATATGATCACGAGCAACATATCTGGTTCTTCCTTGCAGTGTCAAGGTGTTGCTGGCGATCATATCAGCAACTCTCTTTCTCATCACCTGTGAAACGCCAAGGCTTGCTGGATGATTGGCTTCAACAGTGCCCGAGTATTTGTAGTGTCCCTCAAATGTGAGTTTGACAGTACCTGAATATATGTAACGTCCTCAGGAGCAACCGAAAGACAAATTAGTGCTCCAGAGACCATGATTGGAACTTCTATAAATTGCCTTTGTGATACTATCTGATTCAAACTGCAAACACAATGTCCTCCTCCCATCCAAAACCGACATTAGGATAAACAGTCATCAAAGTGAGATGGGAGATAGGGTCTATAATACTTACATACTTCACGTATCAACACTGGCACACTCCCATGTCCTTTCTCATTGAGATTTCCAATGGGGTAAAAGTTAACTTAACTTCACATATCATAAAAAGGAAGCATTTAAGATCTTGATTTGCACATATATGATGCAGGAATAACAAGAAATTTATCCTATGCATAGTATTCTAAAGAACAGTATATTCACATGTAATAGAAGTGGAAAAAAGCAAATTTAATTCACATCAAAATTCACTATTTTAGTTAAACTTCAACACCTACAACTATAGAAATAAACCCATCAATTCAAAACTGAACCATGAATTGAAGAAAGGGCATTGATGATATGCAGCATGTGAAGGAATTGAAAGTAGGCGTTGGATTTCCAGAATTGTAAACAAACCATGAACTCTCTCTATCCTGCCATCCTTCTTGAGTTCTTTTTTCTTCTTGTGTTTTCATTACCACATTTGCAACATAGTGATCCATTTCCCAGACGACACTTCTTTTTCTCTGTTGCTGCTGGAATTGGATTATGAACTTTTGTCTTCTTCTCTGCTGCTGCCGGAATAGAATTATGCAGATTATCTTCCTCTCCATTGCTGCTGGAATTATGTCGTGAAGTTTTTGTCATCTTCTCCGCTGGTGCTGGAATTGAATATGCAGATTAATTTGTAGCATTATCTAATGTATTCATGGAACTTGCATTAAAATTTCCTTTTCTTGAGTTGTTATTTCACATCAAATCAAATGAAGATAGGTAATAAAGTTCATCATTTCATTTTATATCCCATGATAACCAAAAAAGTAATGGAAACCCATGTATCAATTAATAGATCCTAAAAAATTTCATGCCACAAAAGTCAATAGTGAAAATATGTCATTTGATTATTAATTAGAGGAGAACACAAACAATATCATTACACACATTATTAGATATAAGTTATCATGATGTGTAATTGCTAATGATGGCAATGAAATTTTTTATATATTAAGTGTAGATTGCAACAATGATGTTGGTGTTAGGTTAGTGGTCAAGTTTTGACCATGGAAACAATTAGTCAAATGGTCAACCTTTAAAACTTGAATTTTTAAAAAATTACATGTTAATTAATTAATTTTAATGTTTTTAACAAGTCGAAAAGTTATTTCTAGCACCAAATGGGGTTTGGCTTTTAATTTTTGGGTTTGTTTGGTAAGTGGTTGTTGCTTGGACCTTGTGTGTGGAATTTCGACTAATGCAATTCTTGCATGATCTAATCTTCCTAATTTTGGTAATGCATGGACTACTCAAGAGAATTGAAAGGAAATCTTGTTGGTTTAGAATGAAGAATCTATGTTGTCTTTTTTGGAAGCTTCTAAAGGAAGCTTTAAGAGGATCCAAGTTGTTAAAGAGAGGAGGAGGATGAGAAGTTGAAGGAGGGGTGTAAGAAAAAATTGGAGATCTATAGTTGTAAGTAAGATTGGGTATCTTTGGTGTGGGAAGTTGGTCGCAATGAAGATAATTATGTGGAGGTTGGGAAGAGTAGATGTTTTAGGAAAGCAACAAAGGAGTTTGGTTGTACAAATTGGGCATGATGTAGCCATTTTTGTAAACTACAAATGGAGGGTTGGAGGTGAATATAATACGACGAGGAACATGTAGTAAGTTTTAAGTCATGAGGAATTAAGGCATGTGTCTTTGTGATGGCCTTGGGGAGGTTTCTAAAAGAAATGGACATACTCCTAATGTTTTTTGTTGGCCTCTTAACAATCAATAAGAATAATTAATTATTTGCAAGTTAAGCCTTAAGCTATGGTTTTGAGAGGAGTGATTCATAAATTATATGTTGCACATTGTCATCTCTACAACCCAATGGTAGTAGGTCTCAAATGAAGGATAACATTAAGGACTACATGTATATATGCTAAAGTTTAGATTTGAGAGAATGTAACGGGTTTGTGAATTGGTGCAATAGATGGATTCCATATAGTTGGTGCATCTTAGAGTTGACAAGACTATCTAGCCAAGAAAGAAAAATCATACTCTTCTTTTTGGTTACATATCACTAATTGTTGAGATATACATACATAAGTTGATATGTGTATTATTGTTGATATAACATGAAAGATGTTATTATAATAATTAAATATAGTATACCCTAAAAAGTTCATGTATATTTTTTTGTCAAAAGTGCTTTGCAAAGTCAATATATACTTCAAATGATTAATAAACTTTCAAAAAACATGCCCTATGTTCTTTGCTCTTTCCATAGATGGGTTTGTGGGATTGTGCAAATATTTTTTTGAAAAGATCCAAAATGGTGTTACATCTTGAATTTGGATATGGTTCCTTTCAGCCATCACACAAATAGATAACATGATGCAGACCCTAAACCTTATCAAAGGCCTCTAAAATTGTATTATCATCGTTTGGGTTCTTTTGAATTTGTTACAACACATGTTGCCATTCAAGCTTCTTGTAGTCAATCAACCCTTCCCACATGACATTTTGAAACTTAGCTTCATGCCACCTATTGTTGTTAAAAAGCAGATTGTTTCTTTCAATCCAAATGGCCCGCATAATGATTCTTATAAGTAAGGTCCATAAGGAGCTTAATTTTTTAACCCTATTAGGTAGTTGTTTGCTAAACAAACATTGTTCAAGCCTTTAAGTTTTTTTTGGACCCAATAGTGTTTACAGGTAGTCAAAGTTGGAAAAGGAATGAAAAGGCAAGTTCCCATGCCTTAGTAGCTCTTGAACAAAACAAAAATCTATGGGTGACAAATTCTAAAGTCACACATTCACAAGACAGGCAATTCATTGGGATGTTGTGATTAGTGTTGGCCCGCCAACTATTGACTACAAGCACTTGGTGCCACAATAACCACATGAAACATGAAAATTTATTGGCTTTATGTTTGTTCTAGACATCTATCTAATTTAGCTAAAAATTATGGGGGAGGGAACCCTCCCACTTTCCGAGCACATCTTTGGCAAGAGAATTCCTATATTTAATTAGTTGCATCCCTTGCTTGTTCATGTAATTCATTAGTTCCACCAACCTATTCCACTACTAATTTCCAGGGTCAAATGTGAGATCACTTAAAGCCCCATAAAACAATCTCATTATTGCCCCCCTTACACCTATCCTAATGCAAACCTAGACTCTCCTCAAGACCCTTTTAAACACCCGTTGGTTAGCTAGCAATTGAAGTGTCTTGGAGTACTTTCCAACTGTGAATACGTAGACCTCTTTTGGAATGGCCATTTCTTGTTGAATTGAATTGTCAACATATGGTCAGAACCATTGAATAGTAACAAAAATCATGATTGGATTGAACGTAGTTTCATCATTATAAATACCTAGCCACTCCCCCACCCACTATGAGAAATCACATCTGCGAAACGACACCACCCTGCAATTAAAACAAAAAAAAAAACTCATATACAATTGTTATGCAATTATCTTTTGGGTATTACAACTATTGTACAACTATCCCCTTAGAAATATGGTGTATTAATAAATAAATTGCCACATTAGAAAATCAATTAGTTATATTATAGTTATAAATGAATTGAAAATTGGTCTTCTATACAATAATTTATACACATCGTACATACATATGTAGTTAACCATGTTTGACTTTTTTAGGAATAACATTATAGTTGCATGTGACAACTACTTTAAAACTATTATAAATGTGTCACTAAAACAACAACTATGTTACAACTAATGTACAATGTACATACATGTGATCATGCCACGTGTCCACATCTCCACCCACCTCATTATTGAATACATTTGCAATTAGTTTTCAATTATGATTCTCATTGATACAATTAGTATGACCACTAGTGTGCTACTACTAAAGTACTTATGTTCAACTATGTAATGACTATAATACAATTACTTGTAACTTAATAGGGATACATATCCATCAATTATTTATATTTTCATCACATGTGTTTCATTTTGAGTAATTTAAAATGTTATGGAAACGCTACTTCAAGTTTTTAAAATCATCTTTGAAGTGCAAAGGAAAATGAATAATGAAAAAATAACAAGAAAATAAATAGCTTTCCAACTTACAAAACATGATTTTTTTTCTTTTTCTTTTTTCTTTTGATTCCTCCTACTTTAAAACCTCATAACTTTCTTATTTCTTATTCATTTTCAACGATTTAAAGTGTTATAGGCACCACCTAAAGTTTTACAAATAATCTTTGAATTTTAATAGCAACAAAACAACATACAAGGAATTTTGTGGGTGTTTGGGAATTGGCCTTTGTAGCATTTGGTGGTTTGTTTTTTGAATTTTTGACCCCCTTTACTTTGAGGGGCCATAATTTTTTCAATTCTATTATTTTTTGATGATTCTTAGTGTATCAAATGTGCCAATAAAAGGGGTTCAAGTTTTGTTTAGACATAAAAAAAAAATGGAACCTTCCCCTTGGATCTAACTTGCCTTGAACACTTAAGTGTTATAGTTTCAATTCAATTGCAACTAATGAACAACTAAAAGATTTAACCCATATGTTTTTTTTTTGAATCCATGTTACAAACTGTATAATAAAAGTTTGTTTTCTTATGTTCTCACATTAAAATACATGTGCCATTTTGGGATAAACTTTTAAAAACTTAACCTAAAGGCAAAACATAAAATTTTTAAAAAATTCATGGCTATTTTTTAGTGCATTGAATATTATGTTTTTTTACCTACTTACCTACCTAGGTAAGTAAGTAGGTCCTAGGTAAATACATAGGTATATAGATATTAAAACCTAATAACCTACTTACCTATGGTTATGTACGACCTACTTAGCTACTAATATATAATTAATTAATATGCCACGTGGTAATTCTTTTTATTATGCCACATGTCAAAATATCATACCATCATTAACAATCATAATGGATGATGCAAATCAATATTTCAAAAAAAAAATCCAAAAATCTTCATAATGCCACATGTTAAATTTTAATATATGGATGACAATTAATGATGTTAATATGACATCATGGGTGTAATTATAATGGAGTCACATAGTAGTTGAAAATGAGTATTTTTGATCGAGTTGCAATTGAATTACGATGAGTTGCTTCATATATATGGTGAGTTGCAACTTTGCAACTCATGTAATTCGTTCGTTAGTAATCAAGGCATATAAATACAGTGAGTTGCAAGTGTCCTTTGCAACTCAAAAATTGAGTTGTAAGGCCAATTACAAAACACCTTTTTTTTTCTCATAATGATCCCAAGATCTAAGAGGTGGTTATTTTAGTTCTTTGATCCAACATTTAGGCAAGCTACTAATTAGCCATGATTGAAACAATTATATTCCCCTTCTTCCAAAGGAAATAAAATTTTCAATTCATCCCAAGAATGGAAATATATGGTTTCAGCTCTCCATAGATCCCTTAAAGTGCATAGGCCAAACTTGTATAACTTTTGAACTTGAGGAATGGACAATCCAAACTCCAACTTGTTAAAATTAGAACCCCACCATATGCTTATTCTCTTTATGGCCTCAACTACTTGTAGTGGGGATAAGTCCAACTTTTCGACCATTCATTTCCAAGCCTTTGAAATCTTCCCCCATACCTTTGGTCCTAGAAATGGATTGTGATTTTCGATCAAAGCCCAATTCACTTCAAGGCCCCACTTCATGTGCTTAGGGGGTTTGCACATTGTTAATTTGAAAAGTAATACAAGTTTGAAGTTTGAATTGCTAGGTTCTATGGCTTTGATAACCCACTTACACAACAAGGTGTCCATAACTTCTTCTGAGTCAATGAAGCCAAGACCTTCAATATTTTTACTTGCAGAACAATTAAACTAGTTTACCCTAGTTCTAGCACATTGCTCACCTCCAGCCCATAAATTTGTTTGGAATAAAGATTAACACTTCCTCATTACTTTCTTTGTGCCCCCCAATATGTTAATGAAAAACCACAAGGTTGATGCCAAAACAAAATTGACGATTATGGCATGACCCACTATTGGTAAATGGATCATGTTCCAAAATTTTAACTTATTATGGATCTTTTTAATAAAAAAGGTGTCCACCTTTTTGTCATCCAAGCCAAGCCTAAAAGGTGTGCTGAACATTTTGGATAGTTCACCATTAGGGGCACCTCCATTTGAACTCTTTTGTCCATGTCGGTTTCTTGCGACTTTGTTTGTGACTCCAATAAGCCATGGAATTTTCCCAATTCAACTCCAACCCATTTATGTTTAATAAAAGTTGTAGCACATTAACAACATTTGACAAGTTGTCTTCTTTTCCCTAGACAATTAAGGTTGTATCATTAGCAAATTGTGAGATAGTTTGTTGCATCCTTTCAACATGGTAATTCCTTTAATCTCCTTGAGTTTGACAACTTTTTTGAACATGAAATTCAAGACTTCCCTGGTAATAAAAAAAAGATAGGGAGCTAGGGGGCACCCATGCTTAACTTCCCTTTTTATTTTGAAAGATTTGGTGATACACCCATTTAAACAAATTGTTGTTATGGCATTCTTGAATAACAACTTTACCATCTTTATGAATTCCTAAGCCATTCCCATCTTTGCCATGGCATCAAACAAGAAACTTCAGTTTACCTTCTGATACGCCTTTGCAAAATTCAGTTTGAGCACAACCAATGGTTGGTTAATGTGTTGAGCCCAATCAATTGTTTCATTCGCTAAAAAAACATTGTCCAAGATGAATCTGAATGGCGAAAATGCAATTTGGTCCCTATCTATTACCTCCATGAAGATTGGTTGTAGCTTCATTTAAAGATCCTTCGCAAAAATCTTGTAAGACACATTTAGCAAGGTGATAAACTGCCAATTGCTGAGATTCTCCTTATTTTCGACTTTGAATAACAAGGTGATCAATCCTCTGTTCACCCCATCGGGAAAACCGCCATCCTTGACTACTACTTCAATCATCAGAAAGTAGTCTATGCCAATTAGATCCTAAAAGAAGGTGTAAAACTCTACCACCACACCATTAGGTCCTAGGGCCTTGCCCTTGGCCATGGAGTTTGTTACTACTTGAAGTTCTTCCAAAGAAAGAAATGAGGCCAACCTTTTATTCATCCCTTTGGAAAAGTTCCTAAGGAGGGAGTCCAAAACCTTACATCACAATTCTTCATTCCTAGGATGATCCTTTTGGGCTTTATAGAGTAGAAGTTACAACAAATCCATTCCATCTCTATTTGACTTCTGGCTATCGCTCCTATTTCATCCTTGAGGTACAAATTCCAACTTTATTAGGGTTTGGTTTAATGGTTGCGAAAAACTCCTTGGTTATAGTGCAATCCTTTTGTTTCCATTTGAGTTTCACCCTAATCCGCTATTTGGCCACTTTCACATGTTTTAACTCATTAATTCTCTGCTTCAGGATTGTTAGTTGTTGTAGCCCCTTGTCTTGAACCATGTCTTGTAGGCTACTTTGAATGCACTCCAAGTTTTGTTTTAGTTCATAGTCTTCTTTGTAAAATTTTGTAGCCTTTACCTTACAAAATTCTCTATAGAACCTAATGGCTTTCCTTAATTTTATAAAAAATGTAGCCCCTTCCGATTGGGCTTTCCAAATTTTGTGAATTTTCTTTTTAACCTCTTCAAAGAACCGGGTATTCATTTTCCACATTGAGGTCCTTTGAACAATTTTAACAATTTCTAACAGACAACTAACATGATGGCGATTTGACTTAACTCCATCCCCTCTCACATAGTAGCAGGGGCTATCGTTAGCTTGGTTGGAGGCTAAATAGTTGGGAATGTAAATGTAATCTAATCTTGCCATAATTCTCTCTCCTCCACTCCTTTGATTGTCCCATGAGAATTTTAAGCTTCTATTGGATCTTGTTGGTTCATGGATTTCCAAGGCCAAGTTCAATGCATCCCACAAAAGTATTTCCTTATTTGGGATCAATCTCCCACACATTGAAGACTTATCCTCCTTGTATTCAACCATGTTTAAGTCCCCACAAACAATCCAACTATAATCCCTTGGAAATTTTTCCAACAATTCCCACAAAATGTTTTTATCAACATAGTTGTTTGGAGCGTAAATGTTGATGATCCCAAGGTCACCACATGGTAGCCCCTTCAATGTGATTACTTGGGCTTTGTTACCTCTAATGGTTATGTAATTTGTCACAAATTTTGCCCATCTAGGATCCATTAGGATGCATGTCCCCCCTTTACCTATTGTGCCTTGTTGTTGTTCGAACGTGTAACCTTCCTTTGCTTCACAATCCAAAGTACAACATTAAGCCATATAACTTTTCCAATGTTCATTGCATTGTCTATCCAAAGCTTATGTTCTTGAAAACAAAAAATGTCCACATGTGAACCCATGCCTCTTAAGTAATGATGTAGTTTGAAGGCTTTTCCATCTTCATTCAACCCCCATATGTTCTAAGAGATAAGATGCATCTTCATGAGTCATAAATAAATGTTGGAATTTTTTGCCCGTGCTCCCTTCATGTTTGGTAGCTTTAACTTATTTATCAAAACCCCACAAATCATAGATTGATTGCAAATTTGATGCATTGCCCTTTTTTTTAGTGGTGGGGTGCCAGATCTGTTTCCCTTTGTTGCTATTTTAATTGATATGACATTGTTATCCTTTTCTACAATGGCATCTTTATGGCCACTTCTCGATGCAGCAGTAACAAATTGGACTACATGGCCACCAACCACTAGTCTCCCATTTGCATTCTTGAGAGGGCTAAGTTTGTTATTCAAACCTTTTTCATCTTGTCTAATCTTTGTTTCCCCCTCTTGTTCAGTTAGAGGTTACTACTTTGTTTGTTCCTCTTAAGATATGCCACTAATTTGATTTGGAACACCACACTTTTACAAGATAATTAGTGTCTTTGCATTGTGACTTGGATTTATGGTTTATTTTTCTACGATTAGAGCTAATTATGAAGGAAACATATGTGAAACTTAAAAGGGATTGGCTAGATGCGTTTAGCCAACATCCACTAGTTCCACATGCTGCAAGGATTTTACCAATTACATTTCTGGTGCTCTTGCATCAACAACCTTAACAATGTTCTTTTTTTTGTTTTTTTGTGTAATGTCAACCACTAATGGGTGGTTATTTTGTTCATATGTAATCTCTTCTTCCTTTTCATTATCAAAGACTTTTGTAAACCTCATTGTATCTCTTTCTATAATTGACCTCTTGTTACCCCCTACTTTCTTAGGTGACTGTCATTGGTGCAGTTGTAATTGACACATCTCCAATTTCCTTATCCCTAGTATTACATCCTTCAAATGGAACTTCTTTTTGCACCACAAATTCTTTCACCTTCAAGTCTTGTTGCCCTAGGGTGGGCAAGCTTGGGTCTTGATTTTTTGAGCATTTCCCCACCTCCTCTTCAACCACTAAATTGGGTGTATTTTGATTGCATATATTTGTGATCCTTGAAACCTCATAGGTGTGTTCGCCCTCTCTTTGCCCTTGTTTTCAACAACTACACTCTTATCATTATTTTAATTTCTCTTTCTAGTATCTTCAAATAACCCTTCATTGTCCTCCTAGGGTCTTAACTTACTATTATGTGGAAGTTGCACCACCTCCCCTTCCTTTTCAAATCCTTTGCCTATTTGTACTCGATTAACCTCCATCTTCTTCACCTCTTGATCAACCTTATTACCCTTATCATCTTTTCTATTCCACCTAGAGCATGTTCAACCCACTTTGTTGTGTATTTTTGAGCTCTAAAGGCTTGAAATTCCTCAATGAAATGTGTTAAACTACCACAAAAATGGCATTTGATAGGATATTTTTCGAATTTGACCATCACTACCATTGCTTTTCCCTTAGTTCCACCAATACCAATTGTGAAAACCCATCTTAATTCCAAATCCATGGCCACACAAAATCTAGAATGGGTTGTTGGGGTCCTCTGCTAAGATTCTCCCAACTTGAGCAACAATCTTTTTGCCAGAGGGTCAGTATTGGAGGGGGAACATCTTCAAGGAGCACCACACCAAAATCTTCAGTCCTTGTAGTAGTTATGGGTTGAACATTGGCACCAATTCCTAATAAACTGCTGCACCCCATGTGGGGTTAATATTAACAACTTCTTTGTGCTCTCTACTATTGTGGTGCTTAGGTATAGAAAACCCCTCCTCGCATACATGCAAAAATTGATCACCCCAACCTTTATTGTCACATTCAAAAGCACAACCCAATCAGCTATACGATGTGGAGGGATTTTCGTACCAACAAAGTTGGTGATTATCGTATGTTGTGTGTGGAAATCAATCTCTTGCTGCAGCACCTCCACCACTATATCTTCTCACAACATTTGTTCCATCTCTCATACACGTAATTCCCTTTAGTTCCAGTACAATCCTGGCAGAAGAACTTCACCGAGTGAAGCTTTGAATGGGTTGAGCCTTCTTTTGTGAATTGGTCTAGCACTTAGAACCTCCACATCTCATTTGCTTCTGCCATTTTGGAATCTTCAGCATTGGGTACCTCTCAATAAGCACTAGCTGCTCCAACTTGCCCAATTGTTGGAAGAGCCAGTGCCTGCAAACTCTCTTTGAATGTTGCCGTGATTGGAATTGTTATACCCCTTAACAAAACCCCAAACACAATAGATCTACTCTAAGACAAGAAATTTGTTCACAACTAAACCCTAATCGCTGTTACCTACAAAACAGGATCACACGTGTTGGAAATGCATGATCAAAAGTTTGCCTTGAACTACGAACACTGAAAAGAGGAAACATGCTACTGACTAAGGAATAAAGTAAGCCTATATACTTATTATGGTCTCATTCCACAAACTTTGGTTGCAGACCCGCCATAGCTCTCCAGAAACACTCCTTCACTACTGGTTGGTTTGAGTTTTTAAAGTAAGGAAATTATATTAAATCTCAGTATGAAATGCTGAAACTCAGTACAAAATGCTGAATCTCAGCATTTCAAGCTCAAGGTTCGAGAGGAATTATAGTAGCTGTACAGGTAGGAGCAGTGAAAATCTATGTAGCAGCAGTGGAGGCGCTCAGGAAAAGAAGAGAGAGAGACAGGGTGAAACTCAGGGAACCATCAAGGTTTTGATGGTTCCCTGAGTTTCACTCCCCCTTGAATGCTAATGTACTTTGTTGCAGGTTTTTTTTTGAATCTCACCGTGTGTATGACCAAACTCAGGGTACTAGTGCTGTCTTTTCCTGACTTCACGGATATCTCTATTAGATCTGATAATTGTGTGAATTCAACACCAGTGATGGGATAAGTGTTGTTTCACTTGGACCCATCTGGATGCAATAAACCCAAACTGATCAACAGTCTAATTCCTCACAGTTATATTTCTTATTACATTAGATTTCTTAGCCTGGCAGATTCAGCATTTCTTTGCAAAATATTTAACTATATTTCTTAAATGGGAAAAAGAAAATTCATTCAGGCAAAGCCATTGTATTATGATTTTGCCTGAATTTTGGATTCATTATTATTATTTACATATCTACAAACCCACCACCCTTGCGCCTGGTGAGCTGATGAAGCCATTCACTATAATGGGCAGTCATGGCAGCTCACCACTAGTACCATACCTTCAACTCATGTTTGACAAATCTTGCCAATTTTTATTTTATTTTTGAAAAAATGGGGTTCCAGCGGCCCCAATCTGAATATTTCAGAATTTCAACAATTAGTCTCCAAGTCCAACAGTAAGTTTGAATCTTATTCTCTGTTTTGAACAGGTTCAATGTTTTGGTGTGATTTTTGCTTCATCCTCTACTTGCAAGAAACTGGTCCAATTTTGCTTTCCTAGTTTAACCATCTCTGCTACAACCAAAAACTATTGGTTCAATCAGGAAAGAAAGAGTGCATGTATGTAAATTATTGTCACAATAAAAAGAAGACCTTGGTTTTTATTCTGTTCAAACTAACTGCACTCATTCTTGTTGTGTTTTAGATTTTGTTTTGGGTCGGCTGGAATTCACACCCAAAATGGTTTTGTTGGAGTTTCTCTCTGTACAATGGCATCAATGTAATCAGGATGTCAAGAAACAAGTTTAGTTGAGAAATGAGCAATCCCTGGCTGGCCGATTTCAATTTCTATTACTATTGGGTTCCTCTGTAATTTGCTGTTGAAGAACCTGCATCATGTGAATAAGCAGTAGCCATCATGATGGGCAATATGAGACATTTTACACTATGGTGGGTTAGCTTCAATTCTTGGGCCGTTTAGCATCAATTATGGAGGGGTACTTTTTTCTGTCTTGATACAGCAACCCATAATGGTTCATTTTCCTCAGTGGGCTCTTCAAATTGCTACCCAAGTACCAGAACTTGTGTATGTCAGTCTGGTATGTTTTGAATACAAGGTCCAAGTGCATTCCAACCTGCCTAGATGGTAGCTTCATCTTGTGCACAACTGACAGGAAGCCACCTGCTTTCCACTTGGTGAGCCCAAATGCATGTGTGCAGGCACCGATGCAGCGTGAAGCTTGCAATCCATTCTTCAGGTGTGCCTTGTTTGTGCATTGGCGTGGCCCACAGATCCCTAGGTACATGATCCCATCCGCAGCAGCCAACTCCATCCCTTCCAGAATTGCATCATGTGCATTGATGGGTGTCACTTTAGGGTTCAGTGCAATGTCGTTCTCAAAGAAGAAGCGCCACGAATCCAGTTTAGCATTCCTGTCATCCACAAACTTCTGGAACAAGTCGAGGAAGCTCATGCGGTTGGAGAATGCCTTCTTGGACCTGTCGTTGTGGTATCTTCTGGAGCCATGGTATGCTTCCAGAGCCTTGTCAACTTCCTCAGATTGGTAAGAGAAAGGGATGACACGGTGTACCTGGATTTGCAGATCGTCCAGCACCTTCTTTGAGTTGTTGAAGCGCTCATCCAGTGTCCCACTAAGGATGTAGCCTTGTATTATACCAGGTTTGTCATCTCCTTGAAACTGATCTACAGCTGTGGATGATGATGCATTCTCAAGTGCTTCCAACTCAGATTCCAGTGTGGAGCAATTCAGGGTTGAGCTGTGTAGCTGCTGCAGACTGCTGGTGACCCCATTGAAGCTCTCTTGTGCAATTGCACGCGTGATTACTAAGACCGATGTCACCAAGCACACAACAATCATAAGGTGCAGTGCTGTAGCTGTCTTGAGATTCTTTGGGATCATATTCACAAGCCTAGTCACACTTTGTGCAAACCTTGACTGATCACCTGCCACATCCAAAGTATACATATCACGAGTCCATTTCAGCAAACCTCTGGGATTCAATTTTCTAGAAGGCTTTCAACATTTTTTTGGGTTCTAAATTGCTTGAAGAGTAGTGACAAATCCCACACTGACACTCCAGACCAAAATACATTCAAACTACACTTGATTACTACTACATCATGAAGCTCACTCCAAACATATTCCATGGCCACTTTGGCAGGATGCTCATTCCTTGCAAATGATTGATCCCACAACCATTTGCTTCAAGTAGTTCTGGTGATGGGAAGAATTATAGCAGCAAGACAATATCTTTGCACTTCACCACCCTAATAAATATGCATCCAAGAATGTTTTTTCCTTGGAAACAAGGAAAAAGCAACTCCCCTTGATCATCAGCCTGCAGACTGTTTGTTGGGTCCACCTAAAAACCCAACTTAGAATTGCAAGGATTATGTATTCTCTCACCAGGATCCTCCAGGGTTGCTATCGAGAAGATCGACATCGTCCCTGTAAAGCTGCTCCTTGCATCCAGTGCAGTACTGAGAAAAAGCAATTTGCACAACAAACCCAAACCCAATTAGTCCTTTTAAACCAGAAGATATATAAAAACCAATTGGGTGCAATGATTTCCACACAAGAAAACAAAAAAATATTTTCCAAAACAAGAATTTCCTTGAAAGCAAATAGACTCTCTCCAAACAGTTTTGTCTACCCCAACCAGCCAGCCAGCCAGGCAAACAAATACAAGGCTGAAAAAACAAAAATTCACATGATCTAAGCAAGCAGCAGCTATGATGAAGATGATGATGATGCTGTGTACATCAGTGTAATTCTAAGTGTGCAGGCAAAAAACCTCACCAGCAGAAGAAGACAAGATTTTCAGTTGCATCAACATACGCAAAATCCTTCAGTGTTCAATTCTTTTGCTGCAATTAATTCTTCAACACTCGGTTTAAGGAAGCCCCACCGCTTTGTTTCTACAGGATCTGGAGCAGAAAGGAGGCGCCTGCATCCAGGCAGCGGAACTTTGTGTCCGAGCTCTAAACAGAAGAATCCGGTGCCTGCCACAATACAACACGCTCCAGAACATGAATTGTTATGGATTTGAAGCTCAACAAAAGTGCAGATTTTCAGAATTGTAGGAAACCAGAAAAGAGAAAAGAAAAGGAAGATGACGAAGAAGAAGAAGCAAAGACGTGATTAGTGTGAATCATTACTCTTAATTAAACATGCTTAATTAGTCATTAAATTAAATTAATCATAAAATTTAAGCCAATGGCGCAAGCTTAAGAGAGAAAATTAAGTTATTCTGGAAATGCAAAATGAAAAGCAAAAATTGTAATCAAATTACAAAACAGGATCAGATTTTTTTTAATTTTTAAATTGTGATATAATTCTACCGTTTGGACGATTTTTTTTTTCTTACAAATTATTGACAATTAATTCATGCCATAATTATTTTTCTTACAAATTATTGCCAATTAATTTCTTTGGGTGCTGGCTATTGATGTTCAAAACTTCTTCAACTGGCAACAAAAATTTAAATTTAAATTTAAATTTAAACTTTTTTTTTAAAAAAACCCCGAAAACCGTAAGATCAATTAAACTGTAAAGACCTTAGTTCATTTTTCTAGTGTAATTGGAGAGCACCTTATGGAACAAATTTTTTTTTTTGATTTTGATGTGGGGGAGGTCATTTCAAAAGACGGAATACCCACAATCGGAGGCATTCCATAGAGGGGAAGGCGTGCTCTCCGGGTCCTCAACTAATTTAATTTGAGGGTTGTAGGCTTGAGGGTATGGGCCTGAAAATAATTATGAGAGGAGACGGCCTTCCTGAGCATAATTACCGGACACGTTTTTTTTTAAAAAATTCAAATGACGAAAGGGGCGAGTAATCATGTGATTAGTGAAAGAAAAGGCGAATCTTTCGTGCATTGAGATGCGTTAAAATACAAAGCAAAATACTTTGGAGTGCTTTCTCATCAAGTCAAGCGCGCAAAGTATGTGTCGAAAGCACACATGCAATGACAAAAATGGAGCGAAAAGTATGCGTCCAATGACACCACCAATACCAACACAACACCACAACCACACACGAAAAAGCCAACTCACACGCACCACAACCACCCATAACACAAAATCCACACCCCGACCA
>Ga0116229_10005546_pt1 | contig 20542 bp, 10 predicted proteins | sample S1TSphgellanicum_3_FD_87313 | JGI IMG/M metagenome (GOLD analysis project Ga0116229, IMG submission 87313) | Host-associated microbial communities from peat moss isolated from Minnesota, USA - S1T2_Fc - Sphagnum magellanicum MG | ecosystem: Host-associated > Plants > Peat moss > Unclassified...
AAGTAAGTTGAACTTCATAAATAATTAATTGATTTTCATTAACCGTACCTAAACAATCCTCAATTTAATTCATTGTAAAACTCCATGCTTATACAACTTATATCTAATCTTGGGGAGTGTGTAATATGTTACTTAATCCCATTCAAACTAATAACAGTTTCAAACAATCCTTCTGAAAGCACTTGCAATTTGTACACTGTCAAAAACGTTGGGTCTTCTATGTAAGCATTTCACAAAACATGAACAGAACTTTTATGAAATCAACCAAAACATGAAACAAAAAGCAAGTGAACATTGTGTGGTGTGATGAGAAAAAGTACTGCAGAAAACCCTGGCATTATTAGTCTTCTACCAATTAAGGGATAACCTTTTTTCCATATACTTGTGCTTACCACAAAGTTTAACACAATTAGTGTTAAGAGGGTAGCAGTGATGGGACAGAAGCAAGAATTGAGATACTGCATACCCATTGACAGATCTGGTAACCTTCTTTCGGTGGGTAGGAACAGAAAGATGTCATTTAACCACTATGCACCTCCTCTTATGTGCCTCAGCAGAGTGCCCTGTTGAAGAGTTAACTACCATCAGGTGCAACTCCTACTGCTCTATTTCATCTGCAGTTATTGCAAATAGAGAGGTAAGCCTCAAGACAAGGAACCCCCAAATTCTATGAGTAAAGAAACTAACAGAGACTGCTGTGAAAACTGTGACAGGCAAAAAGTCTCAAAATGTAAGCAACATTTATAGATTACAACCAAACCCATTGCAAGGACTGGTGGATTACGATTTGGTAAAGTGGAACTCAATCTGTAGGCGCTGGTGTAGGGGAACCTTGCCGAGCAACCCCTTCTCGATGTCACTCTGGAGCTCTCGAAGAGGAAGTGCAGCAAAAAACTCCTTCACAAACTGACAGCAGGCACTTCTCCCTATGTAAGTTAGGTCAGTTGGCAGTACAACTTCCGAAGAGACTCCATCCAGGGGAGCTGCTTCACATTCTGAAGTCTTTTCGTCGCCTTCTTTGCAGACCTCAACAATAGCAAGAGACTCAGGGGACACAGCTTCCACCTTAGTCTGGGGCTCGGCCTGGGGCAAGCTTTCCATGACTGGGGATCTGTGTAATGAGGTCTCTGCATCAAACCGCAAAATGTAGGCCTGACTACCCCCTTCAGAAAGCCGCTCTCCCAATGTGTCAATAATGTAACAACCTTCATCCTCAACTTTCAGGACAAAAAAGTGGTCATTCCAGCTCACAATGTATATGGCAGGACCAGCTCGCTCCACCTCCTCCCAAATACTATCAAAGGACATGGCATCTTGCAGGAAATTGCAAGAATCACTCACACCCTCAGGCTGGAAAAAACCAATGAAGGACTTTTCGGACACCACGCTTAAAGGGCGTATGGCTGCCTCAATGACAGTATCCAAATCAAAGTGCTGGTCTGGAAATCGACCTTTATAAGCTTCAATACTGCACATGTTCCTCCATTCAGCAGAGCCGTCACGAATCAGCATATCAAATTCTGCCTTGCTTGGCATCAACGTAGGGTGCTTATGAAGCCAGTCTGCAATGACTGCCACCAGTGCAGTGCATGCACTTTCACCTGCTGCACTCGCACTACGCTGGTCCAAGGAGGCAAAAAAAACTTCAGCAGACAGCTTGGTCTGTCCATCACGACTTACAAAATCTTTCCTTTCCCATGACCCAACTGTAAAGAGCTCCTCTCCAAAATCAAGCAGTCCGGCAACAACTGCAAGAGACTTGTGCTCACTTTTCTGGCGCTGCAGAACACAGAACATTGTCAGAACATAGTTTTCCACACAACTGAAAGCAATGGCCTAGGATCCTTCAACTCTTGAAGCTTTCAGCATATAACTGGGGACAAAAATTAAGCATTGCTTAGGTGAAGCCAAGAAACTCTTTGTCTTCTAGTAGCCAGGACTATTGTCATGGCACATGGCAGACAACAGAGTGGCCAAATCATATGAATAGTGAAGCAAATAATGTAAGAACAATGAACACACCGTAAGCTCTGGTTGGTATGATGGAGAAGACTGACGACGATCCCAGTCTATTTCATCACCACCTTCTTCTCCATACGCTTTGTTCAACAAAGGCTCTCCACGGGATCGAGTAGACCTGTAGTTGAGCTTTCGTTTTCTCCAGGATAACATTCTAAGCAGAGATCCCTGTGGTACCAGCTCTCCAGACTCAGATATTGAGAACTCCTCTGAAGAAGCAGCAACTTGTGGGGGGCTTGTTGATTTGGACCGGCTGTGGATTGTCAAATTCTTGTCTGTCTCATTTTCCTCTGCATCTCTGTCATGGGGAAGAGCTCCTTCCACAACAAGGTTCACCCCTACCAATGTTCCATAGCTTAAGGACCTCTCACAATGGTCATCTTCAACTTCATCTTCATAATCCTCCACATCAAAGTCAAAAGCAAAATCTGAGTCAAACAGATCCGAAGCATCCTGCAAACTTTCATCGCTTCTGGGAGAAAACTTCCCATCATCTGTGACATCACTATCCTCAACTTGTGGACTTTTCCTCCCTCCCCAACCCAGAACCTGTTCTCTTGAGAGCTCCTTAGAAGTTTTTTCTTTCTTTCCTGCCACCACATGGATAATTCTTTCTGCATGATCCTCAGCCTCCCATGCCCGCGGGTCTCCAATGCATGCCATTGCTGGTGCCATGAACCTGTGCACACTCTCAAAACCTGCCTGGTGCATTGTGCGGAGTTCCACAAAACTCAACGTGACCTGAGACAACACAAATTTACACTGTCAAAAGTGTTCAACAAGATCAACAGCTATAGGCAATAGCAAGGATCACTACCTTTCCACAACTCCTAACTACACAGATTGCACGTGGACACAGCTATCAAAACAAGAATGCTCATAACCAAGTGCATAAACAGAGAAACATAAAAGCGAACAGAAGAGGGGAAAACTCACCCAGAAAGTAGCTTCCAACTCAGAGCCTCCCATGTTGCACCTTAGAGGTACGCTCACAGACTGTTTGTTATTGCCTCCAATAGGAGCAAGTAATCCAACATCAAGAACTGCTGTGCCTGCTACTGACAGCTTGCTCTTTGCACCATCTTGCACAGCCTACAACCATCAACATAACAAAAGAATTAGAAGCAGTGACCACAAGACTTGAAAATCTGGAAATGATGGAAAAAAATTCAGCCATGACACCTGGTTGCACACAAAGCCCAGTGAAGAGAAGTGATCACAAAGAAAAAAAAGACAAAGATGATGGAAGAGTAGAGATAACACAAAGTGACCGTTGACAACTCTGAATACAGCAACATCTGAAATTATTAAGAATCATCATTGGGCATGTGAGTCATGCTGAGAGCATCTTCTGGCTGAGAACTGCTGCTACCAAAGTACAAATTTTTAGACTTTTTGGACAAGAGGATTGTCTGATATGGGATGGAACTTGTGGGTTCTCTGACTGGCTATGAATCTTGTCTTTGATTTATGAAATCCTAAAAAATGATGCAACCTCAAGCTAATTGATGATAACATGAAGCTCTTGAACAAACTTGAAATGACTGGGAAACAGAAGAAAAACACCTGGTCTAAGGTGGGAAGGTGTGCCCAAAGGTAGATTTGCGGTTTTACCTTGCAAAGGACAAGGTAGACATGCCATGGCTGAAATGTGCCAGTTTTTCCGGTCGTAAGTACACAGATGCTTTCAAACTCCTCCTCCCATACAACTTTACCACCTGACCCCAGAGATACAGCAGTTGTCTTCACCCTTTTCATGCTCCGAAACCGTGAACCCAATGCTCCCTTTGGACCCTTCCATTTCACATCAACATGCAACTTTGTCTCACTGAGCTCACTACTGCCCTGCACAATGGACACACCCTCAAGCCTATTCAAGGCAAGATTGACTTGAAACTTCTTTGAAACCGATGGCCGATGTGGCCATTGCATCACCTTCATCACCATGGTTGCTTGCTCAATCCAAGTTTTTTCTCTGTCACCACTCACAGCCTCTTCAAGATGCTGAATGAATTGCCTTTCTCAATCAATCAATAACCTTGCCCTTGAAATGTCTCCAGCAATGAATTCCCTTGGCTGTGTCCTTACTATGGGACTCTGCAAAAGAGGATCACATGACTTTCCCTCAGCATGTTGTGGTAACAAACATGTCAAGATCACATGTCTGAGATGATGGATTGATTAGTGAGTTCCACCAGCTTCAAAAGCAATGAGAACTGAAAGGCTTTTACAGGTTACCTCTCTGGATGGTGCTCCTGATCAATCCTGTACACAAGGTGTGTGGTGTCAAACAAGAGGGGTTTTGACTTCCTCGAGCATCTTGATGCTCTGCCAATCGAATGGTAAACCGGGTATAACAATTGAGGACTAAAAGACTACTCTGCTCCTGTTGTTGCTGCTGCTTTCTCCCAATCGCATCAAAGATTCTTCAAGTGACCTCTTTGGCCCATGCTGCCAAAACAAAGGAGGTCTCTCTCTTGAGCTCAGAAGGAAAGAAGCTACAGACAGATACCCACACCTTCCCCTTCCTTTTTCTGCTACTGTTTCTTGGCAATTATGAGCTTCACACACAGAAGAGCATGTGATCTTTCTACAGCACCTCCTTGGCAATTGTGAGCTTCACACCCCAGAAGAGCATGTGATCTTTGTTGTACAGGACATCGCTCCCAGCTACGAATAGAAAGAAGAAAGAGGTTCAGTGCACAATGGCTGTCTGGAGGAAGAAGATCAGGATTCAGCAGCCAGCTACACTGTCAAAAGCTCCATCACATATCCCCCACGAAATTGCAGAGAAATCTGCAAGTCGCCTTCCAAGATCCATCTCTGGAATGCATGGCATGCATGCTCCAAGAAGAGGCAGCTCCTCCTTGAATTGCTGCTCAAGAAACAAGAGTTGTAGAACAAACAGTGTGAGCGTGTGCAGAAGGAAAAGTCTGGAGAAGAAGAAGAAGAAGAAGAAGAAGATTGATTTGGTTTGATTATTGCACAAATCTTCCTTCCACGATTTGCTTGACACGCTTTCTCGGGATTGAACGCCAGAACAAACAAACAAACAAACAAACAAACAAAACACTTGCTGAATGCAAGCATGCACATAGGCGCGAAAGTCGCGTTCTTCGCCTTCTCCACACCCAGAAAAGCAAAGAAAAGAAAAGAAAAGAAAAAAGAATCCAGTTGCAAAGTGGAGGAGGAGAAATGAGGCGCGGCATGGGCCCACGGGAAATCCGCAACCGCGTTCAAACGGTGGAGGAGAAGGAGACGAGAAAATGGAACTTTGTGCTAACCCGTTGTCGCCATGCGCGTCGCGCAACAGTTGCCGCGTCGCAGCAGAAAAAAAAAATCCCTTAAACCCTAGAACTTCCCATGAGCTTTCCCCTTCAGTCACGGACATCCAGGAAACGGATCGAGGTCCACCACCTGCCTTCTTCTCCTGCCTTCTTTCACAAGACCACGTTACGCGGCTGCTGTGGTCGTCGGTCGGTCGCCCGCTTGGTCGCTCGGTCCATCTCTCCAGTCCGTCAAAGAACGAACATCCATGTGAAACTGGCAGCAGATCGACCAGAAATTTCCAATGTTCGCGAAGAAGAAGAAGAAGAAGAACAACAACAACAACAACATCTTGTTGGATTGATGGAGAAAACTGTGATCTCTGTGAAGCATTTCTGTTGCTTCTGTTGCTCGTAGCTGCTGTGATTTTTGCACTCTTCTTCTTCTTCTTCTTCTTCTTCTTCAGCCAAACCCTAATGCCATATCCTAACCTTGAGTTTTGTTATCTCTACTATGTCTCTATTGTTCTTGGTAGCAGTTGGTATGTTTTGGATCTAATTATGGAAAACACCACAACACATATGGAAACACCACAACACATTTTGTGTTTCTTCAGAGATTTTTTTCTGTTTGGTCTCCCATTTTCTTTTTTTGGTGTCCAGGAATGTATGATGCTCCTGCCATTCTCTTCTGGAGATGGGGATTTGCTCTTCTGTGGAGTGTGCAGGGGCGAAAAGGGGAGTTGTAAATGGGATTTGTTGTTTGCTGGATCCATTTTTCGGAATCATTCGTGCATGCTCTCTCTCTCTCCCTCTCTCTCTTTTCCTGTAGATATAGATGGAATTGATTGCTTGCTTGTGGAGTGCAGGAAAAAGAGAGAGTTGCAGCATTGAATGGGATTTTAGTTTTGAAGCAAATTCTTTTTTTCTTTTCTTTTCTTGCATTTCTCTTCATGTCTTCTTCACACAAGAGGGTTTTCAACTCCATTGTCATATAAATTTGCTACTTTCAGATCAATCTACGACATGCCCAGGGCCTTGGGTATTTTTGTTGATCAATTTTGGGAATTGTTAATCCACTTGTTGATCAACAAAGAAAGCTGAAATACATGGCTGCTTCTTGATGATGATGATGATGATGATGATGATGATTCTGGTGGCATTTTGTAATGCAACAATGCTGTGTACCTCCAGACTACTAAGTTGAGTCTTGATGACCAAGTAACAGGAGCAGAGTTTGGTTTTCATCAAGCACACCTATGGTGTGGATTATTGGGTCTCAACTTCTTTCAATGGGTGTGGGGAGCAAATTGCCAAACAAACTGTGCACTACTACCAAAAACAAATGGGAGCTGTCCTTCCTTCATTCTTGTAAGTTTTATCTGCAGAACTCATGTTGGCCACTGAGACTCATTTGGGTATTTGTAGATCTGAAATCTCTGTAATAACCTTATTGTTGGGTTGTCATGTGTCTCAATTCTTTGTTTTTGGGTTGACAGCAATCATGAGCCTGAGAATGGAGAAGAAGTTCTCTGCACTTAGGAAAGATAATCATTTCATTTGAATGAATACCTCAGCTACCTGAGTCATGATGTATCGGTACTTATACACCAAGCTCTGGCCAGCTACAACATACATGCGTACATACATGTGTGTGGAATGATAGTTGCATTGTATATCATTTCCTCTTCCTTCTCCTCCTTCCTTTGAATGTTGTAGACAGATCTTCCCCTAACTACTTCTGATTTTTGCTACCTACATCATTTCCCCTCCTTATCTACTTTCAATTCTCCTACTTGTAGTAGGTAGAATGACTTGGATTTAGTTCTTCCTTTGATTGTGTCTTCAGGTGTCTTTCTCTTTCTCTCTTTTCCTTTTTTTTTTCTTTTTCCTTCGCTTCTTGTTTCTCTGTTATATAGGCTCATCTCATAAATGTTTTTCTTTTTGTTCAACAAAGTGACCCAAGTTATGATGATCATTTTTTAAAGGAAAAATGGTTCCCCTCCCTCTTAAACAACATTCTTCTTCTTCTTCTTCTTCTTCTTTTTCTTTGCTTTGTTTTGATTTTTTTCATCTTCGTTTTATCATCCCCAGTATGAGTGCACTTTCTTCCACTTTATTCCACTTTATTCCAAAGTGCAGAAGGGAAGGGGATTTTTGTTTTTCTCTCTTGTGTTGGCTCCTTTATTCGTGCAGCTTTTGCTCACTCTCTCTCTCTCTCTCTCTCTTTCTCTCTCCACATGGCTGTTTGATACTGGAAAAGGCACAACACACACACTAGAGGATCATATTTTTGGAAGTAAGATATGGGCGAATTGGATTTGATTATTCCTTGAGCAGCAATGGTAGCCAATTGCTGCATATGAGTGATTTTTTGAAAGGGTAATGATGTAGCATCTTTCACTTTATACTATGCCTACCGCATCTACAAAGACTTTCAAAATAAAAGTAGCAACTTGTCAACCCACCTTTTTGGTTTGGAAACGTTTTAGAAGCATGCCCGTGCGTGTTGTTTTAACAAAGCTTTGGCTACCACAAAAAAGGAAAGCTAGGGGTAACAAAATTTGTCATGTGGGACTTCCAAACGCTTCTTCTTGTGTCTTTGATTGTCATTCCTTTTTCTTTTTGGGTTACGAATCTTTCTTCTAAAATATTATACAATCAAAGAAATAAACAACACGATCCATGTGTAGAATACTTGCCATAATTTGTTGGCAAACTAATATTCAAATCTTCAATGCAATGTGTGGGCCAAAATTGTGCAACGAAAACAAAAAAAGTGTGTGATGTTGTCAAGCTCAAGTCCCCATGTTGTGCAAATGCTCATGCACGTTAGGCGATATGCCAAAGAGGCCGTTTCACCATCAAGTGAGTGATATTACTAAGAGCTTGAGGATAGTGACATAGATTTGTAAGGAATTGAAGACCTAGATATTGTTTAGCAATTGTGTAATGGAATTGAAATACACCATGCGAGGTGTTTATCATCGTACTTTTTCTTAAACCTAATTGGGAGAACATAGAGGTTGGGTCTAATTACTCTTGTTGATGGTCATTACACTTTGAAAACATTCCCATAGATCTTATGGAAAGGTGTGGTTCCGTTGCACTCTCTTGATTACAACAACTCCCAAAGTTGTGCAACAACCTCCCCCCAAAAAAGTGTAATGTACAGTTTTGATGACATCTTGCAAGGAAGTTGCAATTCCATTGTAGGATGTTGACCACCATAACTTCCCAAAATTGTGCACCAAAAAGAAAAGTGTAATATATGGCTTTGATCACAACTTTGAAGGATTTGGGAACAAGGTCCATAACAATAATGCCAATTCAAATAGTTCAAAACTTTATGGCAACAAAATCCATGTTCCATACTAGTGGGGGACTTTGTTTGCCCCCACCATCCCCAAAAAGACTAAAAGAAGTGGTTCACTTGCAAGTTGCTTGGCATGCAAACATAAAATGTGTTATTAATTTCAATGTTTACTTACAAGTTGGCAAAAGTCCATGGGAATTTGGATTGTGTATGTCACTTGCTATTGACATTCATGGATGGCCAAATCTTTCAAAGTCTATAATGGTACAACTACCAAGTAAACGAAAATGTGGAAGAGAGAGGGAAAAAAAAGGTTAAGGTGAGGCCCACTAATCTATTGGTCAACGATCAATCTAGTGACCATCCATGCATTCTACAACTTATGACATGCAATTCCATCATCTTCCCAATATTTTTCTACTTTGCATAATAAGCTTTTTCTTTGCACCATTGTTCTTTTAAAGTGTCACAAGTTCAAATTGTTTTGTTGTATCCACTTTTGAACACCTCATGATAGAAGGAATCTCCATTTATGTTATCCACCTAGTATTGGAAAATGTAATTCTTGATTTTTATTTTTAACATAATTCACTTTGAAATTCAGGCCTTGGCAATGTTTTAATGTAAGTGTTCCAAAAAAATTCTACAATGAATTATTAAGTTGACATTTCCTTCATTGTGTTACCAAAAAAAAATCACCAATTTTGTCATCTTTTGTCTTTTCATTGTTTTTAAAAAATATTTAAAGAATGTTTATGTTGTTGTTCTTTTTGTGTTAGAGATGGAATTGTTTAAACATTGTTTAATCATCCCTTCATTGTATATTAACCAAAATCAGTTTAAGCAAACTTTTCAAATGGTTGGTTTTTTTTCAAGTATGTCACCCATTTGAAATTGTCTCATTTTGACTTGTGATTAAGGTCTAAGAAAACCAACCACACATTAGGCTTTCACCTTTTCAAGTAATTTTTTAAAATATTAAAATAATCATATTATATGCCACTATAAGGTTAATCAATATTTTTCCAACTTTGAAACTAATGGGTTGAACTAAACTATAAAATATTTCAAAATCCAAACTTACCATCCATAATTTTTTATATCATTATCTTGAAGTTTTGTGTAGTTTAATAATAGTATTGCATTCCCTAAAAGTACACCACATTGGATTGAAGACTAAGAAAATATGTTCACTTACAAAGTCAAAAAAGTTGTAATTTCATAAGGTGGCATCAATTGTAGATATGTGCAACCACGTCCAATGCTTATGTGCATTTAATTATTGTGTCATGAGATTTGTCAAAACTAAATGTCGGATTTAAATCAAGTGTTTTCACAATAATTTTGAATTTTAAATTATAAGATTAAAATTGATGTTATGTTGTTCATCGATCAAATAAACCTTATGTAAATACTACAGGAGGTCAATTTCAAGCCATTCACATTACAAATGATTTAGAAAAACAAGATGATGCAATTTTCATTATAAACAAAATAAAAAATATTTTAGTGTGAAGTTTAGTTAGTGACCATCTTGGGCTTGTGAAAATTGAAGGGTCAACCTCTTTCATAATGAACAATTGCAATGAAAGTTTGGTATCCAACTTGTCTTCATTACCTTGAACTTTTTGTGTTTGTATATTATCAAAAATAAATTAAGTGTAAGGAAGGAGAACCTAAAAAGGCATGAATGAAAAGGAATTTGATTAATGAGAATTTTAGTTTATAAAAATAGATTAAAATAAGTATCAATCAAAGGATATCAACTATCAAAAATAGTTGAAGGATTGAGTTCCAATAACATGTTTGGTTTCAAACCAATCAAACCAAGCTAGTTATCAAATGTACCTATTTGTTGGCAAAGATGTCTTATAAAGCCTATTGTGTGTGTTTTGGTCATGAGCAAGTCAGACATGATGAATTTGCAAAGCTTGTTTTCATTATGTGATGAACTATGAAAAAAATAAGTCCACGGAGTGGCCACAAATTTGCCATGTCTATATAAATAAAATTATACAATTGTAAATGGAAAGAGGAAATGAAATAAATTTTTAAATGGGAAAAATGAATTATAATGTTTAATTTTATGTTGATTATTCTAGTGAGCCCACCTTGGAAATAAGTAGATAAAGAAAGCACAAAATTATTTGCTTTTGTCAAATTATCAACATTGGTCATTGCTTTGTCATCAAGATCCCACCTACCAATCAAGTTCACCCAAAACTATTATGTAGACTAAACATGAAGCCAATAGAATTTTCTTTGGTTTATTCTTGATTATTGGGGTTTGGACAAAGGCAAAAATGTCTTTACAAACTTGAATCTTGCAATATAAAATGAATTTTAAAATAATTATTTAAAACATTATCTAAATTATCAACTATAAAATCTCTTGTCAATTGCAACTAAGATACAAATATTTCTTTTTCCCTCTTATGCAATGGGAATTTTTCTTGTTAATGTAATAAGGGTATGCATAGTAATATTCGTTTTCATTATTTTGCTCCACATTATTTCACATGCCGATGTTATGACTTATGACATCGTTATTCTATCTCAAATTTTCAACTTATTTATTGGCTATGTCTATAAGGACGAAATATGCATTGGTGTAGGATTTGGGAATAAGTTTTTGATTCAAACTTGACCCAATGTGTGAGTGACATGCAAAATATTGTGCATACATTTGATGGATGGGCATGTTCAATAAAGGCTCATGCATTTAAATGAGAAGTGTTAAATCCAACAAAGGAAGTTTATAGTTTGAACTTTGAACTTACAATAAATAATTGAATCATTACATGATGACTTACTTGTTGAATGCAACATTAACACCAAAATTATATGTTAAATTAAAAGAATCAACAATTTATTAACCTATTAGAAAGCAAGAGGATTTCAAAAACAATACAAATATAGGAGGGAATAATTTGTCCCATTTTAGTTCATGGTTGTGAATTTATCACTATTTTGTTGGGGTTGGGGAGAATTTGGATAATTAATTATTGAAATTCATCAAAAAACTATTTGGATTTTTTTAAGGTTTACAAAAGACATAAGATAAAGTAAATGTATTCTAGCTAAATAATTGAAACCACAAACAACCTTTATTCATGTTGAACTCGCAAGACTCTACCATGGAAATGGCATGCAAGTAAGAATTTTTAATAAGTTGATCCCTAAGTTATACAATGGGAGTTGGAATGTTTAATGATTGTGATCAAATCGTTTCACAAAATAGGCATTGGTTCAAAATAAATTATTTTGGTTGAATGCCATAATTGAAGTATCATCCATGTGAAAAATAGATTTTAAAAATATTTTTTCCTTCACAAAAATTTATTCTTAAAAAAATTCAAAAAATTCAATAGTTGACAAATAAAATAATTAGTATCAAAACTACCAAGGTATTACAGTATTATGCTTCCAACTGGAAAAAATAATTAAAATAAATAATAATCATAATAATTAATAATAATAATAATGTGAAATTATTAAGAATGAAATTATTAAATCACAAGGTTTTTCAAAATGAATCAAACATTTTAATGAATGATTTATGTGCATGATTTCTTAACCAATAAATCATAGTTGCCATTTTGAAAGTACATATTAACAATTAACATAATAAAATTCTAGCAAGAAATGAAAAAGATATTAAAGATTGAGCTTTTGATTAAGTTGAAACAATGTTTTTTCTAAAGTATTTTTGATGTTGCACCCAAAGTGGTGATCAATCACAAGAGGATTTAATTATATTTGGTTATAAGATAAATAGATTCTTAGAAAAAAAAAGTAATCTTGTTACATTTTGTTGACTTACTAGAACCTACTATCTAAACATAGCAACTTTTTAGGAAGAATATTTAAAATATGTCAAAATCTACCATTTGTTTACAATTTCATAGCTTTCTTCTTAAAAACATAGCAAAAGTTTTGTATTTTTTTCAAAAAAAGCCTTTAACCAAGTCATTGGGACCCTTTTTCACAAAATGGTGAAAATTTGCAACCAAATAAATCACTAAGTCGAGGTTCATAAATTTAATGGTGCTTTAAATACAAATATTACTGAATTGTGATATAGGTGGTGGTATTATGAAAGTTCATCCAAGGTGTTAGAAGGTTCAAAAAAGTATGGCAAAATTATTGTAATATTTGTAATATTCAATCTATATTACATGCATATCTAATAACATTGTAAATGCCCAAATACATGTTTATCCATTTATTTATATGAATATTTGTTGTTTATAGATTATTATACAAACACCAAAGGATCATCTTTATACATTGATTATTGAAGAGGTTTTATTTCTTGCATAGTTTAGTTCATAAAATGTTACGACATGGCTATGAAGGCTCATGTGGGATTTTGTGAGGAAAAATAAAACTTAAAACAATGCAAGGGAATTGTTTGCTCTTATTGCTTCCTATCACATAATATTTTTTGAACTATTACATGAACTTTGTGTCTTTAATTATTTTGTGAACAACATTATACATAAGACACAAGTTTCATGATTCCACCTTCCGCTTTAAGCTTTATTTGTTTATTTTCAAATACATGCATTAGCATGTAAAACATTGTGAGGTCTAACAAATAGTTTACATGGTTTCTAATGATGTCTAATAATTAGGAACCAAGTGTTTTATTTTTGTCAAATGATTGCCATTGGTTTAAATTAGCTCAAGGCCACCCACCAATTAGTTGGGTCTTTTGAATGGCCATATTTAAAACACAAGAAGTTGGACTACAAATGAGTAAATATATCTAATGGGCACATATGACAAGCACAAAACCCCCAATAAATGTTTAATTTGTATTATGTTTGCATTATGTATCCTTTTGTTGTCAACTTGATCATCAATATAAACCATGTGTATAACTCATTCAAGTGAAATTTTGTGAAGTTCAAGTGAGATCGTTAACCTCAACCCTAATATATTGAACATTTTTTCATTACATCTTGAGTTCCATTGAAAAGACATTTAAAATATTAAATAACAACAACCTTTCAAGATGTTAAACAATTACATATGTAACCCATATAGCACCATACTTCTAAAAAAAACAGAACCACTAATTCTAATATTTCTTACATCCCATAGATAACAAATAACACCACTCCATGATTGAAAGCATTACCCACCTAAATCCTTTGTTTTAATGATGCAAAAAATAAAACTTAATCAATTCCACCTAGCCCCCAAATTTATTCTTGCATACCAAGAATGAAACTCAATTTGAAGCTTGTGCTAGAATAAAAAAATATCACGTCCAAAACAAGTGTGTGTTTACATTGATGCAACCTTTGGATTCACAAACTTTGGAAGTCACATGTGATACTTAGACAATTAGTTTGCAATGAAATCTTATGTCAAATGAAACTAATGGATAATCAAATTATTGAGTAAAACTACATGGTATGTTGAGAATTAACATCAAATAAAAATTCAAGGTCCAATTCTCTTAGGTGTATGAAGTTTGCAAGTCTAGTCAAAGCTTCTTGAAGTCTAACAACATTATGTCCTTTGCAAAAACATAACTTTTGGAGCAAGCAACAATTTTGCAACACATTGTTCAATTGTCAAACAAAAACATGCAATTGAAAAGTTTTGCAGGTTGATTCAACTTTGCGAATGTTGATATTGGAATCCATTTGTTTAATTATAACATAATACAAAGGCAACTTCAACATAGGTTTGTCAAATAACTAAATAATTCTAAACATTCCATGTTGAAAAATGAAATATTCATGAACATTCCAAAATATTTTTTATTTTCCTTCACACAATTTTATATTTTGAATTTAAAAGAATTCAACACTTTTACAAATAGCATAATTGTCAAAGGTGCCAAGTTACTCCATTGTATAAAATATTACTTAGAGACACACTTGAATAAACCCTATCACAATACAAACAATCAAAAACACATACAAATTCCTAAAAGACACCACTAAAATTGCACAAATTTTGCACGTTTAATTACTTTTGTTTGTTTTTATTCCTTTATATGTTTCTTTCCTTCTTTAGTTTTTCTTTCAACATCATGGTTTTCATATGGCCTTTATTTTCCTCATTTTAGTCCCTTACAAGGCATAATGAAAAAATCTTCTTGGGTCTACTTGACTTAATCGTTGTTCAAAATCCACATGCCCATTATTCAAAATTGACATTTTCACTTTATAAACCCACATGCCCATTTATGCACAATTCATGAAAACCATTACATTTATGGAATATGCTAGGTGTATGCCATTGTGCCCATTTCACTCACCATTCATAAAAATTGCTCTATTAACCTCACCCAAATTCCTCACAAGCAATGTACTTGCCACATTTTGTAATATTGCAATTCCTTGGCCACTTCAGCATTAATTATATTATTTCAAAAACATTGATTTTTCAAAAAACTCGAAGATAATTTGTTTGTGAAGGAGAATATAGATTCTTTCAAAATATTTAGGAATTTTCCTTTTTAAAAAAGATGTTTCCATGGTATGGTGTAAACAAAAAGGAATAACAATGTTATAATTTTCATTACAACACATTTTTAAGTTGACTTTCTAGGTATTAAAATATATATTTTATGGTAGAAATGTGGAATTAAAGGTGGATCACATCATAAACTTTCATTATGTTATGACATTAGTGCACATTTGAACAATTCAATGATTGATTAAAATACATTTTTAACTTGCAAGACCTTGTCACAAAGATTATAATTTAACAAAAGGATTGAGAAATATTAGTTTTTAAAAAAATTTGTCCATGAAATTTTGCACATACAAAAAGACAACCATAATGAAATTTCCTTTTATGGAAATTTTAAGTTTGTTTTAAAGTAATGATGTTCATATTAAATGATAAATAAATTTTCAATAGTACATTATGTTATGATAATGTGGATGATTATGACCTTTTTAAGTTATAAAATGTTTTCCCATTAAAGACGTAATTGGGTAAAATGTTTTTTAATCATTCCACAAAAGTAAAGTGAAATTTTGATGTCAACCAAGGTGTTTTAAATAAATTTTATTAAATTATTGGTGTATAATTACATAATGGCAAAAATATGAATTAGTTGCATATTCAGGTTTGCCTTAGGAAAATGGGGTTGGTTCAACATAATTCCACAAAGTGTGGTGGCTAGTAAAAGGTGCAACAACATTTTTTTTTTGGCAAAATTTTACCAATGTGCCATTTGGAAAGTTACCTTATGACACCCCCTGAATAAAATAAAATCTCAATTATCAATTTTGTAAGGATCTTAACCATTGAGGTTAAAGTTCATCGCACTTTGGACATGGGAGGGGAGGAGTTCACCATCAAAGGTTATTCCTCCCATTTTCAATTCACTTAGTCGCAAGTGTAAACAAACTCCCATCACTTTTTTGCATATGTTCCCTTGGCATGTCTCACTAAAGCTTCCTCTTGAAAATTTTAATATCATTACCAATGTTGGCTAAATACCTAGATTGTCAAGTAGGAACCAATAGTTCCAAATATGAGTACTTGGAACCTACCTGGACCTAAATTCATTTTTGAAAACTAGATATAACCAAAACCAACTAGTTTCATTGAGGTTTTGGACCTGGAGTTGAATAGACCTTCGATTTTAAAAGGTTTTAAAATCGAAACTAAATTCATGGTCCAATTCCAAGTCATGATTTAAAATGAAATTGAATTAAGTTTTTGATAAAAACTTGGTTATTGTTCTAATTCCAAAGTGAAGATTTAAAGTGCATTTTTAGGGTCTTTTGTTTTTCTTTTTGTGGTTCGCACTAGAAAAAATCCCCCAAAATGCAACCAATGCATTTGTAATCACATGCATCTAATTATCATTGGCAACTAACTTTAATTATTTTTACAACTATTTTGCACCTTTGACCATTCTTACAACTATGTTACAACTACATTTGCAACTAATGACTTTTTCATCCTACACATTAGAACTTTTTTCATCCATGGTGATGCCCATATGTCCCATTAGTTGCAAGTGGAACCAAATTTAATTACACCACTAAGGTGTTAAGATAACCCCTAGTGGTATATGTAGTTGTATTACAAAACTTTTGAAAAGTATGTGTATTTTTGTTAAGTTTTATTAAGGGTATAATGGGGGTATGTTTCCATTGGTGTATTTATAAAGTTGTATTTTGTTTGTATTTAAGTAAATTAACTACCTACCTATCTATATATGGTTTTTTACCTACCTAACCTAACTTATCAACCCATCTAATTATATGCTTACCTACTTAAGTAAATAACCTAGTTAACAACTTAAACCTAACTTATGTTGGGTAGCATAGTTAACCACATTGCAAAATTTTAATAAAATTAATGTGAAAATCATAAAATAATATGTCCATGACAAATTTGTGTGTTTCAAAATGTAAAAATGTTATTAAAAAATTAATTATTTTTCTTATATAAATGATGTCTTAATGTGAAATACATATGATTTTCATTTTAAATAAAATTTGTGCAGTTTTTTACAACATAATTTTGCATAAAACTATGCAATTTTTGAGTATTAAACATGAACATTCATGTATTCCATTTAAAATTTATATTGCATCTATTTGAATATTTAAGATATTGAATACATACAAATATCATTCATATTGACTATAACATAAAATTCATGCAATTTTTGTATGAACATATGAAAAATGAATTTTGCACAAAATTTATACAAACTTATGAAACCTAATAAGTTTGTGATGCACCTTGCCATTGTTTTTTTTCTTTTCATATGTCTCTTTCCTTTTTCAACCTACCAAAATCTCTTTCGCCATTACATCTGTCTTTTTGCACAATTGGTGGATTAATATTTTTTTTCCATTAGTTTTTCCTTTCACAACCCCCCATAAATGTTTTCTTTTATTTCCTTTTTTGTAATTTCCATTAGTGTTTTTCCTTTTGTAATATCAAAGAAGTCTTTTCCATTGTATTCCAAAAGATGTGCAACAAAATATATTGTGCAACTTATTGAAAAAGAATTATAATTCATTTAAATAAAAATAGGGTGCCTATAATTCATTAAGAATTTTTTTTAGAATATACATAAAATATATCATTATTTCATAGCATATTAAAAAATATCATTTTATTTCAAATGTTTCTTAATAGATACAAGGGTGTGAATTCCTTGGATTTGTAGTTCAATAAAAGGTTCTTGCAATTTTATTTGCACTTTGCAAATTCCCACAACTAAGAATGGTTGCGTGGTGAAGGCATCTTGAGTTTCAAAATTGCCTTTGCAGCTAAGATGGTTGAAAATTATGTAAAAGATTTATCCATGACTTTAATCATTTTGCAAAATGAATAGCTTGCAAAAGGTAGAGGTTTTAAATTAAGGAAATTTTCAAACCAAAAAATAGAAAAGCAAGTGGGTCATGAACAGATCTAGAAAGAATATTTTAATGAAATACCTCTTTATCATCCCAAGATGTTTACGAGGTGTTCTAAGATGAAAAGGTGTTTAAAAGGTATTTCTTAAATTTATGGCTAAGGTTGTTGATTATGATGCATACTTTGAACAAAAGAAAGGTTTTTTTGGATTGTCGAACATTCAAAAACACATTGTAACACTTGGAATGTTTGCATATGCCACTAACAAATATTGTAGTTGTGAGATAACACGATTATCGAGTCCATGAAACACTTTGTTGTTGCAATTCGTGTTTGCTTTCATGATGAGTACTTGCAAGGGCCAATTACATAATTGACATTGCAAAAAAAATGAAGATCAATGAAGATAAAGGATGATGTGATATATTTATAACATCAATTGCATGGCATGGTCACTTTGGTGACAAAAGTGAAGATCAAAACATCATTTTTGAAACATTTATTAATCAAAGTTTATGGATTTGGCATTTTTTAATGTGCTCTTAAGGTTAATAACAATGTTAATGTGCTAGATAGGTTTTTCTTGATTCAAAATTTGTTGGGAGCTGAAGCACATGATGTGAACTTTGTTGTCAATGACAACATCTTTGGTCACTATTATCTCTTAATGGAAGGGATTTATCAAATGTGTAGTTGTAAGAATTGTTATGTGGCTCACATTTGACATATTGAAAAATCCACATCATTCATCGTACAATTCTTGCATTTAAAATAATTCAAGCTATAAATCCTATAATTATTCCCAATGGTTTTAGTCACAAATATTAATAGATCACTTTATAAATATCCATAAACATGTGATTGGTCAAAAAATTTAGAATTTTTTTTAAAGATTCCAATATGAAATGGAATATCAATTGTAAAAAATGACAAAAATCACAACAAGATCAATTTTTAAATATGAAATATATATATATTAGAAAAATTCAATGCATTTTATAATTAAATTATTCATTTTATGGTGGCCTGTTTTTTTAATTAAAAATTTGATATTATTATGACATATTTTTTGAGTCCACATTTTTCATTTTTCGTGTGTGATAAACATAATGTCATCATTTCAAAAGTTCACAATAAGTCCATTATTTTCTTAAAACTCATTCATAATTTTAAATAAGATTCTCACTAAAGTCTATTACAACATGGATAATTGAAAAAAATAAAAATTTTAACGTTTGATATGATTTTACATTTTAAGTTCATTTATAATCTAGAAAAATTACAATTGTGATAATCCAAATAGTCCACATAATCATGCTTTCACCCTTTAGTATAAAAAAGGGTTGCACTTTGCCATGTTTCAAGAATCAACAAGGAAAGATGTGGAGCAATATTTTGGCATACTATAAAAAAAATGGACAATTATTGAAAAACCTTCAAGACAATGGTATCTTGATATAATTTTTGACATGATGTTCACATGCATTATCCTTCACAACACAATCATAAGAGATGAATTGGATTGTGACCTTGAAAGTTTACTTGAACCTCATAATGGGGTTTCATTGAAGAGGAACTTAACCTTCCTTACGTTCATTCAAGGTGCAAAAAAACTTCAAAATATTGAGATTTATCATATGTTACATGCATACTTGATGGAACGTCAATGGGTTTTGAAAGGCAATAATTCTTTTGAACTCAACGCATAATTGTAATAATGTTGAAATTAAAGCTTGTAATAAAGTTTTAATTACAATAAAAAACATCTATCCTTGTAATTATTATTTTTGTTGAAATAAAAAATCATCATCATTCCAATTTAAGCGTAACTTCTTCACTTAGTCTGACATTGTTAATTGATACGTCGATAACTATAGAAAGCCATCTCTTGTGTCCAAGAAACGGTAATATTGAAAAGTTTTTTCAATTCAAGTTGATGCTTTTGTAATAATATCCTTAATGTATATTTGTGCAAGCTTCCATGGGTTCATTCATCCTAATATGTGTTACTATTGGGCCTTTTTCTTCTCATTTTCTTATGTGAACACCTGCCTTTGACCTCTAAGTAATTTAATGAAAAAAAATTTACAACCATAAAAATGTGAATTTCAACTTTGAATAGAGACCACTTGAACTACCTAAACTATGTTAAAGTTCACAAGCAATTTGAAATAAAGGTGGAAATTATTTCACTCAAACTTGTAAGACCTAATGGAGGTTGATATTAAACAAGAAAAAACAAGCATGTTGAACCAAAATAAAAAACAAACATTTCACAAAAAGGGACACAAGCCCAATATTTTTTGTAAGAACATGACTTGATAACTAAAACGTTTGATCCATTTTAATTTTGAAGTTACAAAACATAAGTAAAAAAAAGACCTAATGTGGTGTGAAAAGAGGTAGTATAAAATCTGATCGAATCCTGGGTTTTGCGTCAAGCGACTCAGTGTGGCGACGCTCCATAATGGACTGCATAGAATTGCATGGCTTTTCCTTTGAGCTATGCATTGGATTGGGTATGGCGGCTTGTATTGATGAAGGGAGATGGCAAGTCGGCGAAAGGAGGATCGGATCAGGA
>Ga0116229_10005548_pt1 | contig 20536 bp, 11 predicted proteins | sample S1TSphgellanicum_3_FD_87313 | JGI IMG/M metagenome (GOLD analysis project Ga0116229, IMG submission 87313) | Host-associated microbial communities from peat moss isolated from Minnesota, USA - S1T2_Fc - Sphagnum magellanicum MG | ecosystem: Host-associated > Plants > Peat moss > Unclassified...
ACCCACCCAAAATTCAATAATATTGTTCACATTTTAGGTTTCAAAATTACGAGATCAACTTATTAAATCAAACTTAGTGAGGGTTTTCCAATAATACCAAGAATGCCCCCAAGTTCCAACATAGTTTTCAATCTTGGTTTTTCAAAAAATTCAATGAAAAAATGGTTCAATAATTTATAGATTCCACATTGTAGCTCCAAACATTCTAAACCAAGTCGTTGCACCCCTATTCACTAAGAACTTTTTGATGACAAGTTCCATAACATAACCTAAGACACCATGGTTTAGGAGATATCATTATGACAAAACAAAACAAACTACCTTCCTTCATGGATAAATAAAGTAACATGTGTTGTTGGCCCTAAATGTGAACACACTCAACTCATTTTCCCTTTTAAACCCAATTTGTTGTAATTTGTTTGAATTTTCAACAACAAAATTCATTCAAAATTCAATATCTTCCACACCTTAAATATGAAAATTATGAAATAAATTTCATTAAATCTAACTTATCGATTATTTTCCAACAACACCAAGTACACCTTTGGATTCGAGTAAAAATTTTATTTATGATTTTATTAATGTTTATTAAAAAAATGGTTCAGTAATCAATAACCTTTGCATTGTGGCTTTAAAACATTTCAACCCAAGTCAGTACACCCCTATTCATTGTTAGATTTTCAAAGATATCAATAGCATTATGAGGTAATTTGGTTTAGGAAATTTCAACATGATAGAATAAAATAAAATAAATTATCTACCTTCATTAATAGATTAAATTATGTGTAAATTATTTTTGTATGAAATGATTGGTTATGTAGGATACAAATTTATTTTTGCCCACAAATAATAAAATTTGATTGAAGGAAATTTAAGAAAATTCTGAAATATAAATTTGTAAGAATGAGCATGTTCAATACACCTAATTATTATTTATATGTAAATTAGATTTTAGTTTAGAACATATCAAATAATGATAGATAATTTTGTTTTTGGTGGAACTTTAATGTTTATTAATCTTTATAGACACAATATCTCAATATTTTCTTTAAATTGCAATAAAAATTCATTAAACATTAAACTACATGTAAATTCTATTTGTGGAAATGAATGCTTATGTATGATGCAAATTTTTTTTGTGCATATGAATATTAAAATTTAATCTCAAAATAAAATTTAAGGAAATTTTGAAATATGAGTTTGTAATAATGTAAGTTCAATATATGTAATTTATTATTTCTTTGTAAATCAAATGTTAATTTACAAATCAAGTAATGATACATAATTCATAATTTTTTGGAACTTTAATGTTTATTCATTTTTATGTGTATTATGTCTTTATATATATTTAAAATTTCAATAAAGATTCATTAATTATTAAGGTACATGTAAATGTTTTTTGTATCCATGAATGATAACATGTATGATGAATGTTTTTATGCATATAAATATTACATTTTAATTTGAAAATAAATTTTTAGAAAATTCAGAAATATAAGTCAACTTAATATGTGTATGTTGCATACATGCATAATTTATAATTTCTATGTAAATTCAATTTTCATTTACAACATATCAAGTAAGGATATTTAGGTAGTTTTTAAAAAAAATATGTTCAATATATGTGTAATTTCCATGTAGATTCAATTTTAGTTTGCAACATATCATCTAATGATACATATTAATATTTTTAAGAATTTTCTATTTATTTTAATTTTTTCTATTAGTTCCAATTTTTTTTAATCTATTAAAATTATTTATTTATTTATGATTAAATTATAATAATTTTTAGAAAAATTAATAAATATTATATAATTTCACACATTATTTTTATTTAACACTACTATACTATAAAATATTTTTCGTATTTAATATTTATTATATTAGGTCATTTAATAATTCCAACAAGTTAGATAAAAATAAAAATAAAAATAATTAAATAACTAGCCTAACTTAATTACTAGCTACAATATTATTATTAATGTTATTTTTGTAATTGTAGTCAATTATTAATTATCACAACATTATAATGATTACAATAATTAAAATCTCATATAAATCTATTATTTTTTTATGAAATGTTAATAAAAATTTATGATGAATTGAAAAATTTAAAAAATCAATGATAATTAATTATTTTATATATAAATAAATAAATAAATAAATAGCTGATTTTTAAATTTAAAAATCACCATATTATTTAATAAATGATGATAATATGTTTAATTTTTTTTTATAAAAACTATATAGTTAAAAATAGTTGATGAATAATTACTATAAGTAATTAAGGTAAGTAGCTAGACCTAGGCTAGGTAGATAATTAGTTTAGGTCTAGGCCTAACTAAGCTTAGAGTAGCTTGTACAACTAGATTACAACTATTTGAATTGCAATTAAGTTGTAATTAAGTTGGAATTGGGTTATAATTAGGGTAGACAACAAATGGTACTCTATCACCGAACACTTTCAAGTTTTCCCTCATTTCAACACCAAATTGAACATTTTTTATGTCATTGGCAATGCAAAATAGAGAGCTACAAATGTTCTTTCAACCTCAAAAGCAAAGGAACAAAGCAAACAATGTAGGAAAAGAAAGAATGATATTTTGTCTCAATTTTTTTTCTGTAGATGCCCTTTACTTCTAACAACTATATCTTACTCATTTCTCATTCATTTTGAACAATTGCAAAGGCTACAAATGCACTATTTCAAAATCTATAAAAAAAATTTAAAGTGAAAAGTAAAAAAAAAAATAGTTGAAAAGCTGAAGCTTCAAAATCATAGTGAACATTTATGAAAAAATCCAAAGCACAACCCCCTTCACTTTGAAAGGGCATATCTTGTTCATTTTGCATTCGATTGTAGCATTTTTTACAGATTTGGATACGCTAGATGGAAGATTACAAAATTGTTTGAAGTTTCAAAAGGAACAGACCATGGACAAGAGAATTATAATGATCCAATATTGTTAATCGTTTAGTGATAGGTGTGTTTTCCCTAGGTCACAACTAAAACTTTTATCCCACGTTGTTTGGTTTCCATTCCATGAATCCAAACTATATAAAAGAGTGCACTAGGATTATTGGACAACACAATAAACTTGAAAATCTAATAGCCATTTGGGATGATCTAATCAAAAAGGTTCAACCTTAAAGGCTAAACCAAAATGAAATAGGACTTCATTTATTAATTGCCATGTGGTTTAGGTCTTAGTTTCACATAGGTGCTAGATCTAGCCCTAATTTAAACCTAGATTAAATGGCTTATGTTTAGGTTTAACCTAGGTGCCTAAGTTTAGAGCTAACATATTCTTAAGCACCATGTGGCTTAAACTTTTGATGTGGATGTGCCATGTGTCATTCAATTATTTGTTGACCCCAAAATTTGTGAGCATGCCAGGTGTCATTTAACTATGTGTCGACCCCACATTTTATGAATGTGCCACATGTTAACATTGTAAGTGTGCCATGTGTCACCAAACCACTGGCCAAATGTTCAATTTACATAGTTACAACATAGTCGAAATGTTCAATTTACAGTTACAACATAGTCGAAATGTTCAACTTACATAATTGCAACCTAGTTGAAATTGTAATTATATTTTTGGCTAATGTCATGTTTAGTTAACAAATGAAGTTCATCCATTAGTTGAATGCAGTTGACAACATCCTTCAACTATATTGGTAGAACAATTTTCAACTAAGTGGTAAATAGTGGCAAATAGTGGCTATTGTTGTCGTGTTAACATGTGGCATACACTTTTGATTGTAATTTCACTCTCAACTTATACTTTTTGACATTACTGGTTAGCAGTTGCAAAAAATAAATTGCAACTATATGTGTAGTTTTCAACTTGGTTTATAATTGAACAGTAATTGAAAATGTAGTTGCAAAAGGGGGGGTCTTCTACTAGTGAGCCCACAACATTAAATGCATTTAGGTGGGGACTATGATGCTATGGTCTACAAGAACTAATGATGAACACCTTTTATTAGGGAGGGTGGATGTTGGGCAACATGGTTTTGTTAGTGTTTTTAGCAGTAATGGTAATTTGGGCATGTTGATAAGACATAGTGGCCACTATTCGTGTTGGTGAAGCCCATTCATAGGTAGGAACTTTTTTTTTTCCCATTGATTTTATTCTCAATGCATTCTAGAATATCCGAAATGTGCATGGTCCTTCCATCTATGTGTTGTGGTTACTTCAAAACATGTTTGTTATTTGGTTTGGCATGTAGTGTTTTGATGTTGGATTAGTAAGGATCCATGGATACAACTTCCCAACTATTTCAAGGACACATGTGCTTGTGATATTAATTTAATGTTTGCAATAATAGTTCAAGACTTGTGTATTAGAATAATTATTATGGATCCAAACTTTGGATCTAGATGTAGATTGGTATCCAACTTGACATTTAGGGTTTACATGCAAACATAATTATATAACAATACTAGATTTATAAGTTGCATGTAGAAATTGCCTTGTATAGGTTCCATAGGGGTGTGGAAATAGACTAGCAAGGCATTTATTTTGTGCACAAGGGGTTTAACTTAAGTTTCTTGTTAGTTGCCACGTAGTTGTGATTGACTATTGAAAACAACTATAATACACTTTCATTGAAGCAAATAACCAAATGCATAGTTACAAAACAATGTCCAAACATGCTCTAATACTTATAATGCAATGATTAAAAAGTCCCCACAAGTTGACCTTTAGTTGCCATTTAGTTGCATGCATATTTCTGTTACATGCGAGCGAAAACATGAAATAAAGAGCCATAAAGTGTGTGGATAGTCCTTAAAAACTATTTTTTGAATTTTTGGAAAATCACCATGGGAACACTATATATTAAAAAAATTCATTAAAATTTTGAAATAAATTTTGAAACTTTCAAAGTTGTAATTACAAAATTTTCATGAAAAGTCACCATGTTTCAAGAGTCCTTTTATATATTTAAGTCACTCTAGGAAAGCATGTGGACACATGGTTTTTTTTTGTTTCAAAGTTTTTTTTCCTTATCAAACGTTCACAAAATCATTTCAATTTTTTTGTGAACTTCATTATACTCCACAAGAAAGGATCCATGTGTTCAAAACATTCAAAAAAAAAAAAACATATATGCTTTTAGATTTTGATACTAAAACATTATTAAGCATTATTATAGTTTTGAATTTGTAATCATGGCTCAAAGTAAAGTTATAAATTTGACTATAGTCTAAGGCTTGATGCAAAAAAATTGAGTTTTTATCTTGTTTTATGTCATATTTGGCCTCAAATTTGATATTTAGTTTGAAAAATTATGTGAAAATTGCAATACAAACCAATAGAAAATTACCACGTGAAAAATGCAATCCTTGGAAACGACTTTATCCTTGGTTCAATTGGCCCCTTATTTCATGCTTTCAGCCATGTACACACCGGTTACTAACTAGTTGTAACATAGAATTCAAATCCACTATAATACGATTCTAGGCAACCAATTGTGGTTGAATACCTAGTTGCATATACATATCTACCACAATGGTAATTTAGTTACATAATAGTACTAAAGTTAAACATTTTAGTTGCAAAGCGGTATTTGGTGGTTGGAATTTAATCACAAAAAAGTTACACATAGACAACATATAAGTTGAATTTAAGTTGCCACATCCATGCTGATCAATACATTTCCACTATCATACAACTACACTGGATAAAATTCCACTCATAGAATAATGTCTAGAGGTGGCAAATGTAATTATAAAGTAATGCTCTTTGAGTAGCTATTTATAAATAACACAGAACCAGAGTAGTTGTCAACTAGTACTAGATCATAATGCTCTCCATGAATTACTACTAAGTGGCCATTGAATTGCACCACCTTGTCTCTACTAATTAGCTTCTAGTTGTTATTGAGTTGTAATGTTTTATTGAAACAATTTTGATAGAATTAAACTAGATGGTTGCTACCAAGAACTTAGTTGCAAAATAGTACCAAACATTATGTACGTACTAGTTGTAAAATAGTTGCAAGTTAGTCACCAAATCTTTAAGAGTTCATTTTATTTTTAGTTGTAAGTTAGTGGCAAAGGACAATATTTGGATCCATCCATCAAATGGATGAATGAAGTAACTAAAGACTCTATTCGTCGGACTAGTTGTATAAAAATTGTAAGAAAGATTCAAATGGTATAAACAGAGACCATTCGTCAACAAACAAATGAAAAGCCACGCTAACATTTCATTCATTTATGGGGAATTTGATGTGGATGTTAGATGCAAAGAAATTGCACATAGTTGCATGAGAGTTGCATCATATATGGGTAAGTCTACAATATAATGAACCATTTCAAGTGTAACCACTCCTAAATAACACACTGGTCAATTTTTAACTTCACTTAGGATTAAATGTTTTTCATGTAATTCACATAAAGTGATGTAATATACATTCAAGAATGACATATAAAAATATAAGTCAATTATATCAACATTTGAGAGTGAAAAAAGACTAATTAAACACTTGTAACCAATCTTGAGGTCTTAAGTAAGTCAAATAAGAATGATCAAAATTAATCTAGATTTGTTTGGAAAGTAGATTGAATAATTATTATACTTTACATGGTTTCAGATCATCAGTGGAATTGATATATAAATAAATGATAAAATTCAGAATCTACAATTTTCTTTCCAATAACTCTTGGATAAATATAAAAATAAGTTGTAAATTTCAAAAAAATTAAATTTTATTATAAAAATATATTGTAAAAGTCAAATATGTAATTAAACCATAAATTTTGTGCAATGGTTGCATGCCATTTCAATTTCCAATTTCAAGTCGTTGCCATTTTAAAAGGAACAAAGGAGTTGGGTGTGGTTCATTTTACTGTGGATGCACCCATATACAGTATTGTATATGAGACAAGGGTGTTCGATGCAACTTGTCCATTAACATTCAAGATGTAGAAATACATGGAGTTGCAAGTGTCTATTGCAACTCCAAAACCTAGTTATAAGCCTAGTTGCAAAAACCTTTGTTTTCTCTACACTAAGAATGTTGAATTGTTGCTACAATTTGGTCTATATCAACATAATTCTTGCAAATGGCTTTTTATTTCATCATTGATGAGCCCATCCACATTCATAAGCTCTCAAATATGCTTAGGTGTGGCAATTGCATCAATGCAAATCAAACTTTTCAAGCTAATGTAATGTCTAGTTTACAACACATGAAATTTATCTATGTTACTTTGCATCGGGTAAAAAGCCTTAACCAGTCTCTATTTTGAGAAACATTTCCCCATAAAGCCTTTATAAACTCCAACAACCACAAGTTAAAACTAAAGTTTTGAACAAGCAAACTTATAGGGTTACAAAAGGTATACTCTAATTTCTTTAACTTTAGAAGCATAATATCTTTTTAAACATATCTACAATTTGTATTGTAATAGTTCAGGAGTAAAGTTGCATCACATTAGCAAAAAAATTAACAACATATTACTTTCAAATTTTGTGTATGAGTTTTTTTTTGAAACTATCAAGGATCATTTGGTGTAATGCAACTTTAGATGTAAAAATTTGTTATTGAGGCAAGAGTACAGTCATAAAATTTCTCAATTTAATTTGTGTATAATTTTTTAAGTAGAGAATTACTCTACCCACCACCCATCTTGGTTGGCTTGCAAAATTACACTAACATGGCTTTGAATATCTACATTGAGTTTTTTTTTAATGTGTATCAATAGTAAAGGAAATGGACACTGCCATCATTATGAAAAAAATTATTAAGTTTTTCTTCCAATTTATGTCAAGAAGGAGCACATTGGAAAAATAATATTAACTCTGAAGATTTATAACATTTTTTTTTTATGTCAAAAAAAAATTCACATGGTTTTGAAAATGTACATTATGTGATTCATTCAATTTTTATCAATAGTAACAAATTTACACAATGACATGACATTCCAAAGATCTATAATAAATTGTATCTAGAATATTAAATTAAAATTTTAAATTGTAACTTTTTCCCAAATAAATGAAATGGAGATAGACATGTCTTTCTTTCAAAATCTCTGTAATGACCTCCTGAATTACGTTGAATTGATGACAAATATGCATATCTAATTTACTTAAGTTGACAAACTTAATGCCTAAAAAACTCAAAGGTATGCATCCTAAGGTTTAGTCCCAACTAGGTAGATTGAAAACATAATGAAACTCAAAACACCTTTAGCACTACATGTGAGTCACTAAAATAAAAATTCAATGTGGTCATCTACACTATGACAAGTTCAACAATTCTCCTAATTAATTTCCACAAAATACTTAACAAAAACATCAAGCTTAATCCCTACTTTTGTTCATCCAAATGTTTACAAGCCTAGTACCTTGAGCAACAAACTAAAGCACCTTGGATTCTAGGCTCTCATGTTGATAATGAAGACAAGTGTAATTCAAAATAATTTGACAAATCTACACCACTAAAAAAACAGTTGAATACATGTAATCATCTTCATTTTTGCCTTCTAAGGCTTTACATGTTGTGTCATGAGTTGCCACTACTCACTTGATTGAGGTTGATATGGAAATTGTTCTTGAAATTGAGTGCCTCACAAAAATCATGTATGCCCCCCTTCCTAGGGTCCAATACGATTTGGACTAAAGAAATTTGCAACCCAAAATAACAAAACGGCTTTGCACCACTTATAGAAATAGAATCCATGTCTAGTCATCTTCATTTTAATACATCCAAAAAGTCTTTTGATGATCTGCCACAACATACATGGTCCAATATACATATTTCAAATTTTTTTGCTTATAATACATAATTTGACAAGCCAAGTGTTAATTCAAATCAAAGCATCCTCTCTTTACGAGATCCAATACTCAACCTAACAACAATGTGGGTCTTCAATCAATGTTCATTCATTCAAAAACATTTCCAACTTTGCACCATTGATAGAAACATAACTTTGTGGTTATGTTCTTGTTTACTTTTCAACAACTCTAAAATCGTTTTTCTAGATTCCCACCACTTACAAGATATGGATTTCAATCTTTTGTGGCATTGAGTAGTTTTAATGCATGACAACCACAAAATTGGAACTTACCTTTCCAAATTTTTTTACCTCCAAAGAAGATCACTCTTGCTTCATCAAAACATGACATAACCACATATGGTTACCACTCAAAACATGGGCCTTTTATAGTAAAGCACAAATGCAAAATGTCAATGACAATTTATACCTCCTTAACTATACACACAAAATGGTGTTTCACAAGTAACAAAATATGACCATAAACTTAGCAATCACCATAATTATACCTTGCTATCCAAATCCAATCCATGTTGTAATCTCACATCCAAGTAGAGAAAGAAAGAGAGAAAACACTAGGAATCTAATGGAAATTGACATGCATAAAATTGTAAAGCAAAATTACTTCTTCAATGAACATGTTATTTGCCTTTCACACGAGTCTTTACCATTGTAAATCTTGTGGTTGTAGCTGTAGAAACCGTTTTAACAAAAGGGATCTTTGACTTTTTAAATTGCTTTGCTAAAGATTCTACAATTTGCTCATCTAGCTCATAGATTCAAACTTTCTATTTTTACCAAGGCCACAATGTGGAACAATAACATTTTCTCCATCAAGTTTTTCGGACAACAAAGGTGTGCCATGTTCCATGTTGCCATCCAGTGGCATACCCTTAAAATGCATGTCCAATGTCTTTTTTATTTCTCTCTTATGGATCCGAGATGGAGATGTATCAACTTCAAGTTCTTGGATATTTTCTTTTGTTGCCATAACACATACTTGAGGCTTGTTATTTGGTGATGTTACCTCTTGTGGACTATTTGCAATTAATGGGTTTTCTTTGGAGGACTTTGATGCTCCCAACTGATGGATTCATTGTGTGAGGTCCAAATGGTTTAGAAATAAAGTGCTTTCCAAGTTTAGCTATAGAAAATGAGATGGAGGTGCAAAGAGGATCTACAAAAACATAATTACATAAATCCATGTGGGGTCTACTAGAACTAATGGACTTTTCGTGACTTGAATTGACCATCCCAAATAGTAATGTTCATCCTAGATTATGACTATGTTCCAACAAATGGGATAGTATGGACTAAAGGGCCACAAAGTATGGAACAAAAAGGATTTAAAAGAGGGATTTGTATACTAGAAGTCACTAGAAGTCTTAAATGGCATTCTAAATTCTTTTATAATGACTTTAGGGATTAGCAATGGACTACACATGGACTAAGGATGTGAAAGGGATCATGGGTAACAAGGGATGATTTTATGGACTAAAGAAGCATTAATGGATTGTAGCAAAGGAGTTAGGATGGACTATAGGGATTATAGATGGAGTACATTAATCTAAATTAATCCAAATGACTTAGGATGGATTGTAAGGACTATAGATGGACTACAAAAATCTAAGAGGGGTCATGAGCAACAAAGGAATGACTCTATGGACTAATGGATTATAGCTATGGATTGTAGGGACTATAGATGGACTACAAAAATTAAAGAGGGGTCATGGCCTGACTATATAAACTAACAAATTGTAGCTATGGACTAAACATGGATTGTAGGGACTATAGATGGAGTGCATGAAGCTAAAAGGATATGTGCACCAAATGCATGACTCTTCAGACTACAAGGGATTGATGATGGATTGTAGGAATGTGAGAAGGGCAACAAATGGAAGATTTGACTAATGAAACAAAAAGGGAGAATATGGACTTTAAAGAAAACTCTATACACCTTATGAACTTTTGCATTCTACCTTATTAATATGTGCATACTATTAGGACCAACATGGATTAAGGGAATGTGAGATGAATGTGATATCACAGCCAGCAAATGAATGGTTTAGGATTGAATTTTAGACACATGTTTTTTCAATATATCATGCCTTTAATGCAAGAGTGTGCCGATGATGGCCCATTCCAACTTCTAGCAAACATGTAGGCAAGTTCCTTGGGTGAGCTTATGGGCATGTTTAGAGCCATAATGGGCTTAGTGGGTTCACTTTTTAGTATGAAATGGAAAGATGCTAATTACTTGTACAGATGTCAAGGATTTTCCCTAGTGTAGCCTAATTGGATGTCACGTTACAAAACAAATATTTGCTTACATAGGAGGAATAGTGGGCATTACGTTTTTGTAAAGTTTGCAAATGTTCCTAGTAGATTTTACATTTTATGTAATGCCCCCTTAGCTCCCCATTACACCTATTGCCCCATTTCGTTGTGATTTTCATATTGCTGCTTCCATGTCAAGAAGCAATCCTCTTTGACATTTTTGACGGGAACTTTGTCAACATGGGTTTTTTTGTCAAACTCTACTTCTTCAATACCTTCACCAACAACTTTGTCAAATTGACCTATTTCAAGAAGTTTAGGGCAAAGGCCTTTGTTGTAAAGGTCATACACCTTCACAATATGAGCATGACTAATTACAGTTTTATGATAAAAAATGATTTCAATAACCTTCCCATACAATGGTTTTACATGTGCTGACGTAACTCCTTCTATTTTCACCTTCATTCCCTCCATGTTCACCTTACACTTGTTTTCTACACTCCTTAGATTACACATGTTCTGAGACATGTTTATGCTATGTGTAGTGAGGGAATTAATCTTACATGTAGTTAAGGAGTTGATGTTACATGCAGTGAGGGGGTCAGTGAGTTGATGTGAGAGATGTGAAAGGACCAAGTCTTCACGCAAATTTACAGGTCAAAATAATCATTGAGTTGACAGAGATGACAACTAAAGTTCAAAACGTAGGTATAGCTATGCCTTCCTTAGGCCTATGACATCGGTGCCATTATTCTAATTTGAAATGGCCGCCAAAACTAACCAATTAGGAGCTCCATATTGTTTACCCATTACCCATGTAGTTTATTTTAACCCACATGAAAAGTTACTGTTTTGGACTTTGGATTTGGTCATTTTGTGTACCACATTGGTCCATTCATTCATGCATTCACCCCTTAAATTCCTTCTTGTTGAGACCCATCTTGATCCACAACCCAAATTAGCTATAGATCTAATTAGTACTCCACTTCATACAAAATTTGTGGTGGGTGCAACAATAATTTCTACTCCTGTGGTTGGTATTATAGAATGAAGTGGTCAAATAACCTTTATTCCAAAAGGTTATCTCCAAATTTTAACGACTACCACTTTTGACATTCTTGGTGAAGTTGAAGTGACTTGAGTTTGATAATTCCCCATTCTTTGGTAATCCATTAATGTCCATTGTGGTGCAAGATGAAGATGTGAATACACCTTTGGTATTTTGTTCCTAAATTAAACGGATGGATTAATTTATCTATTTTGTGGTCTTAATTAGCCTCCCAACTCCATGCCTCTCAATCTGTTCTAGACCTTAAGAATTCTTGGTTCTTACTCCTATGGTTGATCCATTAATGTTGTTGCCACATTTTGAAGCTCCACAGGTCTAGCAATGCCTACTATGATGTGAAAAGGCACAAAAGGACAATCCATGATTGGATGTCTTTCTTCCTCATAGAATGTACATACTTTTAAAAGTAATCTAGCTGCCTCTGAATCCACAAATTCATGATCCTTAATTTTAGTTATGCACCTTATTTGATCCAACTTTGAATTTCTTTGATGTGAGTATGATTGTGGTACTTCATCCAACACATTCACTTGTGCCTCTACATACTCAAATGGTCTTAAGTATTTTTCCTTATTCTCCTTAAGCACATTGATATTGGTGTTTTTCTCCACCTCCCAATCTTCCACTAATTCATAATAATCTAGAGACAAACTTGGGTTGTATACTTCCTGTAACATACTTTCCTTGGTTAGTCACTAACTATACCTATGGACTTGAGATTTCTTATAGTTGATTAGGTACTACAAAAATTCCATGCTCTGTTTTGATCTTTGCGACTTTAAACCATATATTACAATTGAGAAGTATATTGCACCCACTCATTTAAGTGGATATTTGACTGCATTTCTGTGTGGAGATCATTGTCTATAATTATGCCTTCTTTGAAAACGACCAATCCATACTTCACACCTTACCACCTCTTGTGGTAAAAACGACCTGCATCTTGCAAGTCTTTCTTCTATTCTCAAAATTCGCCTATCTAACATTAGATTCCGATATGGGGTTTGTGTAATCCCTGCATATTCCTTTCCATTTTCATGATTGTCTTTTGTTTCTTTTTCAAGACCTTGATGATTTGCCTCCAAATCCAATTATCATTGTAAACTCCAAGTCACCATCCAATTCACCTTGTTTCATAATCCTTTCTTCTTCAAAATTTGTAGATCATTCTGTTATCTTCACAACTTCAACTGCTTAGACCTCTGGTGCTTTCTAATATACCTCTTCCAAATTTGAATTGAAACTAAACCACTTTTTTAAACACCCTCATTTACAATGCAAACAATGGAAAATGCAAAAAACCCTTTTGTTCCTATCAAATCTAAAAGAAAAAAATTGCCAAAAGATGGTCACCAAATGGTAGATGTGGATTTAATTTCTCCAAAACCATTCCACACTTACTATAACAACAATTTTGCATTACAAACATACACTCATTCACACTCTGCACTGATTTTAAACATACACACATCTCCAATTCAACAATATACATTAGATTCATAATTATTTTTGATAACCAGAATTTGTAATCCAAAACACAATGTTAGAAACTATAAATAAAATTACAATTCCTATTCATGAGAGTAAAGACCATAGATGATTCACACATCAAATTGAAAATGGAAATCAATGGAAAAGTCTGTACTTTCCCTATTTACTGAAAACTCCACAAAAATATAGTAAAATCCATGTTCTGTGTAAGTCCAACTTGTGGTAATCAACACCAAAATCTGTAGATCTTCTGCAAAGTACCTACATCTCTACTCTTATTCTAGAAGTGTCTTTACGAATGTCCTCAAACTCCAAAAACTTTCTCCCTTGGGCAATCCCCATGTCACCATCAATATGAACAAAACAACAAAACTCAATAAGAATTCAAAATTCAAACCCCTCAAGTGTGCAATGGCCCATTCCTATCTTTAATGTCTTGTAAGCCCAAAAACTATGTAATCTACATACCCCTTTAACATTAAGATCATGGTATTATTTCACAATCCCAACGTGCCTTATGATCCACATCTTTTGGTTTCACTAAATTTGGTAATATTGGTGAACCTATTGCCTAGCCTTAAGGTATGCAACATGCTCTTCATTTTGTTTCCTCTTGTAAAATGTAACAACATATATATCATTTTGAAGCTTTGATGACTCCATGTTCAATTGTTCCTTCATATCTCTTGCTTTAGTACATCCCCAAATCCATCATGGACTCATTTTTTGTGTCATGAACTAAAAAAGGACCAAACCATGTAAGTCGAAAATCTTTTAAGTTGTACCACATAGGATGAAAAGGGCCTAATCTTTAATGTAATCCTTTTTTACCCTATATTTTGATCCTCATAAAAAATAATGAGTCGAAATTTGTTAAATTTTTTAAAGGATTATATATATTTTATACCATTACAATTCTAGATTCCATCATAATCATCCATAAATGTCTTTATAAGGTAAAACAAGACTAAGTAAAAAAGACAAAACAAGGGTGATGCGGTGACAAGATTTTGGTACATTTTAAAGAATTTGGACCTTGTAGCACCCATGAAAAAGTACTCCTTGGGGTTTATTTATTTATTGATACCTACAAAGTCAACACATCACAAGAATATGTCAAAATAAAATTATTTATATTAGTTAAATTATAAATTATTAAAGTTGTAATTTAGTCCACGTCATGCCACATGAAAACAAGTTCGATTGATGTGATTTGAACTACCTCACATACATGTCAAACCACGCAAGATGTTCATTTGGCCAAATGGCTCTTCCAATCAAATGGACGCAATATAATTCAAAGCAATGTTGAAACAAAAAAAGTAATGATCATATCTACACCACACCCTCACAATCCCCTTTTAAACAAAGTGACTGATGTTAGATTATATCATTTGGAGGGCACAATATTGATGTCCACATATCCAAATTAAGCCATAAGATATTCAAAAAATTGTTGTACAAAGCTCTTTGCTAGCATTGGTACAAATATTGTACTTGCAATTACAATGATTTTGGTGTACCCCCTTTGAGGCCATCCTCATGTTATTGAACCCATTCCTTAGCTCAACTATTTTTACATGGTATTTGCAAGCCATGTGTTCTTTTCTTTTAGTTTTTTGACATAAAGTGATTTCAACTTTTCAAATGTGCACATCCCAACCTTGTAATCCATGTGTTCTTTTATAAATTGCATCTAAAAAGTTTAATTAAATCTAATACAAAGAAACCCACAATTCATGCAACAAAAAAGTTGTCCAACTTGGATATAAATTACACAAATTCAAGAATCAAACATGATGATCAATTGTCATAGTCCACCTAATTATACAAACTTGAATTTTTCAGTTTGTCAATGAATTCAATCAAATCCTTACCAAACAGGAAATGTTTCCTAGTAACAAAGGAAACATATAAGAATGTCCTCATATAACTAAGGAATAGGAATATAATGTAGGTAGAATTCATGAACAAGAATATAATGTAGGAAGGAAAGATGAAAACTACTTAAAAATTAGGACAAGGAATAATACACATGAAAAGAACCATGAGTTGAATTAGGGATATCAAGAAATTTGCATCTCCTTTTAGTTGTGTATACATCCATTAGGAAAAGGAACGTAGGGATTCTTGAAAAAATGTATTTCAATACGACACTACATGAAGTAATTCCTTCCAAAGGCAAGGTTGGAATGTTTTGAATTATAATAATTCCTACAATTGGAACTTTCAAATGATATTAGGAAACTGAATTTGATAAGAATTTAGTTGAGCAATTAGAAACTTGGTTCAATGTTGTTCAAGACCCATTATAACTTTATAACAATGTTGCCACTTCCTTGCATCAAATTGATTGGATCAATTGTAACTCAATTCAAAAAGGTAATGTTCCATTCAAAGACAACAAAGAATTTTCCACAGTAACAAATTCATCACAAGATGTGCAAGGATGGTAATGAGAGAGGCAAAGTTAGTATAATTACCTGAAACCCTTGTAGATAGTGTTGGTTCCAACCGCATAGGTGAGTCTGCATCATCTTGAGCTTTATCGAAAAAACCAAAAGATAATTGCTAATCACTTTCAAATTCTTGTTCACATCCTTTCACCTTACATTTAGGTGAAGAGGTGTAATGAACAACCAAACACCAAGGATGGTATGTGTGACTACATGATGCCACACATATGTCATTGCAATGATAGTTTTCATTACACACAAGGCAATCTTGAACATAAATAACACTTTTTTTTGCAAAATCTAATGGCTTGAGGATAGGAATTAGATTTGAGAATGTAATAAAACTAGAGTTCAATTTTGACCAATACCTCGTAACCAATGTTCGTAATTTCTTAAACACAATTTGGGCTTGGAGCTGTTTGTTATATGTGTTCTCATAAGTAGTTAGATTTTCCTCACAATCTTGACAATCTAACTTTGCTAATAATAATTTCATTTCATTTTGCATAATTTTTTTTTCTTTAGATCAAAGTTGTTGCAAATTTGAAACCATAGTAGCTTGACCCTTTTTCTCATCACTATCAACACATTCTACAAGGACACCATATGTAGAAAGTCCATTAAGATTCTTAAAAAACTCATGTAAAGAAAGCTCAGCAATGTGAAGAGCATCCTTCACCTTGTCAAAATTTGCCTTAGCTTGGGCATGGATAGCCCATCAATCATCGAGCATTAGTTGGGCTTTCCGATGCTCAACCTCCTTCTACAATTTTTCTACAACAATTTCTTTCAAGTGCTCCTTCATCCTTAAAAAAACCTTTTGCTTCACGACCAACAAATTGTGCATGTTTGATGATGTCTTTAGTGACAAATGGTCATGGAGTTGTGGCTTGCGAAACATCACAAAAGTGGATGCAACAACTTTTGGATGATGAACCTTCCACTTTTTAAAGTCTTTGGTGCTCGCATTGTGGGGTGGCGATGAGGTGCCAAACTAAAAGGTGGGTGAGGGAGTCTTAGACTCAAAATTCTAGAAGGAAGACTAGCACCACTTGTTAAACTTGAAGTAGTAGATTTACCTTACAAACCAAATCTTGGAGCCACATGAAGTGTAATAACACCACCATTTTATTGTGCTTGTAGTGGGCATTCTTGAAGTCGCAACAAGTTTTTGTGCCTTGTTTTTCATATAGTTTCAAGGGACCTTTGTTTTCTATAGGCTAAGTATGCATAGGTAGCCCAATTCACTTTAATATCTTTGTTTTTTGCAACTATCGCACGAGCAAACTCCCAAAGACAAAATGTCATTTAGGACATGAGCCTTCCTAAAAACTTGAGTGTAAAGACTTTTGATGACACCTTGAAACTCCACATCATTTTGTGCCTTGTACTTCTAGCCATTTTTGTCAAAATGTGGTTTGAACATTGCATAGGTCTCCTTTACAAACACATTAGCGTTCGTCAAGGTTCTCACATCTTGACTAGTACCTTGTAAACCCTGTATGTTGATGAAATATTGTAAATCCAAATCTTCTTTTGGGAGTTCTTCATTAACTTGAACAACAACAATTTACCACACTGAGTCAAAAATAAAATCCAACAAGTTTAAATAAGGACTTATAGACTTGGTAAATCCACATAATAAAAACCACACGTGTACAAGACTTTTGTGTACTTTAGCCATACTTGCATGTCACAGTCTACAATGATTGAATTGAACTGTTAGGTAGAATGTTTTGTCAAAATAACATGATTTCACACAAGAAAAAAAATGAAGAAAGAAACAAGTTACCTAAAGAAAATTGCAATTTGTTGTTCAAAGCGCGGGAAAGCTAAAAGCGCTAGCAGTAACTTCGATGCAAGTTTTGAACTCAATTCAAGGCTAACTACTATACTAGACCCCCAAGAAAAAAAATTGATGGGGCTTCTAACCAATAGGAAAATAAGGATTTAAAAAAGAAAAACTGTCATTTATGAAATAAAAAAAGGGAACCTATTTCCTAAGTTTTTTGGGTGGGTGGTTCTTAATGGTACCACCCAAGGATACTTTCACCCCATAGCAATTACATCCTCATCCATGCATGACTTTTTGTACTTAAATCCATGGCTGTTAAAACACCTTCTGCCCCATACCTTCTCACACTCCTCCAAACTAACATACTTTGGGTCCATATGCTTAAAACTTTCCCAAAGATTGTCTGTGTCACAATGTTGTTGAGAAGACATGTAAGATGAAAGTTTAGATTCACCACTTTCCCTTCCTCGCTCTCCATGTAGATATTGTTGATCATGCTACTAATCTCTTTGGTGCACCAAACCCCCATTGGTTATTAGAGCCAATTCTTAAGGTTTGTCACTATTGGTTTCAAACAAACAAATCAAATAATGGGTTAATATCATGATGTATAATGTTCATGATTTTCAAAAAACATTTTAAAAATCAAATATCTACCAACAAAACCACTAGTTCTTTTACGATTTTTTTTGGTTTTTTGAGTTTTTTTGTAATAAATGGAACATGTGATTCTTTGAGATATTTTACCCAAGACCCAAAATGGATGGCATTTTAATTCTGAAATATTTAAAAACCATTCATTCTTTCATGAAAATGTTGGTTCTTTTTTTTCAAAAACTAGACCGACAATTTTTTATTTTCATTTCCCCCCCAAAAAAACTAGAATTTGTGGTTTAAAAAAAAATTGATTTATAAGAAGACCCAAAATTTATGATAATTATCAAAATCAAATTCCCCATTCCAACCCTCCTATATGGTTCTTGATTCCAAAAGATTTAAAAACCAAGAACTTGCAATTTTCAATAAAATGAAATATCCACCCAAAATCTAGTTTAAAACCAAAACAACCTTTGACATAGACACATGAATGTATGTTAAAAAACTTTATAGATAAAAATGTGAAGCCATATTAGCTCCTCCATTGAGTTTATAGGAAGTTGAATACAATTTTCGAAAAGCTTTATATAATAAAAGTAGATTACTAGTATATTTGAAATTGATTAATAGATGCAATTTTGAAAAACATATACATTTGAAGATATGATTCTTCAAAATTATAATAATAAAATGAAGCATTTAAATCTTCATATTAACTATTTTTATACTTTCAATATGTCAAAACTATTTTATCATTACTTGTAACAAGGGCCATGCTTTGATTTTTCAAATTCCCACTGAACATTGGTCCATGGTTCAAAGTCTAGTGATGTTTTAAGTTTTTGAACATTTGAAACCTTAAACTGGTAATTAACCCACAATCATGTGACATTGGTTTAATGTTCATGAATGTTGTAAGCTTTAAATTATTTATACAAGTGAGCAGGCAACTTGGGATATGCTCGGACATGCAATGGTTTGGCTTTGCGCATAACCCCGCCAAATTTTTCAGTCATGTCAAGGGTCTTGGGATCTTGTTTATTTGGGAGCTCCCAATTGAAGCCTTGGAGCAAGCATGCTAAAACATGCTCCACCACCAAATTTGCCATTGGGCGTCCTGGACATGCTCGTTTCCCACTCCCAAATGGCAAATGTTCAAAGGTGTTTTCCTTCACATCCATGTTTTTAGTTGCATCCACGGTCTTATCTAAAATAAGATGTTGTTGTTGTTGTAGAAAATTGGGTTGAAGATCATATTTCAGAGCTTCAGAATGTTGTTGTTGCTGCAAGAAACGTTCAGGATAAAACTCCAAAGGTCTTTCCCAAATTGAAGGATCTCGTCCCATTGCCCAAATATTCACCATGATTTTTGTACGTGGTGGTATATCGTAACGTCCTGCAACTTGACAAGCCTTATCAAGTGAAGCATGAGGAAGGAGTAAAGGACCAGGAGGGTGCAGACGTAAAATCTCTTTCACCACAGCTTGCAAGTATGTGAGCTTGTGAAGATCTGCTTCTTCAACTATGCGATTCGTTCCGATCACTGTCTCTAACTCCGTTTGTGCACGCTTTATGACCATTGGATTTCGTATTAGTTCTGTCATTCCCCATTCTGTTGTGTACATCGATGTTTCTGTTCCAGCTGTTAGCAACTCCTGCAACAAATGGTGAACAAACTCAAATTCATCATTTACTAGTTCATTGGTTGCAAAACAAAATTTCAACAATGATTCGACAATTGTGCAAATCTTGAATAGTATCAACATGTCTATGATCATCATTAGAGATTGTTTGACAGAAAGAAATCATTGCTTTTGTGATCATGTGCGACTATTGAACTTTAGTGAAACATGTGTTATTGTACATAATGTAAAAAGAAGTACAAGATTCATAGCATGACCCATCTTCTTACCATGACAACACATTCGATTGTCTGATCATCAAGGTTTCCAGTCCCATCCTCTCGAGGTGCAGAAAGCAACACACTCATGAAGTCTTTGGGTTTATTTGTGGTATTCTCGTTTCCTGAATCTTTAACTTGATCTGTTGTAGCAATTAAA
>Ga0116229_10005549_pt1 | contig 20534 bp, 21 predicted proteins | sample S1TSphgellanicum_3_FD_87313 | JGI IMG/M metagenome (GOLD analysis project Ga0116229, IMG submission 87313) | Host-associated microbial communities from peat moss isolated from Minnesota, USA - S1T2_Fc - Sphagnum magellanicum MG | ecosystem: Host-associated > Plants > Peat moss > Unclassified...
GATGCACAAGGCAAGAGCTGAGCACAAGCCCGATTGCAGTAATACCTTCACCCATGGGCTTTACATGGTATAAAAATCAATGCAAAAATCAGAGTGAGTGGCTTTATGTTTTTTGTAAAGCCTGTTGTGAAATCAGAACACCCACTTGCAGGGTGGAGGAAATATTATGTGTTATAACACACCCTCCACATAAACTAATGAATTTCTAAGAGGTTTTTAGTTTTTACCCACTATGGAATGGCCAGGGAGAGGTCATTCCATGACATTAAGGTCTGGAGTGGCAGATTCAACGATTCAAAGAAAAAATTGTGGTCAACGTACTGGGGTCTTAGGTGAAGACAGAAAATCCTCATTTCTGCAGGACACCATGCAGGAGTGTGTAAACTCATAAGCTGAATATTAGCCTTATTCACACTTTGGGCCCCTGAATGATTCAATTTAGTAGTTCCATTGAAGGGCCAACAGCATTTGTTATCAACTCATGGAACTTTATCTTACCCACGGACTAACATTAGTCTTCAATTTTTTCATATTTTTTCAATCTTGCAAGAAATGTCTGAAAATTGAGTAAATTGTGTGAAGGAGATTGTCTGATCTTTGAAACATTTTGCACGGTAAATACATGTAGAAGGCTTTGGATTTTAGCAACATCCACATAGAGAAACTCTTTTTCCAGAGCCCTGAGCTGCTCATCATGACCTCAATTGCTAAATGCAGAATTAGCTATCTGATAAACTACATCTGAAATGGGGTGATTTAATTTTGTTTTCAGGGCACTATTATGGGGATGGCAGCTTTTTCTCAAACAAAAGTGAACAGTATGGTGGCAGCAGCAGCCCTATTGAGCCCCATCACATATCTGGACCATATTACATCAGATTTCATCAAGTATGCAGCTGACCATTATGTGGATCGGATGGTTAAAACAATGGGTATGCGTCAATTCAACCTTCATAACGAACTTGGAGTTGAACTCATTGACTGGGTTTGTATGAAAGAAGATGTTGATTGTGGTAATTTCTTGACTGCTCTCACTGGACCAAATTGTTGTTTCAATGACACCCAGATCCCTCACTATCTTGAATTTGAACCTCATTCAACCTCCCTCAAAAATTTAGTACATTTAGCCCAAATGATACGAAGGGGTACATTTGGTAAATATGATTATGGATACCTTGGAAACTTACAACATTACCTTAGGCTGAACCCACCTGAATATGACCTTTCTTTGATTCCTGCAACACTTCCCATGTGGATTGCATGGGGAGGCAATGATGCATTGTCAGACCCAACTGATGTCTTGCACATGCTCAAGAAACTACGCACAAAACCAGCGGCCATGGTCTACTTGCCTGATTACGCACACTTAGACTTTGTGCTTAGTGTCCATGCAAAGGAGGATCTGTATAATAGTATGATTAACTTTTTCAGATCTCATGCTGAATTATACTAGCCCATTTTTTGTAAGCTTTTCTCACCATTAGAAAAAATTGATGATTTTTACATTCAGTGCCTTTATAAGAGGGTAGGTTAAGAGTATAGAATTTGCCCCTAAACTCCATGGGTTGGCAACTTTACACTTTGCAAGACATTACTTCCTCTTAGGTCAGATATGTTGTAAGAACAGATTTTTGTGTTTCTCTTATTCTCTCTTTCTTATGGGAAACCTGTTATGGTTAGCTTTACAATCCACCAACCCATTCAACTCTGCCACCCTCATTTACTCAGCTTCTAAAGGATGGAAGCTCTTGATAATTTTCATGCACATGACATCTTGAAACTGAAATGATCCAAATAGCCATGGTGCATTCAAGTCCCACGGACCCTGCCAGTAATTGCATGCATGTAAGCATTAATAGCTAATGGATAACTAGGTTCAGCCCTCATGTTTCCTTTCTTTGTCTTTGAAGTGTCTGGAAAGTTGTCTAGAATTGTATCATGATGATGAAGATGTAAAGCTTTTCATGTCAATACAAAGTGTTGAGATGGAACACATTTTATATCAGATGGCTTGGGACAAGTGCCCTAATTGTGAACACCAGTGGGAACTCATGGAGGGTAGTAGGTACCAATTGAGAGCCTTTGAAGACATTGAGAATGTCAAGGAATCATGTTGGGGATGTTTGGAAATTGTGAAACGCCATTTTAAATTATTGAAATGAGTCTAAAGCTTTTAGGAAGAGAATTGTAGAATACCTGATGGCAAAAGGACATGCTTAGAAACATCAATGAGCACTGCATTTTGGGGGGGCAGGGGGGCGGGATGTAATTAAGAATGTAAAAATGAAAACTTTGGAAAATTGAGGGAAAAATTACAAATGAACAAGCACTCTGATGATAATACGCTTGAGGTTGCAAAGCAATCATGCAGCCCTCTCCAAATTTTCAGCAATGAGTTCACGAAGTAAACAAGATTAGCTGTGTAAGGACTAAAGCAAAAGGGCTCATAATAGCTTAATTCGCCTCATTCCACAGACACCCCAAAAGAAAGAAAGCAATGATGTGGTCTCTAAACTCCACAATAGAAAAGCATTACTATCAATTGTACCTCTATAGTATGGTTATCTAGTTGTCAACATGCACCAAAATAATGTGCAGGGGAAAAAAAGGTTTTCTCTAGACTTTTGCATGTTATTCCAAATAAAATTGAGTCTTTTACATGAAATGATATAATTCTTTCCTATTTTTCCAAGCTAAATGACAAACATGCCACTATAAATGAGGGTTCTTTAACACCCATATAGGTACAGACAACACACATAACCCTTTCTACAACCAAGCCTAGAAAATGGCAATGGTTCAATGTTATAAGTATGATGCTGCCATGGTAAGGGTTGCTACAATGGCGAAGCAACTGAGATTCATCATTGTTCACAAATTATCAACATTAAGAAAGTGTAAGAGATGCTCCTTGTGCTTCTTTTGCAATGTTCACAAAGACATCTTCAAGTGTGGTGTCAGCGAGACCCCAAGCTTGAATGTTGAGGTGATTCTTTGCATTTGCAACAGCAATGAACACATCTGCTATGCTCACTTCCTCCTTTGGTAGCTCAAACTTTTGAGTTCCTGAAAGCCCATATACCTTCTTCGCCTTTGAAGACAGACTTTGTGCCAACTTCACAACTTCATCTTCTTCTGATTGTGGTGTTGTCACTGTCAACACATATAATCCTCCATACCGTGCCGTAAGCTGCAAAACAGATAGGTCCCTGAGTTCAGCCCGATTATCCATTGCACATAAAGATGATTGGAAGACACATCTAATACAACTACCTATCAGAAAAAAAGGGTGAAACTAATCACCTCTTTTGCATTGCCAATACATTGAAGTTGTCCATTCACAAAGATTCCAAGTCTATCGCATAGAGCTTCCGCTTCCTCCATGGAATGAGCTTCAATGGTGGCACATCACAATACAATTGCATGAGAACTTTGCTGTGAATTCATCATATTTGTCAACTGTCACTCATAATCTTTCCTGTAAGATGTCCAATGTATGTTTGGAATCTCAAAACTTGCTAGAAGTTAGGACCACTTACATCCCCACTACATTGATCAGGTCTCCATGCTCCCAATTGGTGATGTGTGAGATCCCAAAAAAAGAAAATGAGTTCTCTTGGTTATAAAATGAGGTTCACAATGTCAGGAGAAGTGAACATACTAGTAAGAATGATTGCACGACCTTCCTTTGATTTCTTCACCACGTTCCATAAATTATACCGTGATGCTGGATCCAATCCTGTGCTTGGTTCATCCATATACACAACCTGGACCACCACCAATTTTTAACATAATAGGTTTTATCACCAGAAATTCGAAGGTATTGAAATTGTATGATAAGAGGAAAAACAGGAATTGAACAATGATTAGGGGAAATTCAAAAACATTGTGTTTGATATGGATACGATCACACACAGGATGGAATAGACACATAGATCAACATGGGTATGCTATCGAGTACAGCAGTTTGTTGAAGTCATGTTTAGTTTTTGAGACATGGTAATGATGAAAAAAGTGTATAATGAACAAGAATGCATGGTTTAGTTCATACCTGGGGATTGCCGATGAGAGAGATAGCCACACTTAAGCGGCGTTTCATTCCTCCTGAGTATTTACCCGCTAGTTTATCCCCCACTCCATTTTCATAAAGATTCACACTTCTCAATGAAGCATCCACTGCCTGAAAAAAATTACAACCACCCGACTCCTATACTTAGTCAAATTCTTTCCTTCCTGATGTGAATATAGCAGTACCTGGCTTCTATAAGGTCATGTCTTCATTGTGTGTACCTTTAGAAATGGTAAAAAACTACACAAATATGATCCTATCTGTTAGATGAATGCCATGTTAAATTGGGTTTTATTTGTGACATATAGCAAAGGATCACCAACCTAAGGTCAAGTAAAAGCTAGGGTAAGGTATGTAAAAGGAATAGTTGTTAGAGAGAACACTCACATTCTTTAGAGCAGTGCCTGTCAAGTTTTTCAAGCGTCCATAGAAGCGGAGATGTTCCCTACCCGTTAGTTGCTCCCAAATTAGGCTGCGAAGCAAAGGTTGTTCCTCATTAGCACAGACAAAAATAAGCAAACACATGAGGTGCAATCTTCTGGGCTTTCCAGAAACTAGGCTATTCCAAAGACTTGTCATGAAAAAGACAAAGCTAACAAATCGACCACACTTAACAATTTGCATTTGGATGTCTGCAAATGTGATGACATTACAAGAATTGAAGGCACAAATTGAGGAACTTGGGAAGTTGAGAAAGTAACAACATTAATATTAGGTTTAAGGTGGGAAACCACATACTCATGTTGAGGGCAAACACCCATGCAAGAATAAATTTGGTCCATTTCAGTTTGAATATTTAGTCCTTGAATAAATGCTGTTCCTGAGGTTGGCTTTAGGAAACCAATCATCTACCAACCAAAGAGTAAAATGGATTAGATTAGAATCTATAACAAAAACCCCATTTGCTAAACGGTCATCCCTTGAAATTCAATGCCATGACCACTTCAATGTAATGCAAATGCATTCAAGATAGAAGAAAGCATATCTACTAAAGAAAAACAAGTTGTTAAAAATACCATGTTGATACTTGAAGTCTTTCCAGCTCCATTCGGTCCCAAAATTCCAAAGCACTCTCCCCTTGGAATTGCTAAGGAGAATCCACGCACTGCATATTTGGGTGGGTTTCCATCTCGTGCCGGATACACCTTCTTCAAGTTATCACACACAATTGAATACGAATTGTCTGGAAACTTCCGCAATCTCTCCACCACAGCCCTCTAAACAACACACAATCATTCTGTTGGAATTGTTCATTGTCACACTTGTAATGCCAAATACAGAATTCATGCTTGTTATTTGTGTGAAAGGATTAAAGAGTTAAATCTAGGCTTAGATTTTTCTTCATACTTCAAGGAACATAAGTAGACTATTGATCACAAGAACATAGAGTTGTGAAAGATTTGCAACCTATTTAAATTCCCAATTTTCACTAAGGGAAAGGGGAAAAATAGTAAGAAGTCTTGCTAACTCTTTCTTTATAGCACAAGAAAATAAGAAGCATAACACAAACCTCTTGGGCGACATCAGGTCTGTCCATTTCAATGTTGGTCTCCTCATTTGGAACCAACGAGTTCTTTTTCTCCACATCTTTCTCCTTGTTACCTCTGTAGAGAAACTTAAGAAAGTAGAGAGGATGTTTCTTCACACCACTACCGGAAGCAATAACTTGTTCAAGATAATATGCAATGATCAAGAAGACCAGCCATTCAACCGCCATGATCCCCAACACTGTCTTCATTCCATTCAACGGGTCATTGAGATTTTTCCATTCCATTCCCTTTGAATTCTGCAAAAAACACATAACCAACACATCAAATTCTATAAACTACATAAATTGTTGAAGGTGGTAATACAAAGAATTGCCAACCAAAGTCAGTGAAAGTTCAATCATGTTGCAAAGTAAATATTTGACTTCATTCAAGACCAAATGCTGAAATATTAACATGAACTATTCCAAGAAACCTATTAGGTGTTGAAACTCCAGCATATGAAAACAATATAGCAATTACTTGATTCATACTTTGAAGCACAACAATATATGAGCATTGTGCAATTTCATATAAGACATATCACAAAATAATAAGTGATAAATTGATGAGATTTCAGTCACTAGTTGTAAACCCATCCACATTAGGACCCCCACAACACAACAAGCTACAGAAGTTGGAGTTGGAATGGGCATGAGTTGCAAAAGAGCCTGAATATTATGAAATATGAGGATTGTTTTACAAAGTTGTAGGAGACACAACTTACTGTGTAGACTCCCCTAAAGGAATACTGTGAAAGTTCATAAAGGCCTCGAAAAAGTGAAAACCCCGGAATCAGTTCTAATGCGAATATCAATCCACCTGCATGGACGTGAAGATATCAGCTTGTAGAATGGGCACAAATGTCACTAACCACAAAAGAAAACAAACAAAATGTTTATTGCAAGCACAGAACAGTGTATGTACAATCAAATACTAGCACTAAAAATCTAACTAGCCATTCATGCTAATGCTTGGTAAAAAAAAATGTGCACAAACAAGCATGCAAGTCAAGGAGGAGACAAATTGCTTACTACTGGCACTTGCATCATCAACAAACCCTTGTAAAAAGTAGACTCCCATTAGGCCAGACCCAAACACATATAGATATCCACACACTACACACCAACAGAAAAGAACATATCCACCATCAGATGATTTTCCATGGATATTGTTCTGACCAAAAGTAAGTCTCAATCACACAAATTGTCACATTTACATGGCACTGTTTATATACAATATATAGGTTCATTTGATTTCAACACAATTTTCAATTACATTGCACATATATTCACAAGTTTGCACCAGATTGAGAGACTAACCTGTGGCTGTTTTGAAAGAGGTAAATAAAGTGGCACACATAAATGAAAATGAAATCAACAAATTTATGTAAATGAAATAGAACACAATTTGGATGCTGTAACTATTTTTCCGAAAGAATTCCAACCCTGCAGAGAGAACACTTTCTTTTTAGTTCAGGTTGACAACTGAAAAGCCAAGGTATTGAACAAATTATAGTCTGTGAGGATTAATTATCATCCACAAAAATTACTTGAATTTGCAAAGTTAGAAAAATGATAATTTTCTTATTCACATATAGATGTGTGATTTAAAGACATGGGTACTTCTCAAATTTGATATTCAAAAATTGCAAAAGAAAAAAAAAAACCTTACCTATAGCGGAACCAAATATGATGAAAGCCAGCATATAGATGCAACATATGGCAAGAAAGTAGAAGTAAGAAATTGCCCAATAAGGGACATCGCCTAGTCCATGCATTTTCATCATCATCCTCAAATGCCGTTCTTTTTCATATACCAAAGCCGTTAAGATCACCTACAAACAAAAATACATAATTTCAAGTCATGAAAAAAGAACCTGAAGTATGTGTGTAGCAGATTTGACTTGAAATTGACGAGAAGAACACAGAGGATTGAGAAAAGGTTAGACAACTTCACACAAATCCTTGAAGATGATTTTCTTACAGGAAAAAGGAGGTTGATAATCCACATGTAGAAAACTGGGCCAAGGAGGGATGAGAAGTCAAGGCGTAGTTTGCTTGATGGCTTCGGCACATCTTTCAAAAACAAAAGTGGCATTGCTGCTTGTGACCCACTCACCATCTTCACAAATGCTTGTGCAACCTGCATCACCAACCCCTCATTACATCTTTGATCATTCTCTTGTTATTTCTAGTGTTATATCCACAGCCGAATTCTTTGATGGATATATCAAAACCATCTCCAAAACCCATTTATATACTGGCAAAATGTGACAACAATTCCCAGTAATGACCATACAGATTAGGAAGTAGAAATATATGTAAGCATGGCTTTGAAATACCAATGTGTCACTCACCATATTCATGGATCGGGCAACATGAATTAGGTCAGGCGGTTGGTTAAGAGTATAATTGTTGTAGGTTGAATTATACCATACACTTACGGCAAACTTTGAGGAACTTGTGTCTGCAAAGTCATAGGCTGCATTCACCATACCAGATTAAAATTAAAAATAGAAAAATCCAAATGTGCTGATTACAAGCAAGACAATATAATAATGGAGGAATTTTTTGCAATTCGCTGATGATGCAATTTGTGTAATATGCAAATGTAGATGGCCATGTGGTGTGACTACTTGGATTCATGTGCAAAAATCAACTAAGATGATGGATAAGGCATAAGAAACTTGCAAATGTTGCTGAATTGGACACCAACACCTTTTGAACTCTTTTGCTGGTCAATATTGCCAATCCTTGAATTTTTTTTTAAATGATATAAATTTGTCAACAAGCTCATTCAAGAACCTTGAAATGGTGAGAAAGGATATACAACATAAAAGAAAATGTGACAAGATTTTATGCATTAAAAAAACAGAACATACCTGTAGAGATTTCATTAATTATGTTGTTGGGGTTGCCCTGTCGATACCCTTGATAAAGCTCTGAGTTCACATCTTGTGGGGTATCACGCCACAGCATCAAATTCTCCAAACATCGAAAAGCTGTAGTAAGAAAGTTAAATATGTGTTAATGTTTTTGTGTGGAGGAAAAAAGTCAAGTCAAATTATGCTCATACAAAGGATTCCAATCTGAGCAAATCCTTGGCAAATTTGAGCAAGTGCTATTGTACATGAAATATTTGTCTTAATGGCTTACAAAGGATTTACATCACACAAAAGCATGAGTCAACATGTGCAACACTTTAAGAGAGGTGCTCAGAACAAGTGCAAAGGTGTACCTTGAGACCCAAATCCTATGTCCAGAGTGAAGCTTGAGTTTGGTGCACATGTGGTAGTTTCCAGAATTGGGACGGGTTTCCCTGTAGTGAATGCAGACTCCAACAGTTCTGTCCCCCATGTGGGTTGGTCCGTAGCCTGCAATACCCATCCAAGGATTGAGGAAAAAAGATCAAATTCTCAACCATGGAGCAAATGAACATCCATATATCTATTTTACACTCCTAGATAAAAGAAAGTAGTCCTCTGAAAGCAAAAGCTCAAGACAACCTTAGGTATGAACACAAAACTCAAACATCAAGTCCACCAAGATTGGCAAATATCATACCGGAACTACAGTTGACAGAACACCGAGAGGGTCAGACAGATTTGTTGGCGTGGTGTTGTTCAATAGAAGACCCACCATTGCTGGCAAAAAAATGGGGGAAAAAAATCCAAGAAAGCACATTAGTGCAGAAAACCAGAAGAGTCACACAATCATAACCATCTCATTAACAAAGGCTACCTCACCTATCAAGTGTGCACAACTAGTAGTGGTGATCCCTTTGTGTGAATGCAAGCTGAGATGAAGAATTGGACAAGCTTGACTAACTTTGAAATTTCATAACTAGTCAAAGAATATGAGCATGCAGGAACATGAACATGACAAAAGCAAAGCAAGCAAGCATTTTGTGCTTACTATCAGCAATAGATCTGTTCTGTCCAGTATACAAGAAGGTTGTTTCACAAGTCCCACTTGCTCGGCAACTAGGGTTGGGCAAGTCAGGATAAGCTGTTTGCATTACAGCTCGGTATTCAGGCGCTGGAATCTGCAGTACAGCTGGCCATTCAATTGGATCAGGCACTCCACACCACTGCACTTGGTCAGAATCAGAGTATTGGAGGCCACAAGTTTTCACACAGGTTGAGCTCCCTGGTTGTGGCACACATTGGCATCCGCACTGAAAGTCTGAGCCATTGAAAACCTTGTTGATCAAAAGTTGGAAGATGAAAAGCAGAAGGCAGATGATGATGGGGAAACTTATGAGACAAGTATTGGTTCTGCAATTCCGTTTCTGGACAAAACCCCACCCCCAAAGTAAAAACCACATACAACAAACATATATCAGTTTTCTCTAGACATCACAAAACAGGTACTGAACATTTTCATCTTGATTCAATGCATTCTGCAAGTGTATAAACTTTGCACAAGCTCTTCAAAACCCACAATTGTATGTGAAATCCTCTTGGGGTAAGTAAGTGATATGCTTGTGGCTGCAATAACCCATTGCAAATCTCACAAAAAACCCTTGAAAATCTGGAAGAATTCTCCCTGTAATAAATACTATGTGCAAGGGGAAGGGAAAAAAAATGGAGAACACACAGAGACACAAGAAGGTCAGTCAGTCACATTCTTCCTTCCCTGAAAACCCTTTAAGATTTCTGGTACACATGGGTGATTGGCAAAAAAAGTCATAAGATTTCAAACTTTCACTTTGGATATTTTGCAAAAGTTTCTTGTATCCCTACAAAGAACTGGTGAATAAAGTTGTCAACACAGAATCCTCAACACCCTTCCCCTTGAAAAACCCTTGTGATATAGGAAGAGAGCTTGAAAACAAAGATTTCTTTGCGGCCACCCGACCAAAATAAAGAAAGTTGCTTAGGAATTGTGTAAGAAACGAAAACCCAATCACAGAAGAGGATTTTGTTTCATAACAAGAACTGTCACAGAAAGACAGATCTCAGATGTTCTAGGGATGGTGAAGAAGAAAACAAGAGCTACTACCTGCAAGGCGAGATTCTTCCTAAACAGTGCATTGGCTTGGGTTGCATAACCAGTTCTCCTTTGCGCCTCACGACCAGTATGATCTCCATTAGCATCCATGGTTGGGCCCTCTCTCTTCAAATGCCCACTTCAAAACAACCTCAAATTATGCTTCTCTCTCTCTCTCTCTCTCTGGTCTCTCTCAGAATTCAATTTTTTTGGTTCCACATACATACTGGTTGTGAATCGAGAAGAAGATAGCAAATGCTTTTTATTATTGCCACAAACTCGTTGCAAAAACGAAGAAGAACCCAAACAACAAGCAGCTGAGCAAGAACGGAGAAAGTAGTGGGGTTTGCGCATTTGTCTATAGTGGAGGAGCGCCATTCCGGAACACCATTCCGAAACCACTGCGAAGATCCGGGGAGCAACGACTTCTTCACATGGTCACGATGGAAGAAGACGCGCACAGCAGTGGCCTGGAAGCCTCCTCCGTCCTTTGCGACAACAACTATCCTAGTGAGTGGTCGCCCGGAAGAACGCTCCGTCTCCCCCATCGCAACACTACCTACTACCTACTCATCCACGTACCTACCTAAAGTGTTCATCCAAGAATTTGTCTTTTTTTCATCCGCAGAATCAAGTTTTTCTACTATAATTTTGACGACCATGTTGGACCAGTGTCTGTGTGTGTTTTTTTTCTTTAAATAAATTCATTTTTATATATTTCTATCATACTTTTTTTTTAATTTAGAAATTATGTAGCCCAGGCGGCGATCACCCATAAGCTGATATAGCCAAATTTGGCTATATCAAAATACAAAAAGAAAAAAAAAACTGAATCAATTTTTCTTTTTCTTTTGGGCCTATCTTCTCCAACAAAACGTGTAGAAGTCTGGTGATTTTAAAAGATTTTTTTGAATTTCTTTTTCTAATTTTAGCAAAAAAAAATTCAAAAAATCATTGAATTTTTTGTTGTGTCAAAAAATTTCATACAAAAAAAGTGAGGCTGCCAATGGGCCATTTTCTTTTCTAACCTAAAACTACCTCAATCGCTGTTTAAAAGCAAAATTCCCAATCTTCTAATCCCTCTCTAGAGAAAGGGTACTTCTGCTGAGCGGGTATCTAATTGTGGCTGGCCTAATACCCGCCGGTTCCATTTTTGCCCACATCAGAATCACAAAACCGCCAGCCCCCAATTGATTCCGGAGACTCAAAGAACCGAATGCTGTGGAATGGTCTTCCCCTTGCCCATTATGTTGGGTGCATCGCCTAGCATGCCCTAAACTATCAGGCTTGACTAGCACCTTCCACAACATAATGGGCAGGAGCTTGACCCTTCCGTGTGTAATAGGTAATGACCTTTTTGACAGAGGATTTTACCAATTTGCCAACACCCAACTTGTGCACTTTTGTTGCCGACTCTAATGAAGTGGGCTTTTGAGCTCCTTTCCACCTGAATGTACATTTTGGTACATTAGGTGTGGTCAAGGTGTAAACCCTAAACCCTAAACCATTGACCCCCCACATTGGGATCATGGTAAAAAGTAAAAACCCCAAAACCCACTTAAATTTGTTTGTGAATGGTAGTATATCAGGTACCTCCATTTGTGAAACAGAACTTTTGTCCTTAACCTTAATGGTAAACTGGTGCATATTTGCACTTGGTCTGTGTAGTCCACCTTTTGCTTATGACCTTACCATGTAAAGTGTATTGGGTGGCACAATTGCAGATGGGCATTGCATCTTTAAGGTATTTGTAATATGGGGTTTGTGGACTTATCTCATGATCTAAGTTATGGCACATGATGTTTTTTGTTTGATGTAGGCTATGGATGTAATTATTAGGGTTGTGTAGTGGATTTCTCTTTGTCTCAATAGATTTTTGTGACTTTGGCTTTGTTGCAAAGTTTACACACTTACACTTTATCAAATGGGTCCATGATTGCCAATTGAATGAGAGGGATGCTTTGCAAGTGAACCTCTTTTATAAGAGATTTTCTTAAATGTAAGTTCTTTGCTAATGCCACTTGTTTAACATATTCATGATTGTAGTTGAATACTTTTGTAATGAACTTCATTACGTACCCTTATGACATGGGATTGATGTTTAGCATGATCATGTCCAAGGTGCATGTTGGAACATTTACCATGGGCAAGAGTCCAAATGACTTAACCCCCAAATGTCAAGGCAAACATGTATATACTTTTCTAAGTATACACTTTTCTAACCTTGTGAATATACTTAGAAAAGTGCTTTACATGTAGGTTTAAATGTTGAGTGGGGGGAATAAGAGACCCATGCCAAGGCAGGAATTGAACCCATTTTTGGCATTTTTGCACAACCCTTCTACAAGGGCTTTACCCAATGTAAAGACCTAGGTTAATATTTTCTTTTTTGCAATGAGCACAATATACCTAGTAGGTGCAATGTGAAACATGTTGAGACAAGGTGGAATGCACCATGTTAGAATTGCATGAAAGAAATGTTGGCATTGAAAGGACATTTTTGTGTAATTTCCTATTTGAAAAATGGAAATCTCAATCAAAGCATTACCATGGTTATCACCTTGAGGATATGTTTCTCCTTCTTACCGAAGAGGTATTATGCTCCATACTAGATATGAAAGAAGAAAAAAACTTCTTGGTATATTTTTGGCTACCTATTGGAACTTATCATAAAAATCTGAAAATTTGGAATTTATTTTTGAAATCTAGCAAATTTGGGTCATTATTTTCATGATTTTTTTTGCATAGGTCAGAATCATGTCAAAAATTGGCAAAATTTCACTAGTAAAAGAAATGCTTATGGGAGTGTTTATAAGCATCTTGCCTTAAAAGGTGGCTCGGATGAACCAATTGCACCTACATTATTAGGATGACCAAAACCCCAAATTTTTTTGGGGTTGCTTATAAACATACAAAATATTTCATCCAAAGACTAAAGCCCCTTTTAGGCTAGAAATTAAGAGCCCATGACCATCAAAATAGAAAATCCATGATTGGAAGAAAAGGATTGTCAAGGTATAAATTCATTTTACACAAAGTTTGAAGCCTAAGGGACCAAAGAAATGAAGGTGGATGAAAAAGTGAGATGGAATATTAGATGGCAACTTATGGATAATGTTTCATGGTTTAACAAATTTCACACAAAAGCCCATTTGAAATAGATGTGCTTGGCATGAAGTTTGTCAAACCAGTGAGTCCAAAAACAAACATCGATTGAAATTTTATTTTAATATTTTTTTAGGTGGGAACAAAAGTCGGTTAAACCATGAACCCAAAAAGTCAAATATGGTCATAACTTTTTTTGGATTTTTATTATTTTTAATATATAATTAATATTTTTGAAAAATAAATTAAAGGGAATCTTGGTTTCTTCCTTTCAAAAAAATTGACCCTTAGCCTTACACATCATGAATAATGGTCATCTTTTTCTCACATTTTGTCACCATTTGAGAATGTTCATCAAACTTTTTTATCTTTTTGTTTGTTTGAAGGTCATTGTTTTGATCAAAACAAATTCCCAATTGTTTTTTACACAAAGGAAAATTATTCACAAGATGGAGAAAGCTTCAAATCATAAGAATGAAACCAAAATTATCCATGGATATTAATTTTTCAACACCATTTTAGAATGCACCTGCTTTGGGACATTCAAAATTCAATGTTATCCTATTTGTTCAACATGGTTCATAATTTTTCTATGTTGATCAAAAAAAGATATTGATGAACAAGTTTTTCCAAGTCAAACAAGGTTGGGAGAGGCAACCACAAATACATTAAAAGCAACAGTCACTAAGAAGAAGAAAGGGTGGCCACCAATGGAGAAACCTAAGGTCGCATACAAAAAAGCAACTAAGAAATAGATTCTTGATTGCCCCATTGTCCTGATCACACTTCACATCTCTTTGCTTTTCCTTAGGTTCAAACCCAACACCTCATGGGGGGAAGAGGTGTGAGCTACACCAATATTCCTTTTGTTTCAAATTAAGAATGTTTGCATCTTTATTTAATTATAGTAAACTTGTATCCTTTACTTGGTAGGATTTTTGATTTCTAGTGGTAATATGGAGTTTTTAAAACTATTTTTGAACCAAAACAAGTGTTTATAGATTACCCAATTGTCTATGATTCATATATATGCATTCTATCTATTTGTGTTTGTAGGATACAATTTTTTTTTGGGGTGGTTTATGGAATAGGCATGAATTTTTGGCTTAAATTCCAAGCATGCATCGTTTCAAAAAAATGTTACCTAGATTTTAGATTTTCAAGGTGAAAGAAGACAATATTTGCATGAAATAAAAAATTAATCCATTTTGGCTTCTAATGTCAAGGTACTTCAACAAAGTTTATTTTCATGTTACGTTACACTTAAAAGCTCAAGCCCACACCTAAATGATTATTGAATTTCCTTGGGAAACCCTTTGGATGAGTTTTGAAAGCTCTCAAGGGGGGGGGGTGGGGGGGGCCACATGAAAGACCAGATTTTCATGGAAACTTACAGAACATTAAGAAAAAACATTCTAAATGGCAGAACTAAATGCGGTCCAATTGGCTGAAAACTTAAAAGCCCACCAGGTTCCACGACAGTACTCAAACATGACCCCACAAGCCTATCTATCACCACCGTTTTGAAACTGTTTTGGTGGCAAAAGCACCCACATCCACTGGAGTCACACGAACACCATTCTTATTCTTAAACGTATCTGGCCTTCTAAATCTCTTGAATATGCACACAAGGTTAGCTGGGCCCAGTTAAAAAGCCTCATCAGCTAGTGATTGATGAGGAGGCTGAGCTACAGGACTCATGCCAGCAGCTTGGCCCTTTGCAAACCAAGTCTTCCATCAAACTGGCAGCTATTTTCACACTGGGATTGCTGGGTTGTCTGCCCTCTTGCTGATAGAAGATTTCATTCTTGCGGGAATTCACCCAAGTGGCCCAGAGGTTACAATTGCGGTCATGGGGCATCTTACCTTGATTTTTCCAACAAAATGCATTGCCTGTGAGCCTTGGAGAGGCACAGCTGACCCAATCGTAGAGCAAAAGCGATATGCAAGTCAGCCCATAAAATATGGGCAAGCAGAGACTGGGAAATTTTCAGAAATACCGATTGTCGTCAGCTGGGATTTTTTTTCAATTTTGTGAGTCTGAAGTAAACATAGAACCGCCCAAACTGTCAGAATAAAACACATTGAGTAAATTGGAGTTTTTTTCCCTCAACATTTATTTTTCCCTTATAGAACAAGAAGATTTAAAACTCAACCCAAGTTGAAGCCAGTTTTTTTTTTTTAAACTTTAATCAATTATGAATTTATAAATAATTGTGATATGATAACATTCAAAACAACTAAGTATAGAAATTTGACAATTTCTTCTATTTTTTCCCTCACTTCTAACGATTGAAAACCTCCAAAATGAATTAATTTTTGAAGTTTTAGAGTTTGATGAAAAATTGCCAACCCAAAAAAGACGAGTGCATGTCCAATGTATATCTGTGTGACACAGACACATAGTTTATCACAGTTGTAAAGCATGGAATCACCTTTGAAAAGCATTGAAGAATTGGTGGTTTTTATGAAAGAACTGAAAAGGAATAAAATGGTTTGGTAGATGGTTATTTGAGGAGTTCATTGGTTTTTTGAGAACCATGATTACATATCCAAAGACAATCTTTGATTTTTGTTTTGAGAACCAGAGTTTATTATATCTCAAAGAATCCATCTTCATAACCATTGGAGAGCTTGGCGCCATTTCTATTACATCCGATAACCTCGGGTCAAAAAGTGCAGCGTCCTTTGGGGAGGTGGACCTCCTCCCCAAGCACAATTTCCCACTCCCCCAGCTCCCCGTGTGCACGTGAGATTTCACATAATTTCCAAAGAGTGGGTGGAGAGACGACATGTAATTTACACTCTATTAGTGTACCTCCAAATATATTAAGAAAATTCGCAGAGGTTGATCTTTTGCAAAAAGTTTAGTTCTGGGGTGTCTCATATAAAACCAATCGTTTTGAACCCAATCAGGAGTGTGTGTACTCAAAAGTAACATGTACTGAATTTTGAAATTTTAGAAGAAACTTAGAGAAATGAAATTTCACAGAAAGTCATACCACAATTTCACATCAATTGCAAAGCATTTTCACCGTATTTTCAAATCAGAGTTAAATCTTTAAATTTAGTGCTTATACTCGAACCAGAGTTTCTTAAGTTATTTGATTCTATTACATGCCTTGCGGTGCTAAAAGTGACTTTTCCACTTGGTGTTCAAGAAGTCAATGAAGGATTACAAATCTTTTACTACTTGCTGAACTTGCATCACCCATCATGCCTTGCCAACAATGAATGGGTGAAAGGAAATGAGTACAACAAGGTATTGACCAGCTTGGTCAGCAAGGTAGGTTATTGTTTAATACGGAAGTTGGGAGAAAAATGGTGAGAGATGAAAGATGATAATTGCAGACTTTACAAAGAGCTCTCATTGTTTATTCTCTCTCAAGCTTTGGCTATTGCACTCAAAGTGCCAATCATTATAATCAATGTTACTTTCACAAATGTTTACACAAACTGCCCATACCAAGATTATCACATGTTATGAAATATAAAATTGAAATATCTCAAACATGAATAATTATCTTGGATGCAAAACTAGCTTATGGTGCATTCACACTTGATGTTAAGTTAGTGTTAAATGAAAATCTAGGTGGCATCCTAGGTGGCACCCAACGTTAAATGGCTGATAGTTTAATGTTAAGTGAAGGTTAGCTTAATATAAAATCTTCATGATAAATAAGTTAAGTCCTAAATGACTAGCATGGTGTTAAGGGACTTGAAACTAGAGTCCCTCACACCAAGTGTGAATGCACCTTTATAAAGATGGTAATATGCAACAAAAATAACACAAGTAATTATTTTGCAAAAAATACTTATTATTTGATATTCACAATTGGTTAATCCTTGTTGAAGAAATCAACATAAGGTTATAAGTTACAAAGGTACAATTGCATGCTGAAATTAGGCAACTCATCAAGCCCTGCATGGTGGGAGGAAGGAAATGTGTGGAAGAAGGTTACCATAGAGTAAACTAGCAGGTTTGGCATAAATAATTATGAGAAAAAAATCCAGGCCCGACTTTTGAGAAATTACTAAGGTGTATTTAATAAATAAATTTTGTTGAACATTGGTACTAGGTAGAGGTGTGAGGAATTTAGATTTGATTTGCATTTTATGTTTGTTTTGATCTACTCTTGTCCAGCTTTGCAACCGAACCTATCAAATCACAACATAAGAGGTGAGCACTTGCAAGCATAGAATTTCAAGAATCAATTTTTAGAATTATGGTTTCAAAAGTTTGATGAAGTTTTTCTACCTTGAAGTTTCCATGGTTGCATAACCAATGATGCTAGGAAACAAGCACATGAACATGAGCTTCTGAACAAGAACAAATATATTTGGAATATTTTGATGACAAGGATAGAATATTTGTAGAATATCCCTATGCCACATAAAATGACATGGAAAATATTTTTTCACACGTACATGGATGAAAGTCAAAAAATGGATGAAATGTTTGGATGAAAGTTAAACATCAATGAACTTGTTGGATGATAATTGTAAGTAGATGAATTGTTTGGATGAAAATTTTGACATGTTGAAATGTATGGATGAAATTAATTCCAAAACAGTTATGTTAGATCAAACCATATGTACATCAATGAAAGTTACAAAATGGATGAAATATTTCGATGAACATGGAGCATGAATGAACTTTTTGATGACAATTGGAAGTAAACAAATTGTTTGGATGAAATTTCCAACTAGTTGAGTGTATGGATGAAAGTAATTTCAAAACAATTATGACAAATGGAAATTATTGGACTCACATAATTTTCATGTCCAACTTCATCCACCAAAAAAGGTCTCAAAGGTGAAACTTGAAGGAACTACATTACAATGCAAAAGGGTGAAACAATAACTTGTGTAAATTAAATTAAGTCACATAGTAAGTTATAGGTAGGAAGTCCACATAATGATGAAATGGAAAAATGCTTGAAAAATTAATGAAGAATTACACACATCATGCTGAAGAATATTTTTATTTCTACAAAAAAATGCATTCCAAAATAATAGAACCCATAATAGTCTTATTTAACAACTATTTAGTGACATTGCAACCTAATTTACCTCCAGGATTTTAACACGATCAAATAATCTATGAACCTCATTCCAACTTTAAGATGGATAGTGGATGAATGGTTTTCTAATCCCAAAGTACATGGCATATCGCAAAATGTAATACAAATGCTTACATGGTGCCCACAACCCCCACTTGACAAGGGATGCAAACATGAAGGGAAAAAAATCCACACAACTACAAGCCAAGTAATCAATAATTATCACTTCATATTGTTTACGATTTTATGGATGTCCTAAAAGGAGGCAATAAATCCATCCATATCCCAGAAGAAAAATGTTTGAGGTAGTTAATAATGCAATTTCAAGAACTTGTCCCACCTTTCATTTGTTTTCTTGTAGAATGGATAATTTGAACATGTCAGACAACAAATTTTCTTCCCATTCCTTGATTTGCACCAAGCATCTGGATCCAATGGCTTATAAACATGGATAGAAGTACCATTACTAAAAAGATTTTGAAGGGCACATGCAGAAGGTTGGTTAATGAATGCAAAAATGTCGTCTCCAACCTTATTGACAAGGGAATATCTTGGCTTTTCCAAGAGCAAAAAATCAACCTCCTCCAATGCCACCATCTCAATTTGAGTGAGATTTGTCCTTATTGCACAACCATAAGGAAGGCAAGGCTGGCATTTCGAATGCATATTTCCTACTTGTCCCACCCACACAACACATAAGGTCATCATGACAAAACCAAAATTTTATGTAATTCAATTGATACACCTTGGCTGACGCACTCCCAAGTCCCGGGTTGAACCCACTTGAGGGTCCAACTATGTGTAGTTGCGGAAAAGTGGGACTGGAGGGGCGCTCCTGACTTCCAGCACTAAAGAGGGGTAGAAAGGCGTGCTAGAAGTCCCGGGATTAGACTAGGAAGATGGATTAGAAGATCAAGCACGAATCTGCATCCAAAACCAATCACAAAAGGGTTAGATCACATTCGGGAACACCTTTGGGTGTTGGGACAAGCCACGGGCAACTTGGACTACTTGACTCACCACGGCCTAGACTCGGGGGAAGCCACCACCTTCCCCCTTATAGTATTCTATGCAGCTCTCCGCCGAGGCTACATCCAAATGGCCTTTTTTCCCAAGACTCCCAAGTTGGAGTCCCGAAACTATCCCGGGTTAGAGTCCCGGGACTTTGGACGGCCACAACTCCTCGCCCCAAGCTCGGATCAGGATGAGCTCTAAACCAAAGTTGTAGCTCTCGTCAAGAGCTTTCCAACGCCATGTCGCACTCCCTGATGCGACGTCGGGAAGAGGTCGATTCCCGACTTTTAGTGGTCGGGAGTCAAACTGGCAGTTTGACTCCCGGCCCTTCTTTTGCCCATAACTTGGGCTACATATGTCTAAATGGGCAATGCGAGCCCATTTTGGACATCTACACTTCAAGAGCTTTCCATTGATATAAGGAACGCGGCCAGGCGAGGAGATTTGACCCCTCAAATCGTCTTCTGAATTTTCGGGAGTCCCGAAGGACTCCAAGTCTTCACTTTTGGGAGTGGGAGTTGCATTCTCCCACTTTGCCCAAAGTGAGGTTGCGACACTCTCCCCCACTAGAAGAAAAGGTCAATGTCCTCATTGACACTTAAAAATTTTCCTTCGCACAATTGTAATTGCTTTCCTTTTTGGATCCTTGGCCATTTGTCGACTTTTGCGGCTTGGACCTTGTCTCAAGCTAACTTAGGCGTCCCCAAGATTCCAACACTTTCTTGACAAGTCCAAGAGGGTCTTGTAGAAAACCCTCTTCCAA
>Ga0116229_10005553_pt1 | contig 20529 bp, 18 predicted proteins | sample S1TSphgellanicum_3_FD_87313 | JGI IMG/M metagenome (GOLD analysis project Ga0116229, IMG submission 87313) | Host-associated microbial communities from peat moss isolated from Minnesota, USA - S1T2_Fc - Sphagnum magellanicum MG | ecosystem: Host-associated > Plants > Peat moss > Unclassified...
AATTTTGAAAATTTTGAGTACTTGATATTTTATGTGTAAGTCAATTGTTTTAATTTGTAATTAATTGGCCCTTTGGATATTGAAAAAAATCAATAACCAACAAACACTAATACCTAAGAAAAATTATAAGGTAAAAATCATTTTTTGGGTTCTTACTAGGTTTGAAGGCCTAGCCAAGGCTATAATCAAGGGCTAGGAACGAGAACTAAGGAATAGCTTGAAGTTGATGGATTAGTATTATTGTATTTATTTGGTATCACAAAAGTCTTGTGTTCAAATTTGATGTTTGTTATTAAAGTTTTGAGTTCAAACTTGTTGGTGAGCAATTGAAAGTTCTAATGTATCTTTTCTTGGGTTTGATTTTAGGGTATTGACAAGTTAATAATTTGTTGGTTAGATTGGTTCTTTTGTTCCAAAAAGGAAATTTTCAAAAAGAGCCAAAAAAATTCTTTAAGTCTTGTAATATTTTTCACAATTTAGGAAATTTATAAAAGTGGGGTTTTTTTTTTCTAATCGATTTGAAATCTTCCATGAATAGAAATTTCACTTTTTATTTTGAAAATATATTGTATTCTACCACAAAAGGCAATTGAAAATGCATGGAATTAATTTTTTACATGTGCATGTGTTTTGGCCATGAAAGAGAGAATGTGTTTTTTTGGGTAATAATTTTAATTTGTTTCACATCCCTAAAGTTGGGCACATATATTATATTTTTGATTATTTTTTGTTTTTGGGTTTGTTTAGAGGAAAATTTTCAAGGTTTCTTTCTTAAAAAATTTGTGATGTAGTCAAATTAATGATCATTGACAAAAAAATTTAGCCAAATATGACTATATAGATTATATACAAAAGTGAAAAATTTTAAGATTAAATTTTATTTAGCTACCTACTAGAGCTATTGCAAAAAAATGGTGATTTTCCACCCAAAAAAGTCAAAATCAAAATATGATGACTTATGGCTAGTTCTTTCACAAAAATCCTTTGCATGTGTTGAAATCATATTTTTCAAGTTGAAATTTTTTGGCTAAAACAAAAAACTAAAATTCATTGTATGACAAAATTGTGTTTGGAGCAACTTATTCAAATGGAATTGGAAATTTATTTAAACATTCTAAGTTGTCAATAGGCATGAATATATTTTGAGCACAAATCTAACTCAAGGTTCAAAGCCCAAATTAATAAACTTGTTAGGTAGTTTGTTTTTCGTAATATGTTTTAACAGAAATCAAATTCAAAGTCTAATGAACTAATTAGTAACACTAAATTGTTTGTTTGTTATAACGAATTTTCAATTCAAATCCAATTCAATATGTGGTGTTCATTTTGGCATTATATTTTTAAATCACAACTTGACATCAAGTTATGGCACGTATTACGCAAAGTTATGATGCACCCCTAGGTTTGTCAAGTGGAAGTCTATTGATTATGAAACCTATTGATTTAAAAACCTATCGATTATGAAGTTTTGAAGTGGAATGCAAACTAAGGCACACATTCCTTATTTCCCAAAAGAGAAATCGGGGGTGAAATTTTTAAATGGGCTTATAACTCCTACATATAAGTTTTGATTGAGGAGCTCTTCAAAACAAAGTTGTATCCCTTAAAGAAATCTTTCCAAAGTTATATCACATGCTCAATTTGGAGATCATTTGACTTCATTTTTTTTGAGGTCTAATGATTAGGAATCAAGTTGCCAATTTGATGTGCATTCTTCTTTTGGTCAAAACTACTAGCTCACAGCTTCAAATGGAGAACGGGAACCCACATTTAATATTACATTTACGAAACCTTTCCCCTAATAATTTGGACCCAATTTACTACTGCACTTTTGTGCCAAAGATTCAATACATTATAGGACCTCAACTCCCAAAGTGGGAAAAACCATTGGGAGTGTTGGGACTCATTTTCTCACACTTGTGAAAGTGTGCTTGAATCCCAAAACACTTTCTTGCCCTACTTCCCTTCTCATGCCTTAGCCTTGGGTGTGAGTTCAAGGCTAGGTTTGTGATACCTCAAACATGTGTCATGAGCCATGATTTTTTATGTGAAAAAAATCACATTCTTTTGTAATGATCTAATTAATAGCCCTACAAGTTTAAATATACCTTAAAAAATCATCCTAACCTTTAATTGGAAGCATAAGGTTGTGTTATTTCTTTTTGTTTTCAAGTTTTATGGTTGTGGATTCAACATTAATTGTAACAATGCTCAAATATGTCAAAAATGTAATGGAATTACAAGATTTCATGGGTGGCAATCATGATGATTCATTTCCTCCATTTGGGTTGCTTCTTAATTATTGTAACCATGTGTGAAAATTATTCGAGGCTAAAGATTTGCATAATTAGAATTAATAATATATGATGGTGGTTTTTAAGGTGCAAAGTCGTAAACTTCATCTTTAAAGAGACAATGCCAATGTGTTGATGAAATGTTTGAAATGTAAAAGAAAGAAAAATGGGTAATTGCTTTGGTACCAAGTGGAAATCGACCTCATATGCAATAGATGTAAAAACATCATGGATGTGTCCCTATGCACCTTGCATTACCATGGGTGCATTGTAAGAAATAAATATCTAATACATCGATGGGGGCTGAATGCCCACATAATGAGAAAGGCTTGCTATTAAAGGACGGTGTTAACCAAATTGATGTTGGGATTCAAAATTTCAAAAGATTGTTGATTTTGATTTTTAAAAAATTTCATAATTAAAAAACCATTGGTTCCAATTCTTTGAAAAAAATTAAATAATTGAACCATTGGTTATTTCAAAATTTTTAAAGAAATTACAATTTTCATGAAAAAAATAATAATCAATGGTTTTTTTGGCAATTTTTTTATTTTTTCAATTTTTTTTGAAAACCATGGGATATACCAAAATTGGGGGTTTTTTTTTTGAAAACTACAATTATGAATCCCAAGATAGCAAGAGTCTATTCTTATTTTTTATAACCACCCAACATTGGTTTAGATTAACATGGATTACCATAGCAAATATTTTTTATTTACATGGAAAGAATGATTATTAATCTTATATGTAATTATGATTGATAAGCCATTTTTATAATATTTTTGACAATTTAAAAAGGTTCATGCAACATTTTTAAAATAAAAAATCATTTATGGGTTTGATTAATTTTTTTCCACCATATTGTTTTTGGAGTTCATAACTTGTTTAACATTAAAACTTAGTTTAAGCTCCTTTGATGCTTTGTATGATTGCATCTTTTTTAATCACATTTATCTAGTTTTAAAACTAATCATTTCCATAAAAATGGAATAAACATGCCATGATGTAGGTGTTCAATAACCTTAATCATAAACTTTTTTGATGTGCACCTTAATTATTGTTCAGAAATGTCAAAAGCATAAAAAAATCACAAAGACAAAATTTAAAAAGTTGTCACAAATTATAAATGAATTAGAATAAAGGATAATCCTAAACATACATGAAACCATGAGGGACATAAACTATATAAAGAGGTTATATACCATACCCACAATTAATAATTGATAATTCTTTGTTGAAATACTTAATTTTTGGGAAAAAAAGGCGCAACAATGCCAATTTGAATATTATTCTAAAATTTCAACAATAATTAATAGTGACACTATGTCTCCTACTTGTTAATCATGTTACTAAGATATCTTTGGATTGTTACCTAAATGGGGAGGGTCTTGAGTTCAATGCCTTACAATTTTAGGAGTGTACGGATAAGATTTTGTTTTCTTTTAAATGGCATTCTTGATAATAAAACAATGTTGAACACAAGTCCTAGGTACAACATGGGATTGCCACCATAAATGAAAATATTGTAAAATGAATCAAACTAAACAAATCATGAAACAAGGTTATACTTTAGCATGATTGACGACTAGACTAAATTTGATAAGTTGCATTATAAGTATTTCTAACTATTTGGGGAGCTAAGTCATGAATTTTCATCGAAGTTTTCATAAACCCATTATTTAACAACCTTTTAATACCACACCTACAAATCATCTTCAAAAAATGTTGTCAAATTAATTAATGCACAATGGATTGATTTTTTGAAAAAGGGATCCAAGTCCTTAACCTAAATATTTTAGAATTTTGACAATAGTTGTAGTTGGTAAGTATGTTAAATCCATTCATAAGTTTGAAAGTTATCTTGGTATCCTAGTGTTTTGAATTGTTGCTTATTTAGAGTAGGTTTTGTGTATGATTATTAGGAATTTCAGCATACTACTATTAGTTAATTATTTATTGTATGGTTGGCCATCTTAGGAATTAATTAGTGTTGAACATGAGTTGCAAGTATCATATAAATGATCAATGAAAAATGAATATTGATGGATGAACATCATTGAATAAAAATGCACAATGGGTAAAGTCTATTCATAATTATCAATGGAAAGCAATATGAATAAACTTTATTTGTGGATGAAAATTGTATGTTCATGAATGATCTTCATCCACGAATGCTAGAAATTTACATGAAGTTTTCATGTAAAATATATTTAAACATTATGTGATTCTAAACCATCAATATAGGTTCTTCAATCTATGTTAGAATGGAAGGACCAATTGTGACATTAGCTTCCCTTCCAACCACAAGTTTCATGAGGAACAACTTGCAACTTGGTGGATATTGCAATTGGAGGTTGTGAACCTTCCCAAAACTTATTGAAAGTTGTTGAATTGGTTCTCATGGACTTTCTTTGACATTATAACCTCTTTACTCAACAATGTATATATACATAATGACGTGAAAGCTTAGGATGAAAACTTTTTGAATTTTGGATTTGAATTCAACATTGATTTTAGTTTGTGAAAGTAGTTTACAACCCTCCTTGGAGTTGTTGATGCATGATAAATATTTATATAGAAATATGAAACATGTGGTAAAACTACATTGATACGAAAAGCTCGAACTCAAATGCTACAATTTTATTAGTTGAATAATGATGAATGGAATGAGTTGTTAATGGTCATGTTGGTTTCACTATGTTGGTGAAACTAGATGTCAAGTCCATAATGAAGTTTCACAATTTGTTACAATGGTTGGTAAACATATTTTTCTTACGTTGTTCTTGTGTTTCTCAAAGCTATGAACAAGTTGAACCTAAAATTTGACTTACGATGTTGTTCAATCTTTGATTGCAAAATTCATAACAATATTCACCCCGAGTGTACATGTGGAGCCTTGAAATTTAAGTTGAATAAAAGAAAATGCCACGATTGAATGTTGTATGTAAGGTCTCAAGAAACCAAAAACCAAGAACACAAAATAGGGTGGGAAGCCCAATACGAGGGTGTGACTGTGCAAAACAATGTTTTGAAGGTAACCATCTCTTTTCCTTTCCCTTGGTGCATAACCAAGATGATTTACATATCTATGTTCACCTCTTGATATAGAACCATACACAACTTATTTATGAGACTTTGACATTTAAAGATGAAACTAGCTACAAGCTTGCAAAATCTTATAAATCTTTCACAACAAGAGCATTGAAAGAAACATTTCGAACACAAGGCTGAAGTAAACATGTGTGAGGATCTTGTCTTAGAAACATTTCTAACGCAAGGTGAAAAGATTTTGTTGAAGTTGCACTTCAACAAGTTGTTCTTTTAATCAATGATGATTATGAGGAAAATTGAGATATAAGTTACAAGGCCAAAAAGTTTTGCCTTGCTTTATAGTACATGCTCATGAAGACAATCCTCAATCATGTAATTGGGTGTTGAAGGATAACTTTCAATGATCTCGTGTTCAGATTTGTTGTTTGTACATCACTAATGACTCGAATCAACATTGATGTTGTGGGATAAACAAAGCTCTGGAGATCCTGGTCAGACCAAAAAGCATTGCACACATGGAAACACCACCAGCAATGGAAGAATTGTCTCACAAAGATCTCTCTGGAATTGCAGAGAAAAAAACTCCACCATAATTGAACCAACTTTGATGGTACTACTAACCCAGTTCATGTCAGTTCCAGGAAAACCCAAAACTTGCAAGAGCAACAAGAAAGAATTGTGTGGTGATTATAAAGCTTAAGAATGCCAATCACAAAATATGATCAGCTTCAAAGTCTCAACAAAATACAGATGAGTAGAAGAGAATGAGCTTCAACATGTGGGTTGTGTGCACAGAAGAAGGGATTTGATGTACAAGCTGTTGCCATCAGCAGCACACACATCCCTTGTCTGCTGCTGAAGATTGTAGTGCAAAAGTTCATGTAGTAGTTTAAGTATGTCCATGTCATCCTACAAATCTATCTGAAAGGTTTTCTGAAATCTGCATGAGATGATTTGAGGGAGGTGTTGTAGTCACCGCTGCGGATTGATTGTCTGTCTGATTGATAGGATTTATGGAGATAATCTCCACCATTACCTTTGCTGCTATGAGGCCTTGAATCTGACTTTCTGGCAGGATGATGATGATGGTCATCCCCATTACTCCTGCAAGATGATGGTCTTTCAAAGCTCTGTCTCTCAAGATTGTATGATTGCTGAAGATAATTGCCTGCTGGAGCTTTGTTTTGTTTGTGAGAAGAGGATGTTGTTGCAAGATCTGCACTTTTGCGAGATGGTTGGTACAAATCTTTAGAACTCTTGAGAGGTCTTTCATAGCTGTATGAGTTATTTAGAAACTGATCCCCCTGATGATCCTTATGTGAGGAGCGCCTTTGATCATAGTTGAGTGTCGAGTGTAGTAGGGAGCTTCCAGGCTTCTGAGAATTATTCCTTTCTTGTTTGTAAGAGTTTATGAGTAAATCTGCTGCTTTTTGAGATGTCAATGGCCTTTCTGAGTTTGAGGATGTTGTCAAATAATCAACATACTTGCTTGAGGCTCTCTCCAAACCATGAACTGGTATCTGCTTCATTTCGCTCAGCTTGTGAGTGCCAGTCTGTTGAAGAGATCTGCTGCCAGAAGCTGATGTCATGATACTTGCTGTACCTTGAAAAGCTTTGGACCTAATCCTCGAGCTTCCTGTGAGAAAGTGTTGAGAGACTTGTTCCTGTGAGGGTTCATGTCTGGCTGCTGCGGCAGCAGCAGCAGAGAGATGCTTTCTTGGCCCTGGCAGATGATCATAATCAACATTTTGTTGTTGCTTTGAGGTCCTAGTTGTATGCAAGCGAATCTTTGCCTGTGCTGACTTAGTAGCTGCCATGTAGCTTCTCTGTCCAGCAGCTGCTGGCTGCATGTTTTCCCTGTTATACAGAATTGCTTTGGAGGGTGGTGTGGATGAGGGATCGGATTGTGAATCACTGACATGATAGCCACCCAACATCTGCTCCTGTTGTCTTTGCAACTGAATCAAAGTAGAGGTGATAGGAGACGTATATGCAAGATCATTTGCATCTGCTGCCTTGGTTGTCAACACAGCTTGCAATGGAGCACTAGAATCCTCCACCAAGCTCTGCATTAATTGATTGTCTGTGTAGTGATGTTGTGTCAGATCCTCCTTCACTCCTGTATCACAATCAAGGATGTGATTCTCCCATGGCCGTGCCAACATCCATCGGTCCAGCCAGCTCCAACCCCAGTGTGTATCCCCCTCATGGTGAAAATACACCTGTGAATTCCCCCCTGTTGTCACTACCTTTGGTTGCCACTGCAACAAACACAAAAAAATAAAATCAAAACAAGAGATGCCCAGAGCTGTGCCTGACAATCAAAGCTCTCAAGTCTCTTCACTGAGAGGGCTGCTGCTGCTGCTGTTGCTTTCCTTGCAATCTGCTATATTCCTATGAATGCCATCAAGCCTGTTTTCTTGAATCACAAGAAAGGTCCTTCTTCATGCCCATTGCTCATTCTGTTTCACAAGAATCCTTTGTCCCATGTTTTTCATTTCACAGGAATGTTATGTACCTGATGGGTTGATGCATATGCTTTGGCTCTCTCACGCTTGATGATTCCCTCCTGTTTCTGTTGAAGCTTTGCTTGAATGTCTTGTATTGTCCCAGAGCTCGCACACCAACCCATCTGCAAACCCACATCCTCCAAACATGGAACCACTTCTGCTTGAGCCAAACAATACTAGAGTGTTCTTGCAATTTGCTTGACACTCTAGATTTGCACACTGCACAGTTTGATGTGATTGTTACTGAATCATTGAGGAAGGGTTTTGCATGATTGTTTTGGGGTCACAAAAAGGCCTAGAGACTTGGGGAAGGAGAAATTTTTCCATACCTCTGATTCACAGATCTGAGCTTCCATAAGGCGGGATTGAGAGATGGTTTGCTGGATAGCCAAACCTTCCTCTGTCATTCGCACTCGACGAGCCCGCACTCGAGCTTGCACACGAACCAGAGCTTGCATACATTTCAGAGTAATAGCAGCTTGCCTTCGCACAGCATGGCCACGTATTAGTGCTTGCAGACGTACCAGTCCCTTCAAAGCTCGTAAAGCTCTCCTCGCCTACAGTCCCATTCCAGAAACCCAAATCTTAATTACTTCTGCACACACATTTCTTCAGAATTCACAAGGGGTCAGACCCTAGTGTTGAACAGTAGATTGTTTCTATGCTTGTGCAAGGAGACGGAGAGAGAGACAGAGAGAGAGAGAGAGAGAGAGAGCTGACCAAGAATCCTCGGAATGCAGTTTGAATGCGAAGGGCAGCCCAATCAGCCATGAGCAGAGCATGGGAATTGGAAGATGGGATTTCAACACAGGCATCATCCAGTATCATCTGGTGCTGGTGGTGATGTGGTTCCCTCTTGAATTCCTGGCTGTAATTTGTGATGGACTGCTGCTCCTCTCTGTCATCACAGTGCTCACCATTGTCCATTCCTTGCTTCCACAATGTCCATCTAGTCTTATGGACTCCCCTTTCATGTGATCTCCTTTGCTGGCTCACCAGCTGCTTTCCCTGCAGCCATTACAAATGTGGATCTTCCTGGTTAGGTATTCAGAGACAATCTGGCAAACACACATTGACAGAAGCATGACTACTGGAGCTGCATGCAACAAAGACTGTAGCAACAACCCGAGAAAACACAAGAAGGTAGGTTCAAGAAGGGGTCAAGAGGAGACTGTGATGATGATAAAAGTATTGTGTGTATGTCTTACAGAAGAAGCATCATCTTTACAGTCGGAGGGGTGCGAGCGTTCGGAAGAACGCGTAGTAGACTCGGAGATGGACGCCTTGTCGGAAACAGACTTGTCAGGATTGGATCTGTTGTCGCCCGCTGCTGCTGCTCCTCGTCTAGTACCTCCAGTCAAAATCCTCTTGAAGAAGTTGCTGGAAGCACCCATGACTCGGAGGGGGAAGCAGGTCCCTGAAGCACTGACCCTTCAAGTCTTTTGCTGCTAACCCAATTCCACAGTTGAGAGGATTTCTTCCTCCTCCTCCTCCTCCTCCTTCTCTTCTTTTCAGATCTGAGCAGTCCGGACATGAATGAAGACTCTCCTAAACCCCAACACTTAGAACTCGTCAATCTCTGTTTTCTTCCTGGACGTTAGAGTTGGACCCATTGCTTGCTTGCCTGGGTACAAGCGTACACACACAAACACACACACACACACATTAAAGAAAGAAAGAAACAAACACAAAAGCAACACGCACGCACGAAGGCGAATTTCCAAAAACCGCAGCGACAAAAATAGCTGAAACAGCGCACACACCCACTGCGCGCCAGGCAAGTTGCGCGACACACAAACAAAGGGTCTCGATAGTACCGTAGCGTCTTCTGTGATTGCATCTCTGCCGGAATCTCGCAGACTTACGACGAAGCAAGGTATGATGATGGCGAGCAGAATCAAAAAGCTTGGAAGCATCCGGAGATCAATCCCTTTACGAGAATTTGAGTACAATAATGCCATCGCACTGCAATCCACCTAATGCAAAGCTTCCGGCACATCAGTTTTCCTGATGGAAACTCGTCGTCTTCATTGCAAAGCTTCTCACGCTCTTCTTGTACAAGTTTGTGCTCTCTCTCTTGCTTGCTTGCAAGGCAGCGACTGAAACGCAATTCCACCACAAGACTGCAAGCTCCAAACAATCCCTTGAAGCAAATTTTGCTACGATTTTGGGGACATTAATCCCACAAAATTTCTTCACAAATCTTTCACAAAATTTCTCACACATCTTTCACAAAATTTCTTCGCACATCTTTAGCAAATCTTAGCACATCTTTTGTAAATCTTTCGCAAATCTTAGCGGGAGTATGCATGGGATCTTTTTTTCCTACGACTGAATTTGTGCATGATTGTTGAATGTTTTTTGCGTTGCTGAAAAAATAATAATTTCGCAAGCAAGAAAAAATTCAGCATTCTAACTTTCTCTTAAACCCTTAAAACCTTCAACCCTTAATCCTTATATCCCGTATACCTTAAACCTCAAATACAAACTCTAAACCAAGAAAAGAAGAAGTTCAAAAACACCCTTTTCTGGGTTGTAGAAAAACCAACGTCTTGTTTGCATTTGTGAGATTTGAGCTTTTCTGTGAGGAAATCAAATGTGAATCAAATGTACATAAATAAATGTAACCCAAATGTTCCTGAAGAAAGATTTGGTGAGAACTGCAAAACACAAAACAAAACTTCAGTGGTTTGGAATTTTCAATTCTTGATATGGGTTTGCACATGTATGTGTATGTGTGTGTGTGTTTTCATATTTACTTATATTCTCACTTTGTGCTTTGGTAGGGGGACTTTCCAAAAGCATTTATATGTGTTCCATGTGCACATTACACCTTCAATTTTCAAATCAGTCCAAGACCCTTTCAAATGGGTCGAACAAAAACACTACATATATGTACAAAAAAATTTATAATGCAATTGGCAGAGTGGATTGTTTCATGTTCTCCACAACCAAAGTTGTGGTATTGACTATTGACAAAGAATTATTTTTTCATGATTTTTTAATCTCAGTGAGAAAACATTTGTCTACTAGTTTCAAATTAAAACATTGTATGAACTGACAATATATTGTAATGAAGCAAGTCCAAATGAAATCATGTGAATTCCTGGTACAAAATACAGAAGTTCTTGGTAGAAAAAAAATGTCAAAAAAGTGAGAAGTCCCATTGCAAAGATCTGAAGTTCAAATGTAAATGCAAGAAGTTTAAGTCATATGAAGCCAGAAGTCCTACCATTCTCAGGTGCAAGTAGAATGGCAGTGCCTTCCATCATATCCCTGTCTTTAGTGACACTTTTCTTCACTTGCAGATCAGAACAACGAAAGTGTAGGGTAAAGCCCCAGGGTGGGGAGATCCTTTAGTAATAAGGGGCGTAGGACGAGGCCGTAGCTGAGTCTGCTCAGAACTTAGAGCATCTCCAGTGGTGCTCAGTATGTGACCCTCCGAAAATATATTTCACATCCCAGTCTAGTTATGTACTCTTTTGCAACCCCACCTGGAAAACTGAAACTGGGACAGCAAATAGGTGGGGGGACTACTAATACCAAACCACCTGTACCAATCATTATGATGGGCCAATCAGAAACAATGAGCAGCAGGTAGATCATATTTATTACACTCTTTTCTGTAGGTGCACAGCACTGCTGCGCTTTTCATCAGCCATGGCAAAATGCGCAATTATGAGGGGCCAAAACCATTTTTCTGAGCCAAACCGGCATATGTTGGATTTTCTTCAACCAATTTTACCGTGCAGGATCACATACAGAGCACTGTTGGAGATGCTCTTAGGTAGGAGTAAAGTTACTGTTAAAATCTTTAAAAAAATAGTTCAAACTTCATCTTATTTCTTGAGAAAAAACCTTGCCAAGAGGTGTTGTGGGGGCTTCAGCCAAGATTTGAGCATCTGGATGTTACAGTGTGAATGAACTAAATAATTCATTATTCTTTTGGCAGTGAGCTCAACAGAATTTGCATAGAAAAAAAGAGTTGAGAACATATTAGGGTTGAACATATGCATCAGATTTTTTTATTAAAAAAATGACCCAAATACATCAGACTTTGAGGTTAAAAAAATCCAAAATTGCCATATTTTTATTATAAGTTCCAGTAGGTAGCCAAGAATATAGAAGGATGCTGTTTTAAAAAAAATTACTTTCTTATGTAATATATCGCCAAATTTGGCTAAATTTATTTCTGGATGATTGCCACTTTAGCTAGATAATAAAATCATTAAAAAAAACACTGCTCCAGGGTAGGGGACAGTACTGCATTGTCCTGGGTCCCACATTTAGGCGATGTCCCCAACCTTGGGTCCTAGGACGAGGCGGTACTGTCCCCCACCCAGGGGCCCAGTACACAGCCGTACTGTCCCCCACACAGGGGCCTAGGACAAGACGGGACTGTCCCCCACCCAGGGGCATTCCCAGCTCGCTCGCTGGACTCAAGCTTGATCGCTTGTAGCGCTCTTGCAGTGTAGCTCGAACATTCTGCTGCACGACAGTGTTGCAAGGGAAGCAAAACTATGAGACAGTCGATGCCTCATTATCATACTTTGGTGATCGTATCGACTCACAAAACTCGCTGCAACTCCGCAAAACAGAAATCAGCAGCAAAATTGTCAAGCAATTTTCCTTGTTTCCTGTTGTTGCATTCTGCAGAGAGTTTTTGCCGATCGATTTTCACAGAATCCGGTAAGAATGGGAGTCCTTGGAAGCGCCTGATCCCCCCCCCCCTCCCAATGGGATCTTCCTTCCTTGCAAATCACTGCTGCCGCAAGACGCTGGAACTCATTTTCGTGAGAGATCTGAAGAACCTAATCAATTCTTGCTTTCCCCTACCTGTCCCTAACCCTAACCCTAAGATTCTCTCGTCACATGCACCTCCTTCCTCCTAGTCCGTTTTCTTCTTCTTCTATACCCAAGACCGGTTTCTGATTACGTACTAGAGCTTTCTGACACGAGATTTCTGAAGAGACGCAGCTTGTGGGTGTCTCACTGTCGGTTACTGTGGTGAGCCGACGGTTACCATCCTCCTTCCGTTGCTCCCCAAGCGTTTCCGCACAAGATGGGCAGTGCAACCGGTTGTTGCCCTTTGGATCCCTCCATGATTTCTTCAGATTTTTCTTCCCTCGAACACTAGCTTCTGCTTCTCTATTGCCATGCAGCTGAAACTGCAGGCGGACAAGCTCAAGATGCGAAATTTTCTTCTGAACACCACAGTGAAGAATTTTTTTTCCCAGCTGGGAAGAAGCTGCAAGTTTCTTGCCTGCAGATAACAGAACCAAAGTAGCAATCCAACAGCTCGTAACCTTACCGCATTGGACTACTACTACTGTATATAACTGTCACAGTTTCAGAGAAGAAGTTAGAGGTCGGAGTGGGTACCGAATGTTGTGAGGCTCCAAAGAGACCAGGGCATTTTTGCTGTTGGATCTCATACCAGAGCTACCAGCTTGCTTTTCACTCCTTAGAACAAAAGCATTTTTTTTCTTTTCTTGTCATCATCTTCCTCTCCTTAAATTAGCTATCAAACATCTTCTTCCCTAACCCAATTGCTGTATCTTGAAACTGATCTCAACTCCAAGTCCCTCTCTGATATCTCTCAGAAAAGATTAAGAAGCTTTCAGTGGCCGTTTGGCAACTTCCACTCTTTCTGGATCTGATCTTTGAACCGAGTCTGATTCATGTAGTCAATCTGACAACCCTTGATCTTTGTCTCTCATTTCTGCAACTTTCACAACAAACCCAAGAGGTGGATGCAATCTTCTCACTGTACAATACAATCTCTCTGACCCAAAACAAGAACTTCACCACAAAAGAATTTGTAATGACAGAGTTTGATTCTGCTCACCAGTTTTCCATCTCCTTGAAGAGATCATACAATCACCTTGAAGAAGAGCCTGTAAGTGCAGTCAGTTTGATCTGCAGTGGAAAAACCTCCAGGTAGCATCAAATTGGGTGCATCCTTTCTTAATGAGGAGAAACTTGCTTGTACCTTAGTGAGTGCGTGTCCTGTTTCATCACCTCTCTGGGCGTTGTTGTTCTCTCTTTCTCTCTCTCAAATCCAAAAGCTCTGGGCTAGTGCAACCAAGCAAACTGTTGTGAAAATGGTGCTTCGAGGTCCTCGAGCAATGTCACCCATACCAGCAGTGCCTGCTGGGAAAACTCATACTGTTCCTGGTGGTGCAAGAATTGCCAAAGAGGGTCCTGTCCCTGGCTACTCAGGATTTATCCCTCAAAGCAAAAACTATGTAATTGGCCATGGATACTCTGATGCCTGCAGACGAGCTGCTGCCATCACCGATTCCCTTCGCCATGGGGCTCTCAACGAGTCCATTCATCTGGTCCACATCTCCTTTCCCTCTACCAACATTGCCAGAAAAGATAAAGAAGAGCCATATGATCTTGCAGCAGATAGCTCTTGTTGCTTGCAAAAACCATTGTTGCTTGCAAAAACCATGAATACTGTTTCAAACAGGAAGACCTGCAAGAATCCATTTGTTAAACTCCCACTTCTAAAGAGAAGCTCCATGAAATTGTGATCATTGAGATGGATTTCCAAGTTCATGAATGAACCCATTCACAGTGAAATGTTTTTGACAAATCTGGTGGTTTCCTGTATCAACCCAGAGCACTGAAAACAAAGTGGAAGGAAGAAACTTCTGGTATTCACAACTGGGGCATCCCGGGAGAATTGACGAGCCCAGGCCAATCAAATGGCAAGCAAGCAAGAGAGAAACCCCTGCTGAGTTGAAATATTGCACTGGCAAGCTTGATATGTACAGCATCAGGTACGTCATCAGTTACAGCTGCAACCATACTCAGAAGCTCAGATCTGGGAAAAAAAAGCTTTAGAACACAAGGTTGTTGATACTTGGTAGTAGAGTAATTCAGAGATTATGATTCACAAAAAGGATTACTAGTCTTTGACAAAGCTTCAATAACAAAGCTACAATCCTTTTGGGGAGGTGGATCTATGAATGTTTTCTTACAGGCAAAGCATCGGCACAACAGACAAGTACCCAACTCCCACAGTCCGAGGGATGAGTTTAAGTGACCTTCCTTACAGGCCATGGAAATTGCACACAAGGAGAGAGTTTGAGGACTACAAGGATGATACTTTGGAAGTTATGGAAGGACGACACCACCTCAAAGGCTACACAGGCCACATCCATGCAAAACAGGTGATGGATCTGCAAAAACAAAACCTTTGAGAAAATCAAACTATTTCTTACAACCACCTACCAGAATTGATGTTTCTCATTCTTCGAAGAAGACATATATTAGGATCTAGAAAACCTGAATAACTTGAAGGAGAGGAAACAGTGAAGAAGAGATGTTACAAAAGCTTGAATTGCTCTGGTTTGTCTTGCAGCACCTGTTCTCTCAATCATACGGCAAGACAAGCCGGAGGTTGAACCCGCTCCCAGCTGATCCATACACTTCTGCATCCTACATTGATTATGCAGAGAACCGGCCTCTTCTTATCAATGAGTTTGAGCTCAAGCATCCGATGAATTACCATCACTTGCAGTTGCTGAAGACTGGAGAGGGTAACCTAGGACCTCTTCCTGATGGAATCTAAAGTCCCCTCAAACCACATGACACAACAAAACAGCTGCAAAATGGCAGCCACAACTGCAATCTTGTGTCTCATAAGTTTAAGCAACTTGAAAATGAGAGCTGGAAAATGATGACCAAGCTAGCTCTGTGTAGATCAATACAGGGCTCTATCTGTTGAAATACTGAGATCTCTATCCTCCTGTACCATGGCCTGGTTCCTGTCTTTTGGAAAGAAAATATGTGTAACATTCTCTTGATACCTGCACTGCAGCCATGAACACATTGCCACAACACTTGATTTCTATATGCTTGGGTGCTCATGATCAGCAATTCCCACAATCTGCATCTCATGGCAGAAATAACGTGCCAATTTTCCACCATAGTTGAATTCTAGAACTTGCAGCAAGATGCAGATGTGCTGGTAATTCAGTCTATAGGGACAAATTATCAACAGCAGACTCTAGTAATAGAATTGCAATAAAACACCACAGAAGTCAAGAAGTAAGCTAGCTATGGCAGTTCAAGCAGATGAATAATAATAGCATTCCTGTGCTATTCACACATCAAAGAAAGTATCCCATCATGTGGCAGCCCATACACTCACCATTAACATAATAAATCTGCCATGTGAGTATTGCATAATGCACAGTTGACTGGTTACATGTATCATCACTATACCTGCTTTAAAGTATAAGGAAGAACATAGAGTGACAAAAACTCTCTAAATCTCAAAGTTCACAGCTAGTATAATTAAACATAGAACCTTAATGAAAGCTTGTGAGCTCTCCAACATCTGGGAAATAGGAAATTGAATCCTACTCTAGAGAGAGTGATCCACTTTCCAGCTGCAAGCAGTTAGTAAACTGCCCCGATGATCCCAAAGTTGATCAGCTGGGTTTTCATTAAAGTCCACCCAAAGAATTACATCGTCTTTTCTTTCCAAAGTCTTGAGTTGCAAGTTGCAATTTCACATCACTTCCAAAGTGACTTGGTTAAACTAATCAGCAGCATACTGCACAAACAGGGCAGAGTGAATAGAGTAAGAAGAGCACAAGAACTCGAAATCACCGAAAAAGAAGTGTCTCCCAACAGACTCAGGACTGGAATGACATCATCCACTGCTCCACTTTTATTATTCATCCAGAGTTCAAAGGTATAAATGCTTGACTGGCGATTGCACAGACCAGGGAAGACTGGTAGCCTTGCTCACAGACTTGCTGGAGAAGTCCTGAGAGAATACTGCATCATCTTTGGCCAATGTCCATCCACCTATTAATACTAAAAGTTAAACTCACTGTTTCCATAACAGTATACAATTAGAGCCTCCGACTGTCAGGGCAGTTGTGGCCACCCTTGGTGAATGTACTAACAGAACTTCCAACCTGCTGCACTGGTCGATCCCTTTTCTCAGGTGCCAGGTGCCAGGAGTTTCGAAGCCGTGTAGAAAGACTCAAATCTTTCATGTTCTAAGCTGTAAACCTTGCCAATATTACTTCCTCTTTGCAGCTTGAAGATATCCCACTACACTCAAGCCAAATGAGTGCATCTCACAAAGGAACTGCCACCTTCAGGAATGATCTTGTGAGCAGCACCAAACATACCCACAAATCAGGTTAAATGTATGCTTCCTCAGGCTTCTCAACCTCCAGGATAAGAGACCAATCCTTATTCATCAGTGCAAGCCATGCTTTTCTGATCATGCCCCTTCTCGTGAAATCCCCTCAGATGCCACCCATGAAGTCGAGTGAAAACTGAGAAACGTATACCGTCTACTGCTGTCTGCTGTCCTCATCCTCTACCAAAAGAATTTTGCATGCCTCATAACACATAAAGGAGATCCCAGCTGCTGGTATCAATTTGAGGCAACTTGCTCCAAGGCCCCGATAGAGGCCCTCAGGACCCTGTTGCTCCAATATGCTAGACAATGCATGAAACATGTTATTGTATACCTGCCGTCCACTAAGTGCACCCACCTGCAACCAATGCAAGAAGAGTGTGTGTTAGTAGAATCTGAGATGTTGTTAATCCATCTTCTCAATTAAGTAGATTCAAGTCAGTGCCTTTCCTTATTCCTTTTAGAAAGGCAGAAGTAAGGTGCCTGAATAAATGAAAAGCTACAGGAGAACTGCATCAACAATAAGAGGGTTTCCCTTCTCCACAATGCTCAGGAAGAACATGTGGATGCAGGCTTTATGACTTGCTCCCAAAAGCCTTGTGAATCCTCATTGACAAAGCTAATCAGATCACCAATAAATCAACCAAAAAACCAGATCACCCAGAGGCACCCCTTCCCTTCCAGAAGAGACAAATAGATATTATAATAAGAGTACTACACTACCTGCATCTGCTTGCGAGCAACTTCCAATGGGAATGTTGCAGTGCTTGATATTGCACCAGCTGCTGACCCCATGAGAAGAGTCTCAAGGTTCCCAATTTTCTCTTGTTTTGTTAGCTTCCTGTACGTCTTCCTCAATGTATCGTATGCAAAGTAATTAATTGCTGCGTAGGGCACCACACCAATCAAGCTGGGAGAAAGGCCTCTATAAAGCTCCCGAGGACCTTCTTCCTTGCAAATCTTTATGAATGCATGGAGCAGATTATCATAAACACCTCGCTGGAAAGAAACAAAAGGCAGTATCCAAGCATTAGGTCAAACTTGCGCCACTTATGGATGGAAGAGAAATGTGCAAAACCCAGACATCTGAGGGCACAGAACCAATTGAAACACAACTCAAATAGCCCACCCTGATTCTGGATGAATCTTACCTGGATGGTTAGCCGTGTCTTCAAGAGCTCAAGAGGGTATGTGCACAATGTAGAGCAAACACCAGCAGTTGCCCCTGCCACTGTGGATGCTGGGATAATAAGATGTGAAGGTTCCCCTGGTTTTGGTGCCAACAAAGTCTTCACTGTATCATATGCAAAAAGCTGGACACCAAAAGGCAAGCCAGCAACGACAACCTCCCATAAGAATTTGCACCAACATAGGAACCCAAACAAAACCTGCATCTTGGAGAAAGTGGGAACACCATGTGAAAAAAATTGCAGCTTACCTCAATTGCTTTACTAGGAGCGACTCGAATTACATTGACACCATTGCCTCGGAAGAGACCCTGCCATCCCTCTGTTTTCATGACATTATCGAAAACCCCCACCACTGAATGGTGCCCATTCCCTACCATGAGATGAGTACGGATGGTCTCCAGCGGTGCAACTGCTGTCCTTGATACAGCACCTGCAACGGCACCACTGAACAGCCTTCGCAGAGATGCATTTGCAATCTTCAGCTTGAAACCCTTGATATGTAGCTTCTGCAGAAATTGGCGGGGAATCTCCACCACCTTGAACATATCCTCCTTGCCATTGTCTTCTGTTGCAAGGCCAAGACCTTCCCTGCAAGAAAGAAGAAAAACAACAAAAGCCTTAATCTCCCTCTTCATCTTTGTTACATTCCGCTTCCTCTTTCTCATTCTTTCATCTTGCTGTTCTCCTCCTCCTGCTCTCAAGTGGGAAGGGAAACTGACCTGACTTCATCTTCAGAGGGTATCAGAGCCCTCAAGGAAAAGAAGTGCGGCTCGTCGTCGCCGCCAAGAAGAGAATCAGCGGCATGACGTTGCACCAGGTTGCTGCTGTTGCGGGCTGTGGCTGTTGAGACGAAAGCCGGCAAAGTGGACACTCGCTCCGTTACCAACTTATGTCTGGGAACTGCTCTCTGCCGCTGCGGCCCTGCCGTCGCTGCCCTTGCTGCTGCCAGCGTCTCGGTGCCTCCAGCTCCGGCCATCCACTTGCTCCGCTCCTCCGCCTCTTCTCCTCCTATTCTTTCCTCTGTGTGTCTCTGTGTCCGTCTTTGACTTCTCCTTCTCTTCCTTCTTTCTTTCTCCTTTCCGTCGTCCTCTTCTCGTTCTTCAAGATTTATTGTGCTTGTTCCAGTCCAATCCAGACTCCCCGGAGTGCCTAACCCTAGATTAAAACATTCTGCAAATCTCCAAATAATCCAGCGCTACAACGGAGAATCACGAGATTCACGAGACGCCTGAACAGGAAGCACAAGCACACGGTACTCACAAATCCTGATCTGCTCCTCGTTTCCCCTCAGGTCTCAAAAGGATTAGACTCCACCGCTTGCAGACTACAAGAACTACTACAAACCACCACCGCCATTTCTGCAAAGTATCGGCACCGCCATGAGGAACAGGAAGCTGAAAGCACCGCCACAAAAACAAAAGAAGGAAAAGAAAGCTCCAAAGAGAGACCAAGACAACAGCAAAAAAAAGAGCAAAACACACACAGGCAGGAACAGCACTTGCACACAGAGAACAAGACGGTGCACTCTTGGGATAAACGGTGGAAAAGCAAGCAGAAGATGAGCAATTCTTCACCAAATCGTTTGAGGGAAAAAAAATGTAGAGAAAGGAATCGGAAAACTAAAGCTTCTTCTGATCAAAGAGCTGAAAAATCCGCCGAAATCCGAACAACCAGCGAAGATGTGAGCCCGCGAAGCTCTCGCTTCCTTGCTCCTCCTCTCTACCCACGAAGAACGAAGAGAGCCGCGCAAGGGGAGGGGTTGGCTCTGACCCCAATCCAAGTTCCACCGTCCTGAATGTGAAACGTGCTTTTCTTGGTCCGGTTTTCCGGTGTGTGAATCAAAGGTTTTCCTGTCCGCTTATCTAGTGGCTTATCTATTTGCGCGTACTTATCAGCTTTATAAATTCTGTTGCCAGAATGTTTTTCTTTTTTTCAAAATTAAAAAAAAACTCGGAAAATTAGTTAGCAGCTAGACAGACTCTGAATCTTTCTGATGCCATAATTTTGATTTGATTTGCTTTCATATATTGCCAAAAAAACTAAATTTGCAGCTGGAGAAGTTAACAACAGTGATATTAATTTTTATTTTTTTTCTCAATTTTCTGATCTGCATTATTGGCTAGCATCCTACGACGGATTTAGCATTAAATGGCGACAGGTTTTGAGAACCAGTCTAATTTTTTAAAAAAAAGATTAAAAAGTGCCCCCAACCTAAAATCAGAGTCCAAATGTGGCGATTTGTTTTTCCAAAAAGTTGGCGATTTTTTCAAGAAAAAAAGAGAATTTTGCAAAACAATATTCCATTTAAA
>Ga0116229_10005554_pt1 | contig 20525 bp, 17 predicted proteins | sample S1TSphgellanicum_3_FD_87313 | JGI IMG/M metagenome (GOLD analysis project Ga0116229, IMG submission 87313) | Host-associated microbial communities from peat moss isolated from Minnesota, USA - S1T2_Fc - Sphagnum magellanicum MG | ecosystem: Host-associated > Plants > Peat moss > Unclassified...
GAGTGAGTGATCTAGAGAACATCTGAACCTTTGACCTTTTAACCACAACAATAATATTGAGATGCCAAGACCCTCTATATTGGGCAAATTGTTCTTTGATTTTTTGAGATCCATGGGTTATGGGTCAAAACTCAAAACCCATTCTTTGAGTTTTTGGAAATTGTCGATCAAATATATATATGCAAGTTTACCCCTTGGTTCTTTCCTTGAAAAACAAGGGGTGTGTCACGCTGTGGCCTTGCCATTTACATTGAAAAGTATCTTAAGGCAAAAGAAGAAGAATTATGGAAACTCAAATATTTCACCATGCAAAAATATAATCTTCAAAAAAATCCTCTAAAGGAAACCAAAATCCTTTTAGAGAAAATAACTCTGTAACTAATCTCAAGTTTCAATTACACAAGCCAAAATATCATCTTTCAAAAATGCTCCTATAAAAATATATAGACCTATTATTATTACCTGGGGGCCTATAAAAATCCCTTAAGCTACTATACTCTATAATGAATCTAAGCACGATATCCTTGCCTTGGTAGGCAAAAGCCAAAAAAGAGAGAGAACCACCCAACACTACTACTACTGGTCAACACCACAGATTGAATGAAGTTTGAGATCACCTTAGTAGCAAAGCAGCAGCATGTAAGTTGTGGACCCCCTTTTCCCTTGGCAATCAATCATTGTTTCCATTCCTTTGTAACTAACCTGTTTGTGTCTGTCTGGTTGAAATGGTTGTTGGAACATTAGATCACTCTTACTCCTCAACATTGTTATTGGGTCTGCCAGTTTAGGTGATATGCGGTTGGCTACTAATTGGTGGAAGATATGGGACCATACCAGCACCCACCAACACACCATGCAAGATGGACATGAAAGTGGATGTGTGGACATGAAAGTTTTTTCATTGTTAATTCCTGTTCCATTTAGCTAATCACAGTGGTTAGCTATGTACTAAACCATCCACATACATGTATTAAGTTACCACCTTAGTAATCATCAAGTGCTTTTACCTGTTTATATATAGGAACCACTTAGAGAGCATCTTCAGCCATGTGCTGAGTATGTGACCCCTGCCCATATATTTTTCACATCCAAGTTTAGTTTTTCCCCTTTTTTTCAATCCCACCCATAAAACTGAAACTGGGACAGCAAATAGGTGGGGGCATTACTAATAGCAAACCACCTGGACCAATCAGTATGATGGGCCAATCATGATTACTGAGCAGCAATCAGATCATTTTTATTACACTCTTTTCTGGAGGTGGTGCAGAATGTTGCTGCCCCTTTCACCAGCTACTGTAAATTTGACAATCATGATGAGTTAAAAACCATGTTTATTAGTCGAAGTGGCATGTTTTGACTTTTTGTTCATCCAATTTTTACTGTGCAGAACATATGCAGAGCACACGGCTGGAAGGATGCTCTTATGCTCCCCACTTACTTACCTATGATACTTACCAGTGTTGGGTGGTATGACTTTAAAAAGAAAATCATTAGATCTGGTTTTTGCAAAGGATTTAAAATTTCAGCACCTGATTGAGGGCTTCCTCTTTCACACCAATAGCCTAGAATTAAACCTGATATCCTGACCCTTTTTGACCCTTTTATCTCACCCTGGGTATCAACATTTTGAAAGGTATGAAAAGGGTAAAATTTTCAGGGTCGATTCTCACACAATTGATATCCAGGGATTCAATATATGTTCAGATATCACACAAAAATATGATATTCTTGAGAGTGTTCAACGGTTGATACCCAGATGATACCCAGCTGATACACGGGTCAAATTTGTGATACCTGCCCAACACTGATATTTACCCCACAACTAAGTCAGAAAGGGTTTCCAATGGATGGTGCACTGGTGGGTGCTGGGCCACATGGGTCACATGGTCCTTTTTTAACATATGGTTCAATAGACTAAAGTATAGTGTATTATGGAAAATCATTTCATGTTAAATAAATATACATTGTGTATCTTTTGGCTTGCAATGAACATCATGAAACAAACATAACATAACAACAGCAATGTGAATGGCCCATGTCCCCCAAAAAAAAAATCATCAGGCAAAATATTGAAGATGCAAAATATACAAGGTTCCATTCCATGATATTTACACTAGTTTTTACTTAGTTTTAAAACATAATTGCACTTCAGATTGCCTCATTCACTTCATATATAAAAACATCCTATCAACAATGGTATCAACATTGGTATCAAGAACCCTACGAGGCTAGTATGACCCGAGGTTGTAAGTAGGGTAGGTAGTAGAAAAGCTCCATTGCTAGTAGGTAGGTCATTAGTTGGTAGGTAGTAAAAACAGCCCTTACATAATGTACAATGTAAAAACCAATCTACTTAACTAGTACCTAGGTCACCTATTTTCCTACCTACCTACCTACATATAGGACCTATTTACAAATGGGTTACCAAGGTGAAACCAGGTATTGTCTCAGTTGCCATTCATCCACAACTAAGTCATAACATACATCCAATGGATCCATAGCGGATGGATGTTGCAGGTTTCACTAGTAGTTCCTCTTTTGCCTCTTCACCCCCCATCTTCACAAAACACACAAAACACACACACACACTCTCTCTCTCTCTCTCTCTCTCTCTTCTCCCTTCTTTCTTGGGGGCAAAAGTTCCATGCAAATTAGTACAAACTAATCATGATTCATTTCCCATGAGTGGTAAAGAAGGAATCTAAAAGGTAGTAGCAAGTATTCATTATATCCTTTTAAAATATATTAAAATGATAGGGCTGTTGTGAAGTCACTTAAATGTCCCCTTGATTGCTTCAACTAGTTCTAAGTGAATATTCATCATATGTAGAACCTTTTTTTCATAAATACATTATTCAATACATAATCCATTTTGGTGGCTTATTCAAAGTACTTTTCTTAGGCATTTCCTTAGGTGGGACCAGGTGTTTTTTTTCTATATATATATTTGGGGGGTGATATAGCCAAAATGGGAAATTTCTAGAAGAAGATTTAGCCAAATTTGGCTATAGGCCAGATTATATGAAAGTGATTTTAAAATAACCATATTATATTTTGGCTATTTGCTGGAACCTATTGTCAAAATGTGGCAATTTTAGTTTAATTAAATTTCAAAATCTGGCTCCATTGTGCCATTTTTTTTTTCCATAAAAATCCTTTATATGTGTTGAAATCATATTTTTCAGATCAAAATAATGCAAAAAATTTGCCACCCAAAAAAACCACTCGGTGGGGCAGGTGGCTATTTGCTGATTCCACAAGCCCAGGTAGAACCCATAACTACTTGACGGAACAATGTTCACCCTATTGGCTCAACGTATTCCAAGGTGGAACATGCCCGACATAGTACATTCCAACCCTTGGTTGCTACAAATTGTTGACAATTAGTTGGTAAAAATATTCTTCCTCGTGTTTTAATTTTAAAAATAAACTAATTTTTCACCAAATTTCCATGGAGATTCACCTAAATCAAAGGGCCATTGTCATGTTGTAGAATACAAGAAGTCCCAAGACTTCAAAACAAAATGTGCTTCTCAATACCACATGGGACTATCCATCTCACATTTTCTACCCCAAAAAAAAAAACAAAAAAAAAATCCTCAAATGAAAGAAGCTTATTTAATTGCCACAAATGTTTTACAAAAATGTCTAGCCTTGCTTTTTCTTTTATGTTTTCAATTTTGAGATGTTGCTCAAGTAGCAGTCATCCATAAGAATATTTAACCCAATTTTGGCGGTATTTGAAATATGAAAACTAATAATAATAATAAATCTTAAGCACCCTTTCATGTTTTAGTTAGTCGTGGCAATTTTTAATTTTTAATTTAGTTTTTGGATAATTTTTGTTCCAAAACACAGGGAATTTGAAAAAGAATATTCCTTTTTCAAAAAAAAACTTTGACAAAAAGGCAAAAATTCACTACAAAAACACCAATATACAATATATTTATAAATATGATCCCCACACGAAAGAGAAAATTAATGTTAAGAGCGTAGGTTGGCAATCTAATCTCAACCCTTTGTTGTTTCTAGAGGCCCATAAAGAGATATCTTTCAATATCACAAAATGCAATGTAAGCAAATATTTATTGGCAACCAAATTGAAGTTTGAGATTGTGCAAAAAAAAAAATAAAATCCCATCAATGATGGAGATGCAATTTAACCAAAACCACCACAATTATAAGAGTAAAGGCATCAAACCACTACAAGATGAGCCTTCTAATAGGACAAAACCACAATCAAAGGATGATTGGATATTTGGTGTGAAAAGTAGTAAACTATGATTGTGGCTTGAACAAAAATATAAAGATAAAATCATGAACTCAAAGACACAACTTTCTTAAGAAGCAAGCAAGTTTTAGGAGTTTGACTTCAAGAGTATTTAACAAAAAAAAGTTGCTTAAATGCAAAAGTCATGACACGGTTTAACTAATTGGTGCAATCCATGTTCAAATAACAATTACAAGCTTTGGAACCCTAATTTTAGTGACGATTTCACAACAACATTGCTTGACAACAAGAAAAAAAAAATTAAAACATAAGCACATGCAAAGAAAATAATTGCATGATGAAAAGATTTTATTTTCCAATTTCATTCATGTCACAACTCAAAAAGGAATCATTTATGTTGTGACTCCTACCCATCCAATGAATTTATAATCTTGACAAGTGTTTCATTTGTGATTGGAAGTTGGCCCACCATTTTGTACAAATTTAACCAATTCTCTTATTAACAATTGAACTTCTCACTTATACTACAATTCAATTTGCAATAGATCTTCAAAAGTTAATCTTCAACTTGGATAAAATATCTCTACACTTGACTTCAACTTTCATCAATTCCATGAAATTTGATTGGCAATTTCACGTTATATTAGTACTTGTAGTTGATCTCGTTTGGGCAATAGCTTCAAGGAAATGATTCTAAGAAAGTTAACATTTGTACCATATTTTTTGTGATTGCAACTAAGAATAGAACCAAGCTTGAAGTTATTGGAGACTTTTACAAACCAAAGTGTAAAAACATAAGATTGAAAACCACACAATCTTGTAGCATACATACTGTAAGGTCCATTAGATCACAATGCTTTGTCCATGTGGACTAAAAGTCAATGCATTGTTCCTCTCCTTGTATGTGCAACTACTACTTCATGATCATTCCCAACACAAAAGAAAACACCTTCAACACTGCGCAAAATCAGCACAACCCAATAAGCTCTTTGCCATGTTGGAAGTATTGCAAATTCCTCTTGAAGGTGAGCTCTATAGGTTGCAACAATACACTTCCACTTAGTTGATCACACATCCAACTATGGCCTTTTTCCCTCTTGCGGTGTTTTACTTTCAATTCTCATAGGATTTGGCATACACTCAATTCAACCACAACAAATCCATTCCACAAGGTCCTCCAAGATTGGGCAAAACACGCACATCTAAGTAATTCAGTATCCAACTTCTCTAATATTTCAAATTGTTGAGTCTCCATCTCATTGAGTAATTTTGTCCAACATGGTGGAATCCAGACACTCTATTCTCTTCAATAGTACTATGACCTTGGACATGAACACAATAATATGCACAGTTTTGTGTAAGATCAATCACACTATCTCATACAAATGATCTTGACATCTAGACTACCAAAAAGGCATTCTATGAACACACTCCAGAGTTGTTGTCTCTACTGGAACGAAGGTTGGAAGGGTGGCATTGTTCTCAAATTGGGAAGCATCCAACGGTGAACAATCCAAGATTTTGACATAATTTTGTGGGAAAATTTCTGGCTTCCATGCATACACATGCAATTTTTTTGCATCTTGCTTTGACTATAACTCATCCTCTACAACAGCCGCACAAGTATCGATAGGCCAAACCTTGTCAAATGTAGGTCCAGAAAATATAGTAAGTGAAAAGCTATTGAAATTATTCCTATGGGGTAGTCTGATCACTCACTTCACGGGTTTTAATTGATCAATCAAGTTGCAGTCAAACATGGAATGGCCATGTCTATCTGTTATAATTTGGTCCTGAAATTGGCGATCCCACAAAACCTCACCATCATAGACAGTGTAAAGGTTCTCACTAAATACAGGTTGCATTGATGAGCGCTCAATACCAGATATGGTAATAGTGAAGGATGCATCTCGAGAATTAAGTTCCTGAAAAAATATTTTGAGAAACAAGTTGGGTCGCATAATTAGCAACATATAACAATACGTGCAAATGCTATATGTACAATGTAACAAATATCAAGCAACAAATCATATTACCCAAAGTCAGATTTAGATTTTCATGGAGGATTTCATGAGAATAAAATTCACGATTCCTTGAAATAAAATCATTCCAAAATGTTACAAAACTAGTTGCAACAGAAAATCCAAATGAAATTGAATTTAACAACAATATGGTGAGGTTTTGGAAGTACCTCAAGATCCATGCCATACAAAGGACTTTCCTCATCAATAATATGCCGCACAACTAAGCCATACTTCAAGTAAGCAACTTCAGGTCGCACCAATTTCAATGACACATGATTGATGAATGGCGCTGGGTTCCCTTTTTCAGTAAGAAAGCGTCTATACGTTAACTCAAATTTGCATTCTATAAGTACCACCTGTTTTGGGTCCATCAGATTCAGTCGCATCATGAAAGATCTGCACACCCACATTGGAAGAAAAATCTTGATTTTCAAACAGAGAAATAAAATATATCCACAAAAACCAGACAGAGAAAAAAAGGCTTTGTATTAAGTTCCCAAAGGCTTATGGAAAACCAACATCAGGAGCTCCTCAGCAAGCTATAATGACATAGTTCTCATGCCAGTCACAAGATTCATTTGCAACAAAGAAGAGTTATCGATATAGGATTGTACTTGTAGGAGTTGCCAGGCTGATGATTTTGGTCTTTTGTCTCTCCGTTTGCAGTGCCCTTATTGTTTTGGTTTCTTGCCTCAGCCACGGAGAACATGTCATTGGTTATGAGTGCAACTTTGGACCACCGAACTGGTTCTCTAGGTTGTGATAGCCTGTGAAACACTGCACTGGACATCACCCTTTTATCAGGTAAGGCAGCAGTTGTTTATCATTATGTGTTGACAATAAAAACAACACAAGTTCTGAATTCAGTGAAGTAGCTAGGGCACTGATCAAAATTCCATTTATCTATGAAATTGCTGAGAAACAAATCTCTAAAACTACAATGAATAGAAGGTTTAAACATGACTATGTTAGTAGTCCACTCATAACCAATGTTGGGTGGTTATCATAAGCATTCACAAACCCCCAGCAGCTATCAAGCGGGTTCTTAAGGTTCATGGCTCTCAAAAGAATCTAACAAATAGTTTTTGATATATAATCATGACTCACAAAAATTGAAAAAAAAATCAAATAACTGCCATGGTCTAGAAGTGCACATCGATCGTACCTGCACCGCTGAGGAACACAAAGATAAGCTGAGCCATCAACGTGTTCAAATTGGCCAAGAGAAGAGCATACGGTGAGCGTGCTTCCACCCGAGTGCCACCGAATGTAGTTGATAAAGACAAACTGAAAATGAAGACTTTGAAACAAATCTCAGCTGTTGTTAATCCAGCAGGAGTCTGGTCCAAGGAGCAGCTGCTGCTGCTGCTGCTGTTGTTGTTGTTCCACCATGACCAGCTGCTGCTGATAATTCCGCGATTTGACTCTGGCCTTTGATCATCTGCAGGGATGTATAACCCTTCGATATCCAGCATGAAAAATCCGGTGAAAGGTATGCTCAACAAGATTGGACTGGATAGCATGATGAGAAAGAACAATGGGAGTGACAGCTGCAGCGCATGTAGATAGATGTTGTAAATCCAAAAAATGTAACCCTTGTCTCGTTTCACCTGATGCGTGATCAATGTTGTCATGACCCATCAATCAATCAATCACACTGTCAGTTGAATTCCGATCTACATAAAATTTCTAATTATAGAATTCAATCCAGAAAGAAATTCATTCTTTCCCCAAAGCATTGTGCTGCACATTCATGTGGGTTACAAGTGCAGGTGCAGCTTGCCATTATTCATAATTCTGGTTGCAATTGCTCAAAGAAAATGAGACAACTCTTCATGAATCTTGCAGCTTCGTGAATTTCTGAAGATATTGAGAACACGTGAAAAATCCATGGTGTTCAAGCTGCAGCTGGGTTTGAAACATCTACTAGAACACGAGCTTTGAATGTTGTTGAAGAGAAGGATGTGAGATTTTTTTTGGTGTACCTGGATAGAACGAAGTGCTGCTCTCCCCTTAAACCGCACTGGCATTGCAGGAGCTTGCTCCTCCTCCAGTTTTGGTTTCTCCATAACAGGAAAAGAAAAAACAGTTGATCTACAACTAGACCAAACCCCAAAGCTCCCTCCTGTAATTGGGTGTCTCTCAACTACTTTCTAGAGTCTAAAGCTCGCTCGCCTGCCTCCTACAGCAGAAGTACATGCAGTAGTGATTGATCACACCATGAATTCAGCAGAGCAGCTCTGCAACAAACAAAAGGTTTTCTTTGTTTAGTCAGTGGAGCAAAGAAGAGAACGAGCTTAGAAAATCCCATATATGTGCTTCACATAGTTTGTACTAGAAACATGTCATGATGGGTAGCAGCAAAATCTCATAATGGATTCTGTTTACCAGGGCAGACCATGAACAGGAACTACAGAGAAACTTCTCAACTCCAGTTGTAAAGTCTTCCTCATATTTTCAGCCGCCCAACATGATGAATTTCACAGGCAAATTCAGTGTCGAGTTTGTAGCATGATCACTCCTGCAAGGACATGACAAGATGATGCCTAAAAAGAGCATCTCCAGAGGTGGTGCTCACTCAGTATGTGACCCCTGCAGCAAAAAATATTTCTCACATCCAAGTTCTACTTACTTTTTCTTTTCCAAACCCCACCCATAAAGGAAAAAACGGAGATAGACTTAGCTAGAGAAGAGGCACTGGCCTGCAGAATTGGACACCCAAACAACCAAAAAAAAAAAAAAAAAACAAAAACTAACAAACAAACACAGAAGGAAGACTTGAAAGCTCCTTCAGAATGTTATCAGCAGCAACAAACACAATGGAAAAAGGAAGGAGGAGGAAGAACAAGAACAAGAAGAATAATTTCTTTTTTTGGACTTTGGTTCTCTCTCTTTTCTTTTTTGTTTCTTCTACCATCACTTTTCCCTTCGGGGTTGGTGCTTTTTTGTTTTTAATAAAATGTGGGCAGGGATTGATTGATTATCTGGATATTATTATCATCCTGGACGTCAACAGGACTTGGATCTTGACACACAGACGACGGTAAAAAAGAGATGCAGAAAAAGCCGGGAGATGGGGAACAATTTGTGCTGGGTTTGTTCCAGAAACTGCAGATTCTGCGGACTCAATGCGTGATCCACAAGGGAAGGAGGGGGTTCATGGGCCAGTTCCAACCAAAACCCAATCTCTTTTTTCTTCACAAAACACTAGCAGGCATGCAGGCTCTGCTGCAAGTGACAAGAATCTTTGAGCAGAAAAGAAGGAAGGAAGGAAGGAAGGAAGGAAATGAGTGATGTTCACTGCACATGTGTGTGTCTGTGTGTGGCTCTTGTCTTCTTCCTCCTGCCTCTCTACTAGGTAGGTAGGCAGGTAGGTAGGTAGGTACCTACCTACCTACCTACCTACCTACCAGGTGTTTTTTTACCTACCAGGGGTTTTTCTTACCTACCAGGGGTTTTTTTCCCCAATGGCCCAATGGGTGATCATCCACAACAGGAATTAGGGTAGAACCGCTCACCATTGAGTATGTACCTATCATTGAACACTTTCCTTACTTTTTTCCTCATTCCTTAACCAAATTGAGTGATTTTGGTGTCATTTGACACGCAAACTGGAGGGTTACAAATGTTCTTTGAGCATCAGAAGTAAAGGAGCAATGCAGAAAACACAGGAGGAGGAGGAAGAGAGGATGGATGAGCCATAGTTTGGTTCAAAAACAAATTTTGAAAAAATAACTCTAGACCTCTCTCTCTCTCTCTCTCTCTCTCTCTCTCTCTCGTTCCAGGCCCATATCTTCCTTATTTATTTTTTAAAGTCTGTTTTGAGTGATTTAAAAGCTTGATGTGTGTGTAAACTAGGGCTTTCCAAAACTTCTTTGTATTTTAGAGTCAAAGATGCAACAATCAAAGATTTTAAGCTTGAAATCTTGATCTGTTTTAAATTAACTCATGACCAAACACTAAAACCCCCTTACACCAAACACCCTCATATTTTCCCCTTTCCTTTTACTAAATTGAGCAATTTTTGCAATGTTGATAACACTATGTGGAGGGCTACAAATGTTCTTTGAGCTTCAGAAGAAGCAGAGGAACAATGTGTGAAGATTTGACCTCCTTAGAGTTCTTAATTGTTCACTCACCAGCCTATCTACCCTAGCGAAATTTGACTACAAGATCAAAAGTAAAGTACAAAATTTTAAGGCCCACTTTTACAATAGGGACCAAGATCAAGAAATTTCTAACCCTCTTGGCTCTCCACTAGGTAGGTAGGTAGGTAGGTAGGTAAATAATAGGTACCTACCAGAATTTTTTTTCCCCTCAAATTTGTAATGTAGTCACACTGGGTGATCATGCACAAGAGGAATTAGCCAAATTTGACTGCAAGTCAAAAAAGGAAAAGTACAAAATTTGAAGGCCCATACTTTTTACACTAGGGCCCAAGCTCAAAGAAATCTCTTGGCCCAATTTAAATATTTTAGTGTCATAACTTGGCCTCATATTGTAATGTTTTTCAAAAAGTTGGAAGTCGAATATTGTAAAGTCAATAGGCCTAAGTCTTAGGCCCAATTAGTGTTTTCTTTTTCTTTTTTTTTATTGGCCGAATTTTCACTCTCGTGACAACAAAAAAAATGTAATCCATTGCAAATTGAACAAAGGATTTTGATGGAAAAATTACACAAAAGTTGCCACTTTTATTTTTTGGTTCATTCCTCATAATTTCATTCACATTTTATAGGCAAAGGGTGTCACTCGGTGTTACAATGTGCATAGGTGATCTCTATTTTGAGATGTGCTTTTGTAGAAGGTGAGGGTTCTTCTAGGCTAAGCAAAGGTCCTCCCCTTCCCTTATTTGATATGGAGGAGAGGGTTCAAGAACTTGATGTTCCCCCTTGTTGTTTGCTCTCTTAAGTGGTTCTTTTGTCTTTTTGGATGTGGGTCCTTCCATTTTGTTTCTTGTATTCCCCATTCTTTTTGGGTGGTTTGGTTTATTTATGATTGGCAAGGTTTCATCATCTTTCACTTCTCATGTCTGACCTCTAGCCAAATTTGGTTCATTCCTCGTGTTGACAATAACAACTTGACAAATTTGCAAGAAAAACCCTTGACTTTCAAAGAAGGAATTTTTTTTCTTTTTTTCTTTTTTTTTTAAATGCTCTTATCAATTTCAGCAACCCTTCTATTTACCTTACATTTTAAATGAAATGTATCAATTAATTCAACATTTGTCACATACTTTTGAGCCAAATGTATGAATTAATAAGTAGGTAGGTAGTTATCTCCACATCTTTCTTTTTTTTAAATTCCCATCTCACAACTAAGATTGAAAAATAATAATGAGACAACTTCTGGATTGAGCCCGCACCATCCATTGGATGCATGTTATTACTTAGTTGTGGATGAACTTCAACTGAGTTAATATTTGGTTTAACCTTGGTAACCAATTCTATAGGAAATAGGTCTCATATGTAGGTAGATATGTAGGAAAATAAGTAACCACTTAGTAGGTAAGTAGATGGTTTATACATAAGTAAGGGCTGTTTTTTTTACTATCTACCTACTAACAACTTGTTTGTGGGTTGTTAATAAGAAGGTAGGGGAAAAAAAAAACCCCCAACTAAGCTAACCACCATGGTTATCTAGGGAACTGGAACCCAACAGAAAATCGTTTCTTGACCACTTACCCATTCATCCTGCAGTGCATGAAATGTATCTTGTAGTGCTGAATGTTTTTCTAAAATGCCCATGGTGCAAAAATTTGCGCCCAAAAAAGGAGCATGGGTAGGTTCATAGTAGTGTTGGTCGGGTATCAACTTCTGAACATACCCACTTCTTGGTGGTTGTATCAGATTCTTTTCTTTTCTTTTTCTTACCATGCTATTGGGTATTTGGTATTTAAAAAAAAACTTTCATACCAGTCCAGTCCGGGTATGGGGAGGTTGAAGACTGATTTTTTGGCTGGAAATAGGTATGAAATAAGCATATGCCTCATATCAAGACGGATATAAAATGGGTACAAGGCTGATATTACTTTACATAACTTACTTAACAGGCTAATACAGTTATAAGGCTGGTATTGCCTCAACTCATACAAAACTGGTAGGGTCCTTGATACCAATGTTGATACCTGGCAGAGAGGCCCATATACCAGACCAAGACTGGTGCATAGCCAGGTTGGTAGTGGTATTAGAGTTATCCGTAAAATAACCATGTCTTTGGGCCTCCTTTCACCCCCTTTCCCCTCTTTCAGTGGTATCCGCAAAGTAAAGACATTTTAATAAATCTCACTCTGAAATGTTGATACTCAGCATTTAATGCACAAGGTTCGAGACTAATTATAGTTGTACAATTATGATCATTGAAAATATACCCCAACGTTATTTCAGCGACAAGTCGTAAATGTGTCACTCTTTGAGGCAGCCACGTGCGGGTTTCCATGCATGAATAGCGCGGGCCACAGAGCAAACTTGACACGAAAACATGTCATGTTTCAGTGGTGGCTTGGCGTTCATTTTGGCCAGTCGAAAACCACGCATCACAAAACATGAACCTTGAAACCTACCACCCATTAAAACATGTCAAGTTTTGGCGGGCGATTTGACATGCGTTTTGATGCATGGGTAGCCTGAGCCCTAGAAACATATCCCACTGAAACATGTAACATTTCAGGAGCTATGTTTCGGCCCCATCCATCCAATTTCCATGTTCCTCCATGCGATCCCCATCCATGTCCCATGACCCATCCATGACATTTTAGACTTTTTTTAACTTCACATCATCGTTGTGTATTTTTTTTGTCGAACTTTGACGTTTTCATTGACACTCCCCCACCAGAAATTTAGTTAAGGTTTTGATAACAAAAAGAACTCATGGTGGCGCTAAGGAAGCTCTATCTTTTCACCCACACCAGATCATTCATCATGCTCTTATTTGTAGTTTTCTTCACTTTCATTTTTCCATTTGAAACATAGCAATGTTGCGCATGAACAGTCCTAGGAACTAATAGCTTGTCATGATACAACAATCTTCAAAATATAACCAATCTTCTCATAATAAATTGCATTTAGTTTGCAAAGGTCATTATGCACACACCACCTTAAACCCACGCATGTTTCGGCTTGAAATGCATGATATAATCCATTAAAACATAAACCACTAAAACTCACATGAAACATAAACCACTGAAACCTAGTTCAACCACTGAAACCCACTCAAAACATAAACCATTGTAACATAGTTTGACCATTGAAACCCACTTGAAACATAAACAACTAAAACCTAGTTCAACCAATGAAACCCACTCAAAACATAAACCATTGAAACCTAGTTTGACCACTCAAACCCACTTGAAACATAAACCATTGAAGGAATTCAAAGTTAGGGACCCTAGAATGAAACAATCTCCGAAACATGACACAATCTCATCTTGAAGCATATCCACATCCAAGTCACTTTCAAACATAAAAAGTTTTACCTTTGAAACATATATTTAAATCAAATATTGTGCACCTAGGCTATATGGAATGATAAAAGAATTAAAATGTTGCCTTAAACTATTGATTTCCAAATCAACATCATCAATGATGAAAGCATTTAGTTTCCAATCTAGTTTTGATTCTTGCATCTTTCGATTGATAACATCCATTCATTTGGACAAGTCATTTCGTTTACTCCAAGATGTGATTATGTACGCAATTGGACAACCATTTTTCCACTCGTCAAACATCATCAATGTGTACAATGGAAATTATTATGAACATAAATAGCTTTCAACATGTGTCAACATATAACAATCGTGTTTCATTATGTTTTAGAGGTTTCCTAGGCTTTGCAATGTAAGTTATAGTCAAAGAATTTACCTTATTTTCATTTGTTCCAAAGGTAGCATCAATTACAACCCCACTTTGATGACCATATTGTTGCATCATTGTTGTTTGTTATGGAGTCTAAATTTCGATTGTGAATGGGATATTACTCCTTAATAGCTCTCCACCAACTTCAGACCCACTCTCCCGGTAATAAAACAAAACATTTTGGTTCTCTTGAACCCACATGCGAACACTTTTCGCATCATTCTCATGTTTTTTATATGTTTCCTTTGCTAACTTTTTGCCTATGTTTCGTATGTCTTTTTCACATAGAAAGGTGTCTCTAGTCAGGTTCCCGTTGGTTTCTACAAGTTCCCACACATTTTTACGATATTTTGCCATCACTTGTGAAAGACAAAGCCTTAATCACAAATTGTCAACTACGAAGTCCTTTAAGGCTACGGAAACATGTGCAACAAATGCAATTTTGTACCCCTAAAGGATGTTCCCATGGCAAAGACCTTTTGTCACATTGATGTCTATCCTTTCATAATAGCATATCTCTAAAATTGTAAGGAGAAGATATAACATTTTGATGATAAAAGCACATTGGCAGCCTTTTTTCTCAGACCTTCCATTACTTTCGATTATAACGCAAGTTCTTTATTTTCCTTTCCGGATTGCTTTACCTCTCTTATCAAGAGATTTATTTATGAAAACCATGTCCTCTATTAGCACCAACAAATTATTTGTCCTATCTTCTAGGCCAAAATTGCAATTATACCTATAAATCAACAATTCAAAAAAACTCAAATTGTGGCAAAATCTAATGTTGTGTAAAAAAGTGGGACTCTAAAAAAACAAATGACTCTTAAACATAATAAGGTCAATATGTGTTCAACATTCAAAACTTGGAGAATTCCAAATGACTATCCCAACATGGATAGAACAATTTCCCTCTCTCATTTCTTCACAACTACCGGCATGTGAACTTGCAATTTGCGTCACTACACTATTCCTCTCCATCAATAAAATCTTGCATTTAGTTTGAAGAGATGTATGTTGTTTCCATTTTGTGCTCTCCAAATTTGAAATAGACTATTCATATCAATCCTTCTATGTGAAAATTTCAAAATGCAGATGTTGCACTATACGTTGAATCCCCTGGAAACACTATGTATTCAAATTTAAATACAACATGGATGACATATCCCATCTTTCTCCAATTGGAAGTTGATCAAAACCCATCAAAAACATAACTCGGAACTAGAAAGCAACAAGATGAAAGTGGCCAATGAGACATAGGTTAGCCATTACACTCCCACAATCATTCACCCCCTATCAAATGAGCCGTAAAAGTCGTCATAAATGTTCATCAAATGTATATGGGGACATGCACTTGATAGATTGAGGTTCTTCTAGGTTTTGGGAAAGTTAATTTTTGGCCATCATTAGCATTGAATATGATGCATTTTGGCCTTTTCGACACCTTAACATCTAGACACAAAAATATTCATAACATGACCATGTGCTAATTATCAAGAAACAAAAACCCTTGGAAGTAGGACATTGAAACATATTAAGTTCTCCGGAACATAAGAAATGAAGCGAAAAATAATTTTTAGAAACATCAAAACTTCACTAAAATATGTGAAATCCATAAAATCGTAAGAAAGAGGAAAATCCTAGACACAAAAAAATGTCGAAACATAACAAATTCATAAGTAATCCCAAAACCGAAACTGAAACCAAAACCTAAACTTTGAGATTTCCTAAAAACTAAAACAAAATTCCAATATTATTGATGTCTAAACACAAAAATATGAGTAACATGACCATGTGCTAGGTATCAAAAAACAAGAACCTTTGAAATTAACACATTGAAACATATTAACTACTTCAAAACATAAGTAACATAGGAAATTCACCAAAACATAATTTTTAGAAACATAATAAACAAAACCATATTTTTTAAACATAGATTTTATACTAAAACATGACAGAAACATAAACTTGAAACAAGTAGTCTACTAAAATATTATAAACACAAAAGTCACAAACCCCATTGAAACATAAAAATTCAAAAAGACACATTATGCTCTAATCCCAAAGGTTGAACCATGCAGAAGTAGAATACAATGTCAAAAAAAATTAGAGATACTTGTGAAAATATGATGGTAGTAAGTTTTGGGACTCACTTCCACAATAGGATAGTGTTCCCTATCGCCATGCTTGTCCAAGTATTGATTAAAATATTCTACAACTAAGTATCCACATTCCCATGCTCCATTCTATGGGGGCAATAGGACATGTACAATTGGCTTGATGCCAATAATCACCCACTCATTAGAATTGTGCGACATGCCTTTTGTGTAAGACCACCCAAGCATTGCACACTTCACAAATTGATTTGCCTTCCAAGTATTATGACATCCAAGAATAGAGTCAAAGTGTAATGTGCAATGGTGCTCTAATATGAAAAAAGACTAGTGGTTCCACTCATTGTATGGAAGCACCAAAGTGTCTTCCAATTCGTTCGTATTGTGGAAGTTTTTAACACTCCATTGGGTAATTTTTTTTCTTATATTACCTTCATCTATGCACATATGATCCAATACCGGCACAATCCAATTATGTACAATATAATAACATTTCCGAAAATCAAGTTTTTCCAATTGTCAAATAAATTGTAAATAAAAGTCTAACATTGTGCCACGCAGTTCCCCTTGCTAATATAACAGTGTTTTGAAATCAACGTCCTTTGGCCAAAGATGAATTTCCCTCTTTATATCACCCGCAAAGAATAGCACATAGTCTCAAAGCTCATCCTTAGTATATGTTTTAGCCCTGTAGATAGGTGTATATTAATTAATATTTGGGTCCTCAATATTTTTTTACTTTCATGTTTCAGTATGTATCCATGGATCTAAAATAGTGAAGATTTATGTTTTTGTCTATTTTTGTCACTACATTGCCATGTATCTTTAATATAATGGTTCAATGTACATATTTCCATGTTATTCTAGATCTAGGTTTCTAATGATGATATGTTTCAAATATTGAAACGACCATACCTTGTGGTCTTGAAAAGCTCAGTAACCTAAGAAAACACAAAAATCTTATTAGGAGATGTACTCAAAAAGGAAAAAAAATGGAAAAAGACATAGTTGAATTAGGAACTTGCTATTTGGCTTTCGCGAAGTGAACAAGCCACTAGTCATTTTTAGGTGTAGCCTCCAACATAGTATAAAGTTCTTCTTCCAAAGGTGGCAATGAAACTTCATTATTAGAACTGGAAGAACTTTCTACGACTATAGTCCTTTTTTTCACGACTTTTTTCCTTGTAGCTTTAGCATCGGCCTTCGTTCTCCTAGGTTTTGCCTTTGGTTCTTTCTTCTTTTGGGTTTGAAATATTTTTTTTGTGGCAACATCTATATCCTTTAAAATGATCTAATAGCTTGATCAAGTGTTTCAAAACTTGGGGTACCTTCATTAGGTCCTTGTTGAAAAATGTGAAACACAATTTCAATTAGTGTCATTGCATTCATTATCGAATCAATGGTTGTATTCTCATCAATAGATGCATTTGACCAAGATATATTCCCATATATTGTTTCCTTTGGAGGCAAGACGCCAACCTAATTGGGATCTGATGGCACTGATGGCATGCGATCTTGTTTGATTCCCTTGTTAATTTTTGAAACATAATTAGTATGATGTTCTGCTAAAACACAACCAATATCATGTATCACCAAAACTTGTTGAACTAGTGGAAAATAGACACTGACTATCTAACTTGTTTTAACATCCATTTTTTATACTAGGGCAAAGTTGATATTTACATCCAAAACATGGAAATCATCCAATGCACAAGTGGTTGTGGCCTCAACCTAACCTTCAACATCCTAAAGATAGTTTTTCAAAACATGATCAAGTTCATCACCACTCGAAACACGAGTTGAAGTTGTGTTTGGGTCCAATTCAAAACCAGTAAGAATTGACCCACCAAACTATTTAAATTTGTCCTTGTTGGTGTTAAAATGTCAAGGAACTTTGATGGTTTCATTCACATTTGTAATTCAATCCTCTAAAACATGGACTACAACCATTTCTTGGAAAACCGAAACGTGAACCTTTGGAACATGGATATTCGAAACGTGAACCTTTGAAAGTTCAATATCTAAAACATGAACCTTTGAAACTTGAACCTCCAAAGTTTTGATGTTTAAAACTTGAAGTTCCTAAGGTTGAACTTCCAAAACTTGAATTTCCAAAACTTGAACTTCCAAGACTTGAGGTTCCAAAGGTTGAATTTCCAAAACCTTCAAAAGTTATAATCTCATTGGTAAAATATTGTTAACGATCCCTAAAACTTGAGGTGTGACTTCTAAAACACGAGGATTCGTAGGTGAAACCTACTTCGAGGTATCCGCATCTACCATATTCGCATTTGCTTTCACATCCTCTGGGTGATGCTCGATTTCAGATATTTCTATGATGTGAGCTCCCTAGTTTTTAACCTGCTCCTTGTCCAAATTCAATGATTCATTTTTTTCACGAATCTTTATGCCCGAGCCAGTGGTCACAAAGTCGGATGATGCTTCCAATGATAACATTGTTGGAACACCTTCAATTGTGAATTGAACTAGGAACAAGGAAGCACATCTTTGTTCTACCACCTTGTCCAAAGCAAGTGCAACTTCATGGGGGAGATTAGTTGAAGCACCTCGAACTTGAAGCACACACCCCAACGCATGTTTATCCATCCCATGTCTTTGTCTTCACGACATTGAAGATATCTCCTTATGTTCAGAAATGAATCTTCCCCTTGTTTCTCGTTTGTTTGTTCCCAAATTTCTTGGAACAATGTAATATCCTTGCACACCATATCCTCTACTACCCTAATATGTACAACAACAAAAAATAATGACATCTTGGAAATATTATTTGATGGTAACATGAACCTTTCATACGAAGCCTCTATATCCTCATTCCTAATACCCTCCCAAATTTCTTGTCCCCTGAACAAAAGATGATTATCTTGTTTTAAAATATTCATGACTTTCCGCCAAGCCAAGTGATATTCCCCCATCTTCATATTTTTAATGGATGTGCTATTAACGCCTTGGAGTGGGTAGGCACAATTAACATCCTTATCCAACGAACGTTAAAAAAAATCCTTTACTAATCGAACTTCCCAAGGAACATTCCTAAAAGGTGTTTTTTTCTATAAAAGATTACATGTAATTATTTTAGCCTCTTTGAAAGAATGTGGCTAGGGGAGTTTAGGCCTCTCTGTTGCAAATAAGCATTTTTCATTACTAACAACATGCCATAAATAATTCCAATCCCACTTTATAGCTTCAATTTTTCTTGCATTGGCCATATCAAACTCCTTGAGGGGCTTAACGACAAAGTCAAACCTTTGTTGTCTTAATAAATCCTTGTGTTTATTTTCTACTTCATTGAATCGTTCTAGACATTTTTATGCTCCAAAAATTCATGCAGGGAATTGGCGAATGATTGTTTGTCACCAACTTCCAAGAGGTCCATTATTTGGGAGACTGTAGTAACAACCTCATATCCATGTTTAGTTTGCATTTGAACCAACAGTAAAAGGTGTATTAACATACATCTAGCCTATATAACAAACATATGAAAAATGAATAAGAAATAATGATTAACATGTTACCGAAATCAACATTATATGTTACTTAACCAACTCCATTGAAACATGTTATATGCATGTTTTGAGGTATTGGTGGGGTCATAGAAACACGCAATGAAATTTGTGGGGTGATATAAACATGTCGTTGCCATGTTTTGGAATACATGGAGTGGCTATGTTTTGATGAGTTGAAACATTTACAATGGCACCTACTAAAAACTTAACAATGGAAAAAAAAAAAACCTAGGAAAAATGTGAATGTGAAACAAAACTTGAATGAATGTACTAGACACAAATCTTTAACCTTAAGTGATGTTGAAACACCAATGATGGAAATTTTCAAACAAGCATATGTATTCAAAACATAGACATGGAATGAAAGCTAAAATAAATGATTGATGTGATTACAAATGCATATGTTAAAAATCAGGTGTAAGTGTGAATGTACCATAATGGATTAATATGGTAAGAGTAATTGAGTACCACTTTATTTCTTCACATGAACTTTTCGAACGCGTAATAAGAAACAATGTTGAAGTTTGGATCCCACATAAAGGTATCAAAATCTCTACAAATTCTTCTTTATTTTGCAATTTCCAATCCCAATCAAAAAGATTACACTACAGTAATGCCAAATGTTTGGTGTTTCTAAGATTTTCCCAACAAACATTAGTTTCTGTTTCGAAAGTTCCCAAAACATTATATCAACCTCTCGTCAGGCGTCATTTTCACAGAACACCTTGTCAAGTTTTAATTTCTTCTTTTTATCCCCACCATACCCTTTTAGTTTTTTGGGA
>Ga0116229_10005556_pt1 | contig 20519 bp, 8 predicted proteins | sample S1TSphgellanicum_3_FD_87313 | JGI IMG/M metagenome (GOLD analysis project Ga0116229, IMG submission 87313) | Host-associated microbial communities from peat moss isolated from Minnesota, USA - S1T2_Fc - Sphagnum magellanicum MG | ecosystem: Host-associated > Plants > Peat moss > Unclassified...
ATATATATATATAGGGTGTAGAGTTATTTGTTGTGAGGCATTTATTACACTATTACAAGGCAAGAGTGTGTTTTACGACGGTTTTGTTTTTCAAAGACCCCACAACTTTAGGAGGCCCTACCTTTTCCATCTCGTACCCAATTTGGTGTCGGTAAAAGGTTACTAACAACAATTAGACTAGTGCCTTACCGAATGTTTTTGATTTGAATGTTAAATCCATCAAATGCACGGTCACTGAACCCTCTACTCCCTGAGCTGCTAAGTGTTTTGTGACCAGTTGATCTACCTTAATTCCTTCTTCCTACGGTTCGGAACTTAGTTAAACATGCCTTTATTATTGCTCTATGGACAATTTTCACGCATATCATAAAGTGACACACCCCTTTCGGGACACACCCCCATCGCCACGACCGACCTATTATAAGTGATCGGTCATTGAGATGAAGAGTTTTTGAGACATATCATAAAATGACACACCCCCCCAATTGCCGCGGCCGAGCTATTACAAATGATCGGTTGTTGAGATGAAGAGTTTTTGACGAGTTTGACATCCTTAAATTCTCCTTTGTTTCTAATACCTTTGTGTGTTTATAAATAAAGTTTTGCAAGGTTTTGATTTTTAAAAAGGGTTAGGGTTTAGCGTTTAGGTCTCCAAAAAGTACCCAATATGAGGACTAGGCTAGTAGTAGTACCTATGGTTAAACTTTACCTGACTAGGTAGTATAAAACTTCTCAAATATTGACTTCAGACACTTGTTTTAACCACCTGATATAGGTATTTTAAAAAGCATATATATATATATATATATATATATACATATATCCTCCACACAACAAATAGAAATTCTAGAAATAAGAGTGAAATACCTAGAGCATTTTAGCCAAATTTTTATTGCAAGAAGATTTAGCCAAATTTGACTATGGACCTAATATGAAAGTAGGAAAATTTAGGAATCCTCTTATATATTTTTGGCTACTTTCTGGAAGCTGTTATAGAAATCTAAGACGAGAGATTTCATATATGTGATTTTTAATGTGTAGCCAAACATATAGAAGGATGATACTTTATTTCTGGTTTATTTATAGCCAGATTTGGCTAAATCTTCTTAGGATGATCATCACTATTTTTACATCTTCCAAAGTGCAGTTCAGGAAAAGTAGTCCTTGCTCTCATGAAAGGGAATTCGGGCCGACTGAAGTATGCAAACTTTAAGGAAACATGGTTGAATCAAAGACAAGAAGTATTCCTTGCTTGCTCTCGTGAAAGGGGAATTAAACTCTAAAAAAACATAGTTGTATCCGAGCCAAGAAATAATGGACTTAGTACATGTGGAGTTCCTACTTGAATGGAAATGCTGACATAGCCCTAAAGAAGACATTGGAATTCTAGAGATGATGAAGAACACAAGTGCAAATCATTAACCTTGGAAAAAATTCAAACAAATCAAATTAGAACAATAAGAACAAATTACAAACTACACACAAGAAGTAGGAATGTGATGCACCTAATATGCTTGAACTCACAATAGACGCGATCACCTTCCAAATCAAGACCATTGTCACCATTGTGATTCAAATTGCACCTTGACAACACCAAATCAAAACCATCACCACCATCACATTTCAAATTGCCCCTTGACAACACCAATAATTCTCCCTCTAGTAAATTACAATGACATGAAAACCAAAATGACTACACCTTTAACACCCCCCTTCCCCCGCCCCCATTCTCGACCCCCTACTTTCAAGCTTTGGTAATAACTCTCCAAGAAACATACCAATTTTGGTAATCCTAACTATGATGTTCAACAACACTTTGGCAAAGGGATTGCACCTTTTAGTACAAAATTCGACAATGGGAAAAAAGCTTTGTAATGTGAGCTAGCTTCTTAACCCTAGGCTCTACATTCACAAGGGTCATAGGAGTTAGGGTTTAACAAGTTTTGTGGGGATGATTCCCATCGTCACTCTCTTGACAAAGATGGATGGAGGTGGTGAACTGATTGGATGCTAAGGGTGTGAAGTAGTAACCTCCATCCACATCCAATGCTCTCTTTGGAAAAACTTTGTCAAATCTATCTACTTTGCTCATTGTGTGATTCCAAGGAAAGCAAAAATTTGGCACCAATTTGCCCCCCAAAAAAAGTTATATATAACAATGTTTAAATTTTTTACTTTCCTATCTCATTTTATAGTTTATGACCAATTTTGCCTAAATCTTCTAACAAAGGAGATTCACACTTTGATTGCATCTAAAAAAATACCCCAAAAAAACTAGTTGATGTAAGGTAGTAAAACTCAACTTCAAAATCAATAAAATTGGAATACAAATCATTTGATTATTGTAGGACCTTTACCAACGTGGAAGAAATAAAATTATTTTCAATAAATGCAATTTTTTTTCAAAATAAACCATAAAAAAGTCCAAAATATTTGCACCTATTTTTCTTTCCCTACCTCAATTATAGTTGGAATTTTAGGATATTTTTATTTTTACTTCTAAAATATTTTTATAATTAATAACACATGGAGAAGATGCCAAAATGGTAAAGGTACTAATGTTTTATTACTAAAATTGCAATATTTTTCCAGCCTTAATGACAACACATTTAAACACCATGTACATTTTGTATAGAGCAAAATGGACCACAAATTTCACTTCACAATTGTGTCATAACCAATTTTTTCCCCTTTTTTTCAAAAAAATTTGGGTGTAGCTGAAATGGCAATCATACATTAGGAAATATAACCAAATTTGGATCAATAAATAAGAAAGTAATTTTTAAAAAGTATCCTTCAATTCTTTTGGCTACTTATTGGAACTTAATATAGAGTCTAGCAAAAAACAAATTTCAAAATTTGAATGCTAAAATACCCAAAAATTAAAACATTTTTTTTCTTACCATTTTGAAAGTGAGAATTCATGACACCAAAAAATAAGATTGTTGACATGAATCATGGCTTTTTGTCATGAAATATAATTTATTCAATGTGAATATGTGTCAAAATTGAAGGTAAACATTATCATGTTGTTGGGATGAGTATACAACCAACCAACTATTGATTTGATGCTTTCAATTAGGGTTGCACATTGCTTCACACTACCATTTACACTATAAACAAAAACACAATGTTTCTAAGGTCAAATTGTTGAATTTCAACAAATTGAATGTTGAATTACAAAGAGATTTAAACTTTTTACCAACGTTAGTTATAAACTAGAAAACCCATGATAACATATCACTTAGGTTGGAATTATCTATTTATCTATACGGGTGAGTTCACATGGATGTTCACATAAGCTATTGTTAATATTTTTTTTTCTTAAAATTATGAAGCAAGTGGGTATAAGTGATTATGCATAAGAGGGCCTAACCAAATATGGTGGGTACAAGCAATCATGTAGAAGAGGACATATGCAAACTATAAACATACATTTGCTAAGTTGAATGGATTTGATGGTTTCTATCACAAACAACAATCCTACATGTGCCTACAAATTTGCATATGCAGACATGACAAAATTTTTCCATAAATCATTATAAGTGTGAAGGGAAATTAAAGGGATTTTTTTTACTTGAGTTGGTTTTCATGAGAGTTTTATTGTTGTTATGACATTTTTGTTGGATTATCAAAAGTGATTATATGTTTCTTTGTCCAAAATAACCAAATCAACCTATACTAAGAATGAGAAGGTTAATTGTGATAAGCAACAACATTAGTTGTTTTACAATATTTTATATGTGTATTACAATAATGTATTCTATGATTATTAGGAAAGAATATCAATTATATAATATATGATATTGGGTTAAAAATTTAATTGATACATATGATTAAAAAGGAAACAATATATTAATTTATAAAATGCAATAACTTTGATATTACAAAAAGTGATTTAATTTTTTTAATTTATAAGCAATTTGTTGTTGTGTTGAAATTTAATCATGGTTTGCCATAGAATTGGAGTTCAATGTTTTATGTATGTTTATGGTATTTTTGAGAAAGAAGTTATATATTTCATATTTTTTAGAAAATTTAAGTGTTGTCTCATTTCATTAGTTATATAGTTTGATTTTTGTACATATATGTTGAATGCAATGTCAACAACATAAGCAATGGTAAATAACCCACATGAGGATTGATCTGGTTGTTGCATCACATTTACATATGTGTAGTTCAAGTGTTGAATATTCATTAATTCACTTAACTTGAGTTTTGTATATTCACCATTTTGTTTTTCACAAAGAGTTTTCAAAGCATATAAAATACATTGCACGTATTTGTTTGTAAGGTATAAAAATGCTATAAACCAATGGTTACAACAAGGTCATTTGGAGCATTTGTCAAAACAACGCCCAAAAATTTCATGGGTTCTAAAAGCAATGTGTATGACAAAGCCAAAACCCCTATGTGATGTCTTTTTTCCATCTTCTAAATATCATCACCGTGCAAATAACAATGCCGACAAAGGAGTCTCCCATATTCTAGTCACTTGAAAGTTGTTTTCAAGAGCTATGATATCCCACCTTGAAGACATAAACATTTCATGAAATCCACCTGCAATTGTTGAAGTAGCATCACAAATCTTTAGTCATTGCTTCAAGTGTAGCCTCCCCACAAAGATGACTGTTACTAGACCTTGGTGGGGTGGAACTTGTGGGTCCCCTATCCACAACTCCCAACATGTGCACTACTTGGGTCACCGAGCCGATGTCCACCAAAGCTAGTACTTGGGGGGGAAGGGGGGGGATGCATTTGGAGTTGCCAAATCATTGTTGATGCTAGCTGTAGGTCCTAATTCTCGCACCAGTGTAGAACATGTGTAAACTATATGGCCCAAATGCTCCTCCCAATCCTCCAAAATGGGCAACATTTGTGTAGATTCCATATGCTCCATGTGAATTAGGGTTTAGGGTTGTATTAGGGTTTAACATCTACAATATAACCTTAAAACATGGACTCTTGTGAAAATAAACCCAAAACTCATTTTCTAAACATAACATTTTTTTTTGGTATAATTTCCATGAAATTGTCCTTTTGGTGAAAGCTTGTCACAAAATGCAACACAAAAAATCTATCTGTGAAGGAAGGTAGTTTGTTTTGTTTAGTTTTGTGCTGGTGAGATCCATGGAACCATGATGCTTCAGATAGCATTCTTGGTCTCTTTGGAAAGCTCTCGAAGAGGAGGGGTGCATGAGTTTGGTTCTATGGCGTTTGGCCTTGCAGTGCAAAAGTTCTTGAATACTGAACGATTTTTTCACTGAAAATCAAATTAAATGGTAGCTGAAAATTTGGGAGGAATTGGAATGTGCCCTTGGTGTTGTTGGAAAGATCTTGATGAGCAGGATTTAAGGGAATTTATTTGGTAAGATTTGGATTTAGAATGTGGGAGATATTGATTTTTAAGTGATTTCTGCCGCTGAAAATTCAGATAAATTCCAAAAAACCAGGTTTTGGAAGGAAAAATCAGTTGAGGACATGGGAACACTTGGGCCAACAGCACAGGCCACACTAGTATATTTGAAAACAAGAAGTAGTGCCTAACATATCTATGAACAGTCTAGAAGAGAAATTTGATCACAAGCATCTGTATAATGACACACTGAGTCTGATGATGATATATATAATTTTTGGGAGGTTGTTTTACTAAATCACTTCCTTTGTTGTGTAAATGGAATTTGGTGATAATGATGAGAGTGGCATGTATGATTGTTAAACCGTAAATCCTAATTTGAAAATTGAACATCTATCACACATCCAACTAATGTTTGACACGAAATAATTCACAAAAGGTCTAGTCAAGAAAAATAAAATAAAATTCTACTGATATTTGCCAAAATTGTTGAGAATCACACTCCCATCCCAACCGATTGGTTACTATTATGAATGCATTGCATTGCATGAGGTACATACTTTGCATACATATTGCTTAACTGTTGAAATTCTAGAAACTTAAATTTGAACAGTTCGACCTTGTTTTTAAAAGAAATTTGACAAAGAAGTGCCGATTATCAATCATAGGTACGGTATTCCATTTATTGGCACTGGCCTGTAGGGAACTGAGTATGCATTGGTGTTGGATTTGGGCATAAAAAATGTTTGGTTTGAACTTCACCCAACATGTCAGTGACATGTGAAATGCTATATATGTTTATGTAATGGATGGGGCATGTACAAAAATGAAATGCATGCATCTGGATGAGAAGTTCTAGATCCAGTAATGGAAGTTTTTAGTTTGCCAATTGAACCTGCCATAAAGAAAAGGCAGAGTCATTAGTCATACATTACATGATGAGCTAGCTGCATGTTTTCATTACTCAGTAAGTTAGGTTTCATAATTATTGGAATGGGTGGAAGGATTTGCAGTAAGTCAGTCATTCACTTTCAGAGATGGGCAGGAAAGCTTACCTTTTCCAATTTTAAAACTGACTAGATAGATAATGCCTTTAGGGTTTAGGGTTTAGTCTTATGGATGATACCTAAGTAGATATGCACTAACACTGTCACTTTGAACTCCCCCTGAAATCTGAAAGGCCGCACATCAGATGAGCTCCAGCACCTTCTAAATGTCCTGCAAAACATAAGTGCAAAATTTATTGCCAAAAAACACATCAGGTGAGAACTGGATGAGCTTGACAGAAGACCACACTCGACTGCAAAACATTTAAGTCAGTAGCACTAAACCACCACTCACATCCAACTTGACTGAGATTTATATAATCATTCATCACAGATGCAATCAACCTTAGTAGGGTCAAGAATGCAATCCACATTGTATACCCAATTCTTTGAATCTTTATTAAATGATTATTATCACTAAATTTTTGTCAATTTTTCTTCAACATTTGGAATTTCTTTTCTTTATATTCATTTTTTAGATTTTTTTCATAATTAGAGTAAAGTGTTGTGGAAATGAGAGTATTGTAAATAATTTGTGACTGTTGGTAATGTTGTTGCTACATGAATTCTAACAATCAGTGTAATGTCTACATATGTTGAAGCTTAAATTATGGTTCTACCCCTGATGATGAGTCATCCATGAGCCTGAAGAATAATTAACAGGCTGCTGAACTGTAACACAATCTGGCTCACAAAGGTTGAGATCTGTTGCATGTTGATTATTAGAGGTTTTATTGCTGGATTGAGTTTGTGCATTGAGTGGGCCTGCCTAGGCCCCATGACCTCATTATCCATAGTGTAAAGTGGGCAGGAGGTTTTTTCTTTTGTTTCAATTTTTTGATGTAGCCCAGTGATGATCCTGTGCAAGAGAAATTAGCCAAATTTGGCTATTAGTCAGAGAGGAAAGGAGACAAATTTAAGAATCCTGGTATATTTTGGCAACCTGCTGGAATGTATGGTCTTAATATGGCAATTTTAGAAAGACCATTATAGAACCACCATTATAACTCTGAAGAACTGCCTTCATAAATCACCAGGAGTGTATATATAAATTGTTTTTTGTAAGAGTTATAATAAACTTGTTAATGAATTGGCATTGGGATTGTGTCAAAATCTCAAAATAGTTATTCATGGTGCCTAAGGTACCGAGCACCGAAAAAATAATTAATTTGGCAAATTTTGGGTGCCTAATCAAACAACAACCTTCTGTAAAAGAAACCTGCAGAACTTAAATTCTACTTGAAGCTTTATGAGAGAAGGTCTAATCTGCACTCAATTGAAGCAAGGAAGATGTTTTCACCGCGATTGAAGGACAAATTACCAAATCAAATGAAGACAAGTTAATTCTCCAACGTTAGAGTAGAAGCTACATATACCTTAAGAAGCTATGGCAAAAGATAAAGCCCGAAGCCTGGATGTCACGATCATGGATTTTTTCTCCAACAAAACAAACCAATCATTTGTGACATATTTAGTTTGTTTTGATTGAGATAATTAAAGACGACAATCTAAAATGACAAAATGATTGAAACTATTAGTTGATGTTGTTGTTTGAAATAAGTAAGATAATTGAAACTATTAGTTGATGTGGTCGTTTGAAATAACTAAGATAACTGAAATTATTAGTTGATGTGATAGTACTAATTTTATTTTTGAAATAAACATTTCATGGTTTTTATAAAAATAATTTAACATTTTTTATCTTAATGTTTGAAGCCATTAAAAAAGTTAAGTTAAAATAGTTTGATCTTCCATTTTTTCACACATCATTTTGTTATATTTCAATTAAACCATCCTTTATTTTTATTTTTATGTGATTTCTTACAAAGTACAAATGAGAACATGACATTTGTAATTTACTTTCATTTTTTTAGCAATTCAGATCAAAATTTATTTGATTATTGTTTTGAATATTTTAATATTTCCACATTGTCAAAAGTAACCTTACATTCACAATCAATCATACTAAATGATTAATTTTAATCACATTAGTCAAGTTGAACAATTCCATATGGGTACCACATACATCACTTGTCCCGCATAATGTCCATGTTGATTAAATAGCTAGTTTTTTTTAGTTCAAATGAACATACTTAATTTTGATTTTAATCAAATTGGACATTGTTGGTCATTTCAAATAAATGAACTTGACTCTACAATATCTTAGTTGCAATGCTAATAATGAAAAAACCATGTTTTCATAATAGCGTGATTTTCTTCAAGCTTGATTTCTAGAAAGCATAAGACAAAATGGACTAACAATTTGTATTTTGGTGCATGTGTGAGTTTGGTATTTTAGAAGATCTTGTTTTTATAAAGAAATTTTTCTTTTAACAAAGTTAAGGCATGAGTTAATGTGCAAACTATCTTGAAAGTTTGACATTGAAAGAGGGGTGTGCAAGGGCTACACATTAACCCCTTACTTGTTTTGATGGTTGGAAAAGCTCTCAATGTGATGATAACAAAAGATCAATAGGAAGGGAGACTACAAGGCATCAAGTTCCCTGGGTCTAAGAAACAACAATTAATAGTTCAATATGTTGATGACGAGAATTTGATAATTAAAGCTTCTCAAGACGCCATTTTGAAACTATCACAAGTGTTGGGCTTGTTTTGCCAAGCCTTCAACTTCTAGCTCAATAATGAGAAGTTGGTTGTTTTTTGGTTTGGACTTAGGTGAAAAAAAAAACCAAGTTGGACCTAGGCCTTTAGATGGATTAGGTTATCATCATAATTGGTCTTGAAATTGTTGGGGACACATTTTGGATTAACCTTGGACTTAATTAGTTAATGTTAATAACTTTTTGTTCGAAAAACTTTAGTGTAAGCTTAAGTATTGGTCTTCAATCAAACTTTCTTTGCTTGGGAAAACAATTATGGTGAATAACATATTAGTTTCAACCTTGCATATTTTCTAGCAATTATTTATGGGTTTAGGGTTTTTTTTAATTTTTTGTGGGTAGTGTTTCCACGAGTTTGAGGTGAATGGACCCATGTGATAAATTGCCCTAATTTCCCATATTGAATTCATATTTTTTAATTTGTTTCATTTCTTGTTCCTTATCCTAGTATACATGACATATATAGGTTGTCATAGTTTAATTATACCATGTACATGCATGGTCTAAAGTAATGTATGTATAACAACATTCATTATTTTAAAAAATAAGAACACTTTTGGAAATATTGATTCTTAATCAACATTTGCACACAATTAAAGATGCTAATTTTTGACAATCATGATGGTTTATTTCAACTTTACACAAACCTTGGACCTAATTAACACATAATGTGCAATTGCCAATTCATGTTTATGGGGTTGCTTGAGTACATATGTTCATAATGCCCTCTAGATATCCATTATAGGAATTAGATTTTTCAAATCATATGGTTTTTTTCAAGTTGTCAATTTGTAATCACTAGTAGAATTTTTGGTTTTTTAAATTGGAAAATCTAGTAAAAAACTACCCAATTTGGACAAATGTTAAAAGATCATTCCGTCATTTTGGAAAAATTGATTTTGACATGTTCGTTGTGATTGAAATGGTTTTTTTGATCTGCAAATAGTGGACCATTTGACTAGTCAAAATTTTGCCCATATTTAAATAAAGTATTTATAATATTATTATCAAAAATAATGTTTTTATGGTAGGTGGTAAAAAAACATGTAGGTAGGTGGTAACTTACCTTACCCTATCCTAATATAACCTAATTAATTTACTTAACTTAGCCTATTTACTTTAACTTTTAAGCATGTACATAGGTTATAAATATTAAAAATTGCACCCTTGAACTCCCCAATGATAAACCAAGTTCTTAACCAATGGACCACACCATCAAAAGGTGTTCAATTTTTATCAAAATTTTTTATTTCAAATGTTTATTTCGACACATCACTATAAAATTATGAGATATGTAAGTAGGTAGGTTATAAGAGGTAGGTGGGTAAGTAGGTGAATGGGTAAGTGGATATGTTGGTGGGTGGGTAGGTAAATAGGTAATTAATATGTAAATAGGTTATTGATGGGTGGATAGGTAGGTAGGTAGGAAATATGTTTAGGTAGGTGGGTGGGTGGGTAAGTGGATCGTTTGGTGGGTGGGTAGGTAGGTGGGAGATAGGAGGTAGGTATGTAATAGGCATAAGATGTCCCATTTGACTAAAGAACATTGGTCATTTTGACTAATGATGTCAAATTTTTATGTTCAATTTAACTTAATGTCCCATTTGATTAAAATTTATTGGTTATTGAAGTTGTCCAACTTGATTGGATGTATTGGTCAAATAGGTCACTATAGTCAAATTGATTAGTAAAAAAATACATGCTTTAGGCCTCTAGTCAAAATGGACATGTTTATTAATAAAAAATGACCAATCAATCAATTTGGACCATTTGAAAAATTAAGAATTTTTATAGTGAATTTAAATTCCACCCTACAAAAAGGGTGGGATGTAAATCAACCCAAAGTTCAATTATATGTGCAAATTATAACTTAAAGTAGGATTTTAATCAATCATGTAGCCTAATTAATGAATAGGTCAACCCATCCTTTGAACAGAGGCGTTGATATCCTTACCAATGTGACTTTTTCTAATTCAAATAAATGGTTTCTTGCCATGTTTAAATATCCAGCCTTTCTAAAAGTTCTTTCAAGAATGGTTTGAAATGAGACACATCCAAGGGTTGTAGAACTTGTGAGGTCTGCAAAGGTAATGTTACCATATTTAACCCAAATTCAATTGCTTGTTCTATTGCTTGCATTGTGACATGTGAACTATGACCATCTAGGATCAAAAGATGTTGTTTGGTTTGAAAAATATCTCTTATAATGAACTTTTTGAAGATGGACAATCACTCCTTGAAAATGAATAAAGTCATCCAAGCTTTCTTTTGTATAGCCATGCATGATTCTAGGATAAACTTCTTATGTAATCATTTTGCATTTTTTCATTTTAGAATATGTAAAAAACAAGTAGGGCTATCTTGGTTGCATTTACAACATAATTCATGATCAACTAGTTTTGGGACCTAGGTATGGTGGTGTAAATTTCACAAGAACTTCTTTTGGCCAAAACTCAAGCACCAAATTACTTCCTAGCTTGTATGCTTATTTCATTAAAATTTCATGGGTTGTTTAAACGGTAGTTGTGATGATTGAAAATAATTTACAAGTTTTGGTAAGATGTATGACATGTTTAGCTAGTTAATCCTTGTGTTCTTGAAACCTCCAACCATTCCATATGACATATGCTTAATTTTGGATGTTTATTCTTGAATTAATAACATTAAATGTTTCTAAAAATTTCATTTAAAAAGGGGGTGGGTTTTGTTTCTATCACCTCTAAATTTGAGTTGTGGTAGATGATAAAAGGCCCACATTTTTGCATGTTTAAAATGCATGTAGCAATTGTTTCATCTTCTTGGTTGGTTAACACATCTAGTGGGGCCCTTTTTCTTGCCCTAATTTGGCCATTCAAATTGTATGAAAATGAAATTAGTGATATGTTCCAATGCTTGATGGTCTTCCTCAAAGGGTTTTGTTTTTTTTTCTAAGGTTTCCATAGCTTTGTTTAGTTGTTAATTAGTCCATTTGCCACAAGGTAAAGCAATTGGTAATATGTCACCCTTTATTTTGATTTGTGTGGGTGGTGGTGTCATATGTGTGGTTTGTGTGGTTGGTCTAATAGATGGAGTTTGTTATTTCTCTTGGTCATCTTCCTCAAAGGTTGGCACCCCATTTTGCTACATCCTTAGAACATTGAAAAAACTTGTTGGCTCAAGCCCATGAATGCTTATGTTTTTCCTCATCTTGGTACTTCATATTGGCCCTTCCCTTGCATTGCTATAATTTTCAAATGTTGGTTCCTCTTGGACCTAGCCTCCAAATAATAATGGCAAAATGTCAAGGTCCCATTGGAGGTATGCCCCTGTCTTTTTTGAAGAAAAACCAAGATTGCAAAAAAAAAGTTAGGTCTTGATAAATTTGTGTAGCATATGTTTTTAGTTCTTCACACAAATCAATGAGAGGGTGGAGATTAGCAAAGTCTTCGTAAACTAAGCCTTTGATTGTTGTTGATGTGTAAGTTGCGAGAATGTATATCCATGTGTGGTGTAGTGGAACAAAAAGAGCTCTTATTTGTTTTGTTCTTCCTAACCTTTATGGTCCTCTTGTTCCTAAACATGATGTTTTTGCTCTCTTTGAACTTGATGACACTTTGTAAAATTGTAGACTTTTGGACCCAACATTAATATGTGTATTTTGAATAATTTTTCTTGTATAATTAGTCTACTTATTCTTTTCTAATCAAATTTGATTGTTTCTTGAGTTGTGAATCCATTTCAAATTTCTCTAATGTAGGCCTTAATATGATAACATTAGGGACTAAAAACTCCAAGAAACTTTGTAGTCCACTTTCCAAACTAGGTGGTAAGGAGGACTTGCTTGAAGAATAAATTCCTGAAAGATGTCAAGTTTTTACACAAGTGAGTCAAAGTGCATGCACAATTTGCCCTTGATTACATATTTAATGGTGTACCAAATCTTACGCAAGTCGTCTATCTTATTTCTGAACATTTTTTTGTTACATGCTGAATCCACCTTTCAATTATCAATCAATTTCCCTCTAGTTTAAATGACCAAATATACTCATTACCAAACACAACTTTGTGATCACAAATCAAATTTCTCCTAAATATTTTCCCCCTACTTAACCCACTTTTTGAATAACATACTTGGTCATGTCCAATGAAGTCCTTCAAAACTTCCAAACACAATAGTCAACTACCAAATGTTTGATAATAGACAATTTAACACATGATTACCAACAATGAAGCAATCTATCATAACGTTTGCGCTGGACTATACAGCTCTTTGGTCACTAGCTTGTAGTTTCTAGCTTCTGTTCAGTTATGAACCTGCTTACCCAAACTGATCCTGTAGAAGGAACTGAGGTGTTGTTGAGTAAATGGATTTTGTATGCAATTGAACCAAGGGAATCCAACTTGTAGTACATATCCTATTTTGGGCTGTAGAAATATCAACTTTATAAAGGTTGTAAGTGGTAGGTAGTAAGTGGTTCCCAAGCCTTGAGTGATGTTTGCAGAATGAGCCTAAAACGGTTCCAAGATCATTGATTTGGAATTGTGTTGAAAGAGTCTCGGCTAAGCTCACAAACAAGTTGAAGAGCAGAATCCCAAGATGCCTAAGGATATATTGGTGGTCAATTTTTGGTGGAACATGATAAGGCAGCCTTATAAGGAAAGCTTCTTAAAGAACAAAGCTACAGAATTGTTTTCACAAGGGTGGAGAACAATTGCACATGTGTGGATTAAAAAAAGAAAGACAGGTTTTCTTCGAATGACAAAGTTTGCCGAGTAATAAGAGTTGCAAAAGGGCCCAAAAAGACCCAATTCCTGCTGTTTTGTGACAAGATGGGTGAAATGGATGTTAACCCCAATCTCTACTCCTGGAAGGGTGGGGACAATCTCCTATCCTACTCGTTGAAGCTTGGTAGAATCTTGAGCTTGAGTCTAAACCGACAAGAGGTGGTCTGATCTCTACTCCCCCCAGGCTTCAAGCTTTGGTGGACCAATACATGGTGATACAGGCTGGAGAGAAGAACGAGAGAGCTGGAAGACCAATCAAGGAATGATGTCCAACCTTGCAACAGCAGGCTGCAAAATGTTATATAAGTCTCGTGTAATTAAAATTAAAGGAAAAAAAAGTGATTTTGGAGGTTTTTAGTCACCAGAAATGAGGGGGAAAAAAAGAGGTTAAGATTGCCCGATTCACATACCTGGTTTTCTTTGTGTAGCCAAAAGAATTATCGAAAGATGATTAATTTTTTTTGTGCTTTATTTCTGGGTTCCAACCAGATTTGGCTAAATCTTCATAAGGATGATCACCACTTTTTCTACAGTGCTCATATGGATGATTCCCAGATTTGGCTACAAACAAAAAATTCCTAAAAAAAACATTAATCCTGATTTCTCTGCTTCTAGATGCTACTACTAGCTGCTGGACCTAAGAGTCCAAATTAAAACCACATAATTAAAACCAGCCATGATTATGAACTTTTCAAAATGCTAGTATAAATTATATTCCAACTGCAATATATGATCTCAAAATGCAGATTAGTTGTAGCAATTAATCCATTCCAAGACAAGATGTGAACTACAATAAATTACAAAGTTGCTACACCACAGCATTCGTGAGCTCCCTGCTAACTGAATTCGGCCAATCTTTTAACAAGGTAGAACTAGATGAAGGAATTATTTTTCAATTTTGTGATGTTGCTCAAGTGACAATCATCCATAAGAATATTTAGTCAAATTTGGTGATATTAAAAATTTGAATGTAGAAAAATCTTCAGCACACTTGACGGGTGTAGGCAGTGGTGGTGATTTTTGGCACAAATATCAGGAAACCATTGGTTCTTCTAGGAAAACTACAGGTTTTTTGAGTTTTGAAATAACCAAGACTTTGCAGTTCTTTGATTCTAAATTTTAAAAAAGGAACCGGGACTGGGATCGATGGTGGTTCTATGATTCTGAAATATTAAAAAAACTAGATCCAAAGACTCTCTGAAAATTCAAATAATTGCCAAATAGGTACTCATTTGTACCTGTGTGGTAGGAGGTGCAGGCCATCAATGTGCATTGTGCACTAGGTCTCTCAGTCCCCAACATTATATGCGCAAATAAAATAGTTGTTATTGCAAGCAATACAAAAGTATTGTCTGCTTTTTTTTTTCATTCATTGCCTTTTGGCTTGTCCAATATGTGTCTGGGGGCAGTGCCCAGACACAGCTTGGTGGTGCCCAGAAACATGTTGCGTCCTGTTATGCAGGTTTTGGGGCTTGTATATGCCCAATACAAGCCACCAAAAACATGCATAACATGAGTCTAAAGTGTCTCTGCAATCATCCATCTTTCTTTGAGAAAGAGATGGATTTGATCATTCACAGACAAGAAAAACAAGAAGCAGCAAATACTTTTGTACTGCCTGCAGCAGTAACAACAATGTGCACATATAATGTTGAGGGGTCTCAGATCTGCAACTACTTATTGACTCAAATGCTTTTTAATATCCATTTCCTATAGAAGGTAGCTGCATGCAAAATTAATGGATCATTTAGTTGCTCAAATGAATGAATGTTGATCTGCACGTACTTAATTAACTACTGAACCTCTAGCAGTATTACCAGCTACTACTGTGTATTAATCCAGTTTTAACAATATATAGTTCCAGCTGCTTGCGTAATTCATGGATGAATGCTTCACACTTTTAATAAGCTTACTTCAAAGTTGAAATGAGGTTGGGAAATGGTTTTTTTCCCTCAATTTTGTGATCTAGCCAAAGTGGTGATCATCCCCCCTCCCCCCCACCCCCCCCACAGAAAAAGACAATTTTGGCTATATATGACAAATATATAAATGTCTTTTTAAAATAAAAAGTCCTTCTATATTCCTGGCTACCTGTAGCTACTGGAACTTATTATTAAAACATTTGGCAATTTGGAAAAACATTTCTTGAAATATGGCAAATTCGGGCCATATTCTCCATTAAAAGTTGTTGTATAGATTGAAAGCATCTTTTTAGATTGAAATTTGGTGAAAATTCAATGAAAGAATTAGTGCATGGGGCTGGCTTGATCTTCTTCATGATTGTGTTCCTCAGAAGTTCTTTGTATCCTCATAATTCTATTTCCTTTAATCCCCCTCTACCTTGTCAACCACCTTCTATGCACCCAGTCAGTGCAGCAAAACTACTTCCACCCCATGTTCACAAACAACACCTTCCCCAAGAAGGTCAAATACAACATGTGGTAAGTGCTCCCTCTTCTTCCGAACAAATTCCTTTGTGGTAACGGTTCTGTAGGATATACCTGAATAGGTTGCTTCTGAACTTGTAAAATAACAATTTGGATGAAAAACCTTTCAAGCCCATCAAAAAAATTTAAGTGATAGGTGAAGCTTGAGGCTGCGAGCTTTAATGGAACAAGGAGCCATGGAAGGTAGAGCTAAGCATGGGCCCAATTTTGGTGCAGCCCATGGTCAAAGGCTTTACCATTTTTAAAAACCTAGGCAGATTTTGATTTCCTAAACTGGTGGAGGATGACGTTGAAATTGCCTTTTTCTTTTGTGGGAAATGTTTGCATTGTTTTGATTTTTTTTAATAAGTTGTTCAAATGTCAATGATTATTTGAAAAAATTTGCCATGTTTCAATATGTGGTTCAAGTAGGTAGCCAAAAATATAGAAGGATATTAATATTTTTCGTTTCATATTTGTTAATAGTCAAATTTGGCTAAATCTGCATATGGATGATTGTCACCTCAGATACACCACAAAATTGAAAAAAAATAAAATTGCATTGAAATGATTAAAAGTTGTCAAACTCTTTAACACAGTCATAAAACTCTCTTACCCTTTCAAACACTTTCTTACAATTGTACGTTGTATGAATATTTTAATACAACTCTAATGCTCAATCCATTCCACCTATTTAACATGACATTGAAATGTTTCAAAATAGTCAAACTCTTTACCACAATCATAAAATCTATGAGTACACTTTGAAGTGATAAAACTCTTTCACCATCTCAAATGCTCCTTGCATTTACACTCTACCCAATATAGTAAACCCCCTTTATAATCACACCCTGGGTGACCACTTTTTTTTGTGATGCTAACAAATTGTGATTCAAATGTGTATAATCACATTCCATACAAACCCTTCCAAGATTGTGACTATAGGAAAGAAATCTTGCAAAATAGCCTTTTTATGCTAGTATAAAGGTGTCAATTGTTTAAATTTCCTACATGGGTTATTCTAATCTCTATTATGCATTATTAGACTTGAAAAAGGTTGTAATTTCTACCTCTTTTAATGTGACAATATACATTGAGTTTGAGCTCCTTGTGTATCTTATCGACTAGATTTTTTTAATTAAAAATTTCTACTTTCTTGGCAAGCTTGCATATCTTTTGCTTGGACCTTTCATGCTCACCCAAGCCAATTTTTTTTCATGTTCACCTTTTTTTCATCCAAATGTTTTCATCCATTTAAATATTCACTATCCATTTTTTGCCTTAAACTTAAAACCTTAAACCACAAGTCCATTATTCGTCTCCAATCTCTTCACTCTCACTTTGGCTTCCAACAATGGCCTTTTGTTTTCAATTAAGATATATTCCTTCAAACATAAGTTTATTATTTGTCTTTTGTCTCTCCATTTTCACTTTGGTTTTTAGCAATGGCCTTTTGCTTTCTATCATGACAAATTCCTTTGAACATAAGTCCATTGTCCATCTTTTGTTTCTCCATTCTTGCTTTGTCTTTTGGTGATAACATGTTGCCTTTTGTCAATATAGATTCCTTCAAGGCTTTACGTCTTCAATAGTTGCATATACTTGTTAATTGTGATTTTGTGATTCCCTTCAATGTCATTGCAAGCATTGATTAAATTCTTGTAAGGAAAAATTAAAGTTGAAGATCAACAAACTACTAGGGGTGTGTGATTCGGCTTGCATGCATTTTCCTCTCAACTGACAACAATCAAAATTAAATTCTACACAATTTACTAATAAATTATAAGTTCATAATTGATAAATGTGCTCGAGGATCTCCAATTTCTTAAGAAGCTTGGAATTAAATACCATAATTTTGTTGGTCGAAGACCTAAAATTGATTCTTTATTTTTATTGTTTGAAATTCAAAATGCTTATGTGGATTTATCCACAATGTGTTTGTGAAAAGGGAGTCTATTTGTATGTTTGAGGTATTCATGAGTCTTGAAATGCAAAAATCACGTTATTGTTTTTGAATCAAAACATTTTTATTGTTTAATTTTTTTTTTTGGTGCTTGGAAACCAAAACCCTATTTTTACATTAGACTTTCAATCTAAGGGTCTTGATTATTGAAATTATAGTTTTCAAAACCAAACTATTGAACAATTATTTGATGAACTTGACTTGTTGCACCAAGAACCATAGTCACCCACTTTCTTTGGTTTTGGTTGTAACAACAAGGTCCTTGTCACTTTTGGACTTTTTTATTTCATTTTTTCACAAAATTAAAGTGCAAATGGTAAAGATTGAAACATTCAATTTAAACGAACACCTACAATAAGATTATGATGATATAAATGACTTGGAACTTAGCTATAGTTTCAAGGCTAATGCTTGGTAAATTTCAATGCCAAATGGGTCATCTACTTTTAAACGCATTGTAACCCTAAACAACTTGGATGTTGAAACAAAAATTACAGGGGAAGTTTGAAGATTCAATTGACCTTGAATAAGAAGGCATGGGTCCTTCATCACAAGTTGTTTATCCTTTGCATTCTTATGTGGTGAATGATGGAAATTAGCCAGATCTTGTTATGTTTCAAAACATGCATTTAATTTCTTAAATTTATAGTTTTGACAACACCACCAAGAAGAAGAAAGCTATGATTTCATAGAATTAGCAACATGAGATTACTTCTATGAAGAAGCATAATTTGGTTAAACATCCAACTACTTGACGTAAGTGGAAAAACGTTAATTCAATTTTTAATACAAAAGAATAGCATTGGGAAAAATCCAAAAAGAACTCTAATGTTAGTTATGGGGCCATCACAACTAATTTTGGGAGTGTTAATCCTTATAAAAAAAATGATGCACAACAAAAGAAATTCATGAAGAACTTTTTATTACTTGTTGCAAAAGTTGACATCTCTATTTGCATAATGGAAAATTAGTGGTTGAAGCACTTGGTCATGTGTAAAAATCCCTAGGTTGTGTTTCCAAATAAGAATCAAATGATTCAACATGCCATCCTTTCATTGGGGGCCAAAATCGTGGAACAATATGTGATGCCCACTTTAAATTCATGTGATACAATAATCTTCTTCTTTCGACTTATGGATATTCTGGACAAAACACATTTGTTCTTTTGATTAATTTCATAAACTTATAATGGTTACCTTGTCATGTGATAGTGAAACTTTTTGAAACCACAAGTACAATTAGTATTCCAATGGTAATGCATGTCAAGGATCTCCTATCATCTTGTAATTTGCTAGACAAATTGATTGCTTATGTGAAGGATGAAGGTGGTAATCTATCCACCTTTACACAAGCTCCTAGTTTAGAGATTAGATGTGCTCTTTTAACACTTATAGTTTTTTGGCAAACATCATGTTTTGGCCATGCTTTTAGGAAAGCATGTTGATGTGCTTGTAATGATACCAATGTTTGTGTTGGTTTTCAAGAGGTTAGTTTGATGGCCACATAATCTATCTTACAAAAAAAATTTACTTGGATTAAAAAGTCCAATAAAGGACTCATGAATGGTAAAGGGCATGCCTGGATGTTGGGCCCTCCCATCAAAAATTGAAAACATTAATGAAAACTATGTTTGCTAACAAAGTGATCATGTTCCAAGAAACCTTGGAATATTAGGATGCCATCAATTTTTGTTATGTGAAACAAGAAACTCAAGAATTACAAGGTTGTGTGTTAGATGCACAATTGAGTGTCTCATTATTGTGATGAAACGTTGTTTTTCTCCTAGGTACCCTTTATTCAAATGCATATGGTGATTAACATATCTTTAAATTTACTAATTGGGACTTGAATTTAAAGTAACAACTTCATTATGAAACAAATTGTGTGGTTATATATTGATTAAAAAATTCATTTATTAGTAGTAATGAACTTTTGAAATTGAAAAATATGGACTAATCATCTAACTGGACCATCACCAAATTTATATTGATTCACATTCCAAATTTTTTATTGGGACTCAATATATGATGTAATACAAATTCATATGAAGAATCTTTTATTTGAAAAAAATTAATCATTTGATAGTTAAGGACTTTTGAATGGTTAAAATTTAACCGTATTTTCATAAGTCCATATGAATTGTTATTTTTGTTTATTTTTCAATTTTTTTGGTTCTAAAAGCATATTTTTTGAAATTTTTAGATGGGGTAATATTTTAAAGAACTTTGTGGGTTTTCCTTTTAAGACTTCCAAATTCAAAAATGACATCAGTTACATTAAATACAAGTTTTCACATAGATTTGGGAAACTTTGTAGGTGATTGAACATGTATTATTCAAAAAT
>Ga0116229_10005562_pt1 | contig 20505 bp, 23 predicted proteins | sample S1TSphgellanicum_3_FD_87313 | JGI IMG/M metagenome (GOLD analysis project Ga0116229, IMG submission 87313) | Host-associated microbial communities from peat moss isolated from Minnesota, USA - S1T2_Fc - Sphagnum magellanicum MG | ecosystem: Host-associated > Plants > Peat moss > Unclassified...
CTAATTTAAGTTGTTTAATTAGGTATGGCATTTTCGGTTAATATTCCATTGTTGATTTCAACAATGTCATTTATCAAATTTGATCCTAAGACCCCAAGGATGGAATTGAACTCCTTTACCACCAAGCCACCCCACTTGTTGTGTAAACAACCTAATGTTTATTTTATTTAAACCATATTTTATTTAAACATTACACACAACCTCAAATTTGATGATTCATATCTTAAAATATGTAAATTTTTATATATAATATTTTAAAAATATTAGTCATATTAAATTGATTTATGTATTTAATTTACATATTTTAAAATAATAATTAATATTAAATATTGAAAAAATTCTGAAATTATAAATTTTATTCAATTTCACACATATACTTTAATATAATTGTGTAATATTTATTTATATACATATAGTATATAAAGTTTTATTTAAATTGATAATAAAATTTTAATGTAAAAATAAATTATGTATTTATAACATTTTACATTTCTTTTTTATTTATTCAGGTAAGATACTTTTAAATGCATCATATATTAAGTATATTCAAGAAAAATATGATTAAGATTTTTAGATTACTTATATTTATAATATTAGTCAAAATCAATTCTTTACATGTCGTAATTTTTTATGTGTGAACTTATAGTGATAATCATTTTTGAATCATTGTAAAATAATTTTATGATCACATTATGTATGTAATAACACATCATTTTGTCCATGTCATTTGCATAATTGTTTTTTAGTTATATTTGAAATGATTTTATTCTAATCACATTTTCATATGATATTTTGGACATCCACATAATTTTGTCATCAATTATGGGTGCCATATGGATGAAAACTTATAATGAAAAAATAACATCATTCTTCATGTTATCATGTCATCATGTACTAGTCAAATGCACCATTAATATATGATTACAATTAGGATTTACATGTAGGATTTGAAGTAATATCTTATTACTATAATCAATTACTAGTTGTTTAGAACATTTAATCATTGATTTCTTGGTTGCAAAGGACAAGATTTCTCCTAGTGTAATTAATTGATTAATTATCTAATCTAATTAGTTAATTAATTAATATGGAAACATAATCACATATTCACATGATAACCTAATTAAGCTACCTACTACCTAGTTTACTAAATAATTAATGACCTAGCCTACTAACTATCTACCTAACTTTTTTGGCCTAAGTAGGTCCAAGTTTCATAACATAGCGGCCTATTAACTACACCTAATAAACTAGCATACTACTATTTATAAATAACTTAGACCAATTAATTAAGTATCCAAGCTAGATGTAATCATACTAACATGTACCATTAACAGTCATAACCATTGTTTAAAAACTACATAAAAGTAGCTTAAAAGTAGTTTTGACACTAAAAACACAATTTGAAAAAAAACATTATGACGTATTTTGAATTTTTAAAAATATACACCTTAACATAATAATAGTAAGAATTTTTTTGGAAAGATGTATTAAAAATATTTTTCAAAAAAAAAAAAAGTCTAAAAAGGCACATGTGGTTCCTAATAACATGGTTGGTCCCGGCTAGGCTAGGCTACCAATGTACATAGGCCTACTTAATTCAACGTAACCTATTAAGCTTATTTAGCTTAGTTTACCAACTAGGTTATAATAACCTTTTCGAGCAACCTATTAGCAATTAGATATTATATCGTGGAAGACCCATGGATGGGTACATTGAAAGGATAATAGTCCAATTGAAATAACAAAGTTTGTCATGTGTGGTCTATATTTTTTTGTACATGTGATTGAATATATTATTGTAGTTGCAAAAACTTTCAATATAGTTACAAAAACAACTACATTATCATCCATTGATGGATGTAATCAAAATTGGATGACATTGTTCACTTTTCATCTACATTTTCAATGAAAATCATATTAGTCGTAAGTTGTATTCACATTTGGGTGAAAGCATGGTAAAATATAGACAAAAAATAATGTAAGCAATAAACTACTAGGGACTATAAATAAAAGGACTAATAAGTAGATGATTTTATGGAGATAATAATATTATTTTGGGTAAATTATTTCCTAACTTTTGTTTGCATGGACTTCAAAAGCTAAATTATTATAATCATGTTTTTTTAAACTACTTGCAAGTACTTCAAATTGACCTAAAACTTGTGGCAATTTGAAAAATGAAGTTCAAGTACTTGAAAGTAGGTGAAATGTTTTTGCAAATATTTGGGTTGTTTTTCAAGTGCTTCAATATTGATGTGGTGAACAATCTAAGATAACATTTTTGGTTAATGGAGTTTGTTTTCATAACTAAAATCATCCCCAACCTTTGAAAAATGATGTAATTATTGGGGATACTTTTGGGGCATTTTTTCAAGTCCAAATGATATGACACAAATTGCTTTGAAAACCTAGAGGGAGGTTAAAAATGTCCATGAAAAATTTTTAAATTTTCATTTTTTTTTCAAATGCTAAAGGAAGGTTAGAAGTTTAAAAGAATGGTTTTTTTTTTCTTATTTTCAAGTAAAAAACAAGGTAACAAATATGTACAAAATATCTTGCTTGCACCCATTTATAATTAAAATTTGGTTCAACCTTTCTTATAGTTGCATATGCAATTAGAACAAGCTGCAACTACATGGACACATAGGACTAACACATTGTTAATTATAAAATAAGTTGGTTTGGACATGTTAGTTGCATAGTAGTCACAAAAATATGGACAACATTTTTTCTAATGAAGCTTCGTAAAAAAATTTATTGGCAAGGTGACTTCCCATGTAAGTTTATTTGGGTCAATGGATCTAGTGACTCCAAGGACAGACAAGAAATTCATAACTTTCAAGCAAACTCATTAACATGACCATTGATCACTTTCACCCTAACAAGGATGGGTGCTCCAATGGCATTCAAATCCTTTGCCATAGTTTTTAATTTGTTTAAATGTTGTTCCATTCTATCGTTTGGACCCATTTGGGAGGTGAAAAATTTTCTTGTCAAGAACAATGTGTTCATCAAGACTTTGTCCACATACCATTTTTGGAATGCTTCCCATATCAGACCTTTTGTAGTGGTCTCTTTTTTCACTATGAACAATTGATTGTTAAAAAAACTTTGTAAGATGAAGTTCAAAGCTTGACTTTCTCCTTTTGCATAAGTAGATATTGCCATTGCATCACCTTCATTCGGGTTTACATCTTTCCCATCTATTAGACCCCACAACTCTCTAACTTCATCATAGTTTCCAATTTAAAATTTTAGAGCATGAAATCCTTCCTTGCAAACTTATCTATGTACCCAAAAAATGGGCCCATAAACTATGAAAAAATAGAGTCTTCCATTATGCATAAGGACTAAGAACAATCAATACAAATAAATAAAAGAGAAGAATAATGTTCTAAAATTAACACCTTAAAACAATAGTAAAATTAATAAGAGAACTTAGGATGAAATTGGAATGAACTTAGAAAGTACTTGAAAGGATCAAACATCATTGACTAACAAATGATAATATTAATGCTAGTAGGTGAAAACACTTATCATGTAAAGAAAGTCACACGCATTTGGCTATCTAACTAATGTGTTAGCAAAGAAATAGAAAATTAATCCAATCAAGTGCATGTTATTGTTTTGACTAATGGAGCCTCTAGCTAAATGGGTCTAGAAGTTTCCATTGTTGTTGAACAACTAACTTGTTACTTGCTTTCATGGCTCCACCAAAACGTGGATTGACCATTTATTATTCATAGAGTTAGCCTCCAATTATAGTTTTTTTTTAAATTCTTAATTTAAAAAACTTTGGTGATGATTCTTTTAATAGTTTAAGAGTAAAAAAAACTTCAAGCTTTAGGTTTTGAAAATTTTAGAAATCAATGATTTTCATGAAATAACTAGTAAATAATCAATGGTTGAAGGAAAGTTATTTAAACTTGGTTTTGAAATCTTTTTTTAAACCATTATTAAGGGGTTAGATTCAATTTTATGATTTTTTAAGCCTTCGATTAAAGTTGAAACCCATTATGCAAAGGCATATATATACCCTACCCTTACCAATAAGTTTATTTATTCCAAAAGGTGAGAATCATCTAATGATGGTTATAATGTTGTCTAGTCTTTGGTTTAAAGGTTTTTTGGTGTTTGCATTAACAAGCCAATAGTCTTTTTCATCAATGTCCTAACATGGTGTGGATATTGAAAGGCATTGGAGGTCCTCCTCTTTTGATTTTACATTCATTTTACAAATAAAGGGTGTCAATGATGTTACGTCAAACACAAGTGACCTTTATCCAGAGGTGTGTTGTTATTGTAGTTGATGGTTATTTTAAACTAGACGTTCTTTTAAGTGTTTCTCCCCACTCCATATTTGATATGCATCTTGCAATTAGGGACAGGTTCAAGTACTTGATTTGTTCCTATTCCCCTAGGGATCCACCCTCTTTGAAATATTCTCCTTTTGCCAGGACTTGGGTCCTTCCATCTTGCATATCTTTCCCCCCCCCCTTTGTTGGGTATTTTGTTTTATTGACACTTGGTAGGTTTTCATCATTTTGAAAAGTTTGATGTGACTTATTGATTCTTTGGCATCAAACAAAGATCCAATGTTTGTCCTCCCCATCTTGATATTCTTTTTTTGGAGGAAACAAGAAACCCTTATAAGGATAAACCAATGCTTCTTGGAGACGTGGTGAACTTAAAACCCCGACCCCTAATATCAAAAGGGTTGAAAGTTTAAACTAATGGCCTTCCTCCTTTAGAACTATAGTTTAAACTATATCAAAATACCCATCGAGTATTAACTTGTAACCCTTCAAATTCTTTGTCATTTACTGCCAAATTTCAGTATCCAATGTGTTCACCACTGTTGGGCTCAAATTAGCCTAACACGGTGTTGATTAAGAAGGCTAGGATGGATATGAAAATTTTGGGAATTAAGTTTGAGTTTAAGGGATCATGTTAAAAGGTATGCCCTTATCCCAATAAAGCTTGAAGGAGTGGCCTAGTTAAGAAAAGGGGAAGGTGGGTTGGCCACCTGAGGACAAGGTTGGATTTCTTGTCCTTGTCCAAGACTGGCTAACCTTGTCAAATAAGAAGGTATGGGCAAGGGGAAGGAGGCTTCCTAGAAGTTTCTAAGTAATTAAGGTTAGGGTAGGGTATCACTAGTGGCACCTCCAAAGAGTTGAAAAGCAAGGAATTAATGTTGACTCCTTTTTCTTCTTCTTGAATGATGAATGGAACGTGGGAAGGAGGTTGTGAGAAGGAGGGAATGATGATGGTAGAGGCAAGGGATCCTAACAATCATGAAGACGCAAGGAGGATGAAAGTGGGAGGTCACAACATCATGAACTAGCTAGCTTCTCAAGGAGTGGTCAAGTCAACATTGTTGGAGAATGGAGGCAAGATCTTCAAGTAGTGGTAGTTGTGGTAATGTAGGGGAGGATTCATGAGCATGGTGAATGGGAGGTGGCTAGTGGAGGTCAAACAAAAGTACTTATACTTGCAAAAGTAAAAGGGCTAGAATAGAAAAGGGGAGGAAGTTGGAGTTTGTTAGTGTGGGACCTAGGAGCAAGCAAGCAGTGGTCTACCCTCTTGCAAAAGCAAGATAACAAGATATAGACAAGAAGTAGGGCTATCTTGGGGATTAGAAGTCAAGAAAGATGTTTCATTTTGGTTAGTATTGAGGGCTTTAAAGTAGTAGATAGGAGGAGGCAAGATTGTAGTGAAGTAAGAACATTTATGGATCGAGAGTAGCTAGACTTAAGGTAGAGATAGGAGTGGAAAAAGTTCGAATTGGAAGAACTATGTTGTATTTTCACCTTGAATGATATGAGTTGTTTTGGTGTGTAATAACTTTCCATAACCCTTGTGAAATGACCTATGTATAAATAATTTTGGTTTAGGGTTGCAACAGGTTAAGGAGGGTGGTAGGGAAGAGTAGCCAAAAAGAAATATTGGAAGGATTGTTTGTAGCAACCAAAGATAGGAACATAAAGGTAGTGGATAAAGAAAGAGAAACTCTAAAAGAGATGGATACTACTAGGTTGGACACCATCAAGTTGTACGCTTCTTTATTGTTGCCCGGATAAGAAGAAAGGGGGAAGAACAATCCCTAGAGTAAGAAGTCAAGAATAAGAGGATAAAAGAGTTAGAAGTTGGCATCAAAAATAAAAAAGTTAAAAGTTGGCAAATAACTTGTGACTCCCCCTTTGAAAATCTCCAAGAAGATAAGGGGAGTGACCTAGAATAAAGTGTTAATGGGTGCTAAAATTACACTTAACAACCACTTTCAACAACAAGGGGTTTGTCACATTGTGGCCTTGCCATTTACATTAAAAAGTATCTTAAGGCAAAAGAGGAATTATGGAAACTCAAATATTTCACCATGCAAAAATATAATCTTCAAAAAAATCCTCGAAAAGAAACCAAAATCCTTCAAGATATTATAACTCTATAACTAATCTCAAGTTTCAACACCAGCCAAAATATCATCTTTCAAAAATCCTCATATAAAAATAGATCTATTACCTAGGGTCCAAAATCCCTTAAGCTACTATACTCTATAATGAATCTAAACACAATATCCTTGCCTTGGTATGCAAGGCCAATAAATGTCCAGGCCCTGAACATACGATGTTATGACTACAAATTTAAGTAAAATCGTGGAGTACTATAGAACTCAGAAAAAATAACTGTTGGGAGGGTATTAGAAACAGGAAAATAGCCCCGACAGTTATCAGGGGTGGTTCTTACTAGTCATAACCATGGTTATCAAAACAACCAAAGACCCACGTTTGGTGTAGGATCATGGTTCACAACGAGTTGGTATTTTTTTCACTTTTTAGAAATAGTGAGTGGCTGGCTGGTACCTTCCGCTGGTCAGAAGAGATCCCAGTACAGCCTGGCTGGTACCTTCCGCCGCGGAAGTTCCCGATTGCTGAAAACAAGTTTTTTCAGGTAAGGGAGCTGAAATACGAAGGAAAAATCCAGGTAGTGCTTTATGGACTGATGACGGTCAATTTGGAATTGTACAGCCAAGAAATGCGCAGGTGGTGGATTCAAGAGCTATGGCTACAAGAGCTATGGCAGTGAATCTTGTTGCTCTCCCTTGGATGCCATCCTGCCCTGGTCTAAATTGGCAGAAATTCTTTTCAGGTCCTTTGCACTGGTGGGATAGTAGTCGTAGGTTGGAGAAGGTAGGTAAATGCAATATGCTGATGAAGGTCTGTGCTGCTTTCTGTGTTCTTATGATGCCATTCATGCCTGGGATGTGGAGAATACATGGCTGGTCAGCTTGATCTGCATTTCTGGTTGTAGACAAACGAAAGGTATCCAGATTTCAAATACAAGAAGACACGGGAAGCATTTTGGCTTGAGGACCAATGAAACCTGCCATGGGTGGCAGCTGAGATCGCTGCAATAGCACCAGGCACAGAGTGTAATTGAACATTTTTATATGGAATCAAAAGCTTACAAAATTTGTGGAAGGATAGGCAACTGGAGAAGGTGATGCAGCTTTTCCAACAAATGCAACGAGAGGGAATGATTTCTGACAAATTCACTTTTGTTCAGGTGATTAAGGCATGTCCTGGTTTAGGCTCGAAGACAGTAGGCTTGTTCATGAACAGCTCATTCAAAGTGGTTGTGAGTCTGATGTCTTTGTGTGCAATAGCCTGGTGGACATGTCTGCAAAATGTGGGAGCATTGAGGAGGCTTGGAGAATGTTCAACAAGATGCCAGCTCAAAATGTGGTCACTTGGACCACCATGATCTTGGGACATGTGAAATGCAGGCAAGGGCAAAAGGCACTGGCGCTATTTCCAAAAATTCAACATGAGGGTGTGCAACCCAACTTTGTTACTTTTGTGGGGGTGCTGAATGCATGTGCCAGCATGGTTGCACTTGAAGAGGGCCGGTGTGCTCATGAGCAGATCATTCAAAGTGGTTTGGAGCAGATGTTTTTGTGTCCAATAGCTTGGTTGACATATGCAAAATGTGGGAACATTGAGGATGCTAGGAGAGTGTTCAACAAGATGCCATCTCAAAATGTGGTCACTTGGAATGCTATACTTGGAGGATGTGCCATGCATGGGTGTGGTAAGGAAGCTCTTAAACATTTTGAACAGATGTGTGAAGGTGTACATCCAAATGATATAACTTTTACTTGTCTTCTGTCACCTGTTGCCCATGCAGGTCTGGTGGATGAAGGCATGTGCTGTTATGCTTCAATGCTCACAGACTATTGATTTCTGCAAAATTGGAACATTACACCTGTATGGTTGACCTTCTTGGCTGTGCTGGCCATCTGCAGGAGTCAGAGAATATAGTCATGGCAATGCCCTGTGAACCAGATGTGGCTGCATGGATGGCTTTGCTCGGTGCTTGCAAAATTCATGGTGATGTGTAGATGGCAGAATGCATTGCCAAACGAATTCTTGAAATGGAGCTTGAGAATGCTGCCGGTTATGTGCTGCTGTCAAACATCTATGCTGCTGTTGGCAACAGGCATCTCTGTGAGAATGTTGAATGGCAGGGCAAGGAAAAAGGTGTGAAGAAACAGCTGGGTCAAAATTTCTTTGTTGTAGAGGATCAAGACCACCCCCAGATGATTGAAATTCAGAACTGCAGAGATTGCCAGGCTCATGCATGATGTGGGACCTACATACCTTGTACGAAATTCGTTCTGCATGATGTCGAAGAAGAAGAAAAGGTATTTCATTTGTGTCACCATAGTGAGAAACTTGGGTTTAGCATGAAAGTTGGAGAGTTGTACATTACTTTGAAACTCTTTCCAAAAAAGAAAGGGTTTTGTTCTTCTTGTCAGTTTGAGTGCAGGCAGAGTCATCTGACTGGAGGTGGAGGGAAGAATGTTCTACACAGTAAGGAACCTGCTCAACAGGTAAGCCTCCACCTTACAGAAGATGTTGTATGCTGGTCAAAGTCAGATGTCAATCAGGTAGTCTTGCATCATCAACTGAGTTGCAGTATACAAACTTGAATTCCTTTTTCCCACATGATGCTTGTGTGAATCTGAATCTGAAACCCTAAACCCTTGTGCCTTGTTGTCAAGTTCAATTTTTGCAGGGATGCCCTAGCGTATTCTATGATCAAACTTCTTCTATGATAATCTGAAGCCCTTTGGACCTTCTTGTTATTTTAATTATTGCAGAAATCTCTCATTGCTTCACATGGAACCTCTTCTGTATTACACCACTCCTAGGAGTGTTTTCTAAACACCAGCACTCAACCAGCAGCCCCTTGCAGATCATTCCCACTGTTGGGTTAGAACAATTAAGACCTCAAGACAAGCCTTTGGGTTTGTGGATTTGCTATTTGGAATCTTGGTAATTGAGACAGTTTGCCTATTTGCACACTGACATGTAGCATGGAGAAGATGGAAGAAATTCTTGTGTAAATGCAATGATTTTGCTCATCAGTGGAGGTATGAGTGATCCAAGGGGAAGTTGAATAATTCAGGCATGGAGAGATTGCAGTTTCATGAAAGATGGAATTGCAGGTACTTTGCAGCCAACAATAATGAAATACACTCAAGCACAATTGAACATATAGGTATTTTAACTTCGCTGACCCAGGTGGCTTGAGTGAATCTTCAGTCGACAGCCATAATAATTTCCACCAATTTGGGATGTAGGTTGTATTAAGTAGGTTATGTGTGTTAGAAGTGTTGTACATGTTATGTTTGGACCTTGCAGTAGATACCTCTTGAAATGTTACTGCAGGAGTTTTTGCAATTCTTACTTGTTGAAGGTTTAGTAGATGTGAATGTTCAAATAGTCCCTACTCTAAACCCTTGTGGGTACCAAGAGGAGTTCATCCATAGATTGAATAATACTGGGCCTAGCTGTATATGAGAAACTCCTCTCAGCAGGTGATTGGAAGGGCAGGACATAATTAGGGCTTTGGGCAATAAGGGGCTTAAGAAAGTTGGTTGTGCAGATTAGGATTATATGGAGGAAATGGGTCTGTGTGTGATGATGGCAGTGTTCATATATCTAATGGAGAATGTTGGGCTCAAAATATTTGTGGCATTGTCTGCAGGGTTATAGGGAGGATAATGGGTTGCATGTGGGAAGTGATGCCGATGAGCAGTTACTCCTCTACATTCCCTTTAATCAAGTGGTTAAGCTGCAATCTTTGATCATTAAAGGTCCAGCAGATGAAGGTTTATATTTTGAGTCCAACTCCATTTTTCCTATTGCAAAACCCTATGTTTTTCATGCTAACAAAAGTACTAGTCCCTGAATACATGTATATCCAAATTCTCTTGAATTTGACTTGGCAACAAGAGGGGATGTCAGCAATGTTGTCCTAGCTTTCAAAGGTTGGGCCTCTAGTCATGACCACATGATGCTACTATTGAAGTTAAGCTAGTTGAAGGTTGAAAATTATGTCTTATATGGATATCTTGTGATGCGATGTTCTGTGAATGGGTTATGTTTACTAATCTCTGGTTTATGGAGCATTTTTGAAGTTGGCCACCATTCTTATGTTGGGACTGCTACAAATCAATGTTGCACAATCTTGAAACCAGCTGGTGGTTTGGTTGCATGCCCAAGGATATTGAAGCTTTTTGCAAACTGACAGTGTATGGTGTTCAGGTGATTGCTTCACTGAATCTATTGCTCTATACTCCTGACAATGTAATTGGCCCAGGGACTTTTGCTTTAAAGGAGCAACTAAGGGACAGTTTAGGGTTTTGGTCATTTTTCATTCTCAAAAGTTTGCAGATTTGGAAGTTGCTATATTCAGGAAATGTTTTTATTCACTGCAAGTCATAACAGCTAATAAGTCTCTCCGCATTCTGAATGAAACATTGGATTCTCATGTGGAGTGTTATTCTAGCACTCTAGTAGGTAGTTCCTTGTTTATGATACCTTCATATGTGAAGTCAAATGATTCTATACTTGGTTGTAGCAATGTTAATGACTTCCCCATCAATGATACAGTCACAGTTTCACTGGAACAACTTGAGGCACCCTTATTTGTAGTAGCAACCTTCAGTCTTTGAGAACTGGGTGTGCTGTTTATATGCATGTCGGAGTGATACATCTGCTTCATTGGATGGTAGCTGCTCATCTGAAGTCACAAGCAGACTGCAAGCATTGATGTCTGCTTTGTTTTTTATAGGGAAAGCTGCCACTTAAGTATGTTCACTAGAATGTGTGCAGGTAACATTTTACTGTGCTTGGACTACCTTTTTTATTTAAGTATGCAAGATTGACCACGTTTTCTGATACAAGATGGAGAAACACAGTGGACATGATTGGATTGGATCAGTTCATCACCAAGAACACAACCTTGACTGGTGAGAATGAAGTAGATGCTCACCCTATTCAGGCCATGAAGTTTTCTGTGTCTCCTATGGTGTGTGTTGCAGTGCAATGCAAGGTTGCATCCGATCTGCCTAAGCTTGTGGAATGTCTCAAGAGGTTGGCCAAGTCAGACCCTATGGGTTTGTGTATGATCGAGGAGAGTGGGGAGCATATGAAATTGCAGGTGCTGGAGAACTACACTTGGAAATTTGTCTGAAGGATTTGCATGAGAATTTTATCTGAGGTCCTGAAATTATTGTCTCAGATGCTGTGGTTTCCTTCTGGGAGACTGCTAGAGAAATCATCCTGCACAGTGATGAGTAAGTCCCCTAAAAAGCATGATCGCCTCCACATTATCGCCTCTACTTAAACCTTTACATAAGTCAAACAATTTGCTGAGCCCTCTAAATCCAACAACCCACAAACCATGGCAAATTATGTTGTGAGTGGGTACTGAAAAATTGCATGGCTGATAATGTGCACTTCATTGGCTCTGCCTGTAAGGGAGAGACTATGGAAGCCTTAGACATATGCCCATATCTGTTAATGCACTCAGTACGAGAGTACTGCTGCAATTTTTAATCTGCTCTTTGCCCTGTTTTTTTTCACCTTATCATGTTTTGCACCTTCAATGTTATGAGTACCCAGGGCCATGTAACATGCCAGGTAGCATCTGCCAAGGGTCTTGTAGCATGTTACATAACCCCCAGCACCCCTAACAGGCACAAAACATGTCTAAAAAGCCCAAGGTGAAAACAAATGGGGCAAAGGGCAGACCTAGGGGAAAAGAATTACTGCGAGTACTGACTGCATTAACAACTATGGGCATATGTAATGTTAGGGCTATGGAAGCAATGTATTTTCATTTGGTCCTGGAGACCAAGCAATGTTCACCAGGTGTTCCTGTGACTTCCAAGTTAATTTTTTGGAGACTTCATGGAACATTTCTTATTTTAAGTATTGCTGGTTTGAATTTGCCATAAGGGGTAAAAGAGAGCCATTAGGATGAAGACTCGTTTGATATATAACATGTTTAGTACAATCATGTCTTCAGTTTGTCCATAAGAGGATGCATTTGTAGGCAGGGAACTTAAATGATCTTTTAGGTTTTGAGATTCGTGTGGTCAATTGTAGTAAACATGTGAAGTATTTTTGGGGGTTTTGCGAGAAGTTCCTGCGGTTTGCCTGTCAACAACTTGGGCTTGAAATTTTTTTATGACCAGTTTTTTCAAGTCGTGTATCCAATCTCTTATAAGCAGAAGCAAGCTCTCGCCATTGTAAAAAAGTTCCCACTGCAAAGACGTTCGAAGATCATATAAATAATATTTTGCAAAAGCACCACCACAACTCTCCATTGCATTCTGTTCTGGGCAGAAACTCTCTCCATTGCAAAAGTTTCCACAGTTTGGTTTCTTCAACAGATTGTAATCTTCCTTCCACACTACTTTGTCTTCTTAATCAGGCAAGAACCCTAATCCCGTTGAGCCAAAAAGAGCACTGTCCACATGAAAAGCAGAGATGCTAGTAGCCTGCCTGCCTCACAAACACCCAGATTGCATCATCATCAGTTGAAGAAGAGAAGCCTGGAAAGTTCTGTATTTCCCAAAACAATCTATGATGTTGCGCTTTTTCTGTATTGTGGGTGGCTTTTTGCAGAGGTGGGCCCTGTTCGGTAGTGTTGGCTGCGTTGGGTACCAGTGAATTTGCTGTGGAAGAGTAGTGAGTGCGAGATTTCCAGATCCATACTCTCCTTTTGGTTGAAGTGTAACAGAATCAGAAGAATTCTTGACTGTCAGTTTTGCTGGTAGATCAGTTGGAAACTGGGTCCAAGTGCATGTGGATTGGGGGCCAACTCACATGCTTATCAGGCAAAGGCATCCGAGAGCGAGAGGGAGCTATTGTCGTGCTGTTGGGTAATGTTGTAGGCGGGGTTTACAGGTTTTTGTCCGCTGAAAGCAAGCTCAATAACCATCAATAGATATGGCACCAACCATGAGCGTGATGAATCTAAAGATGCTGCAGGCCAGCACTCGCAGCAGCAAGCGGATAATTGCCCCCTTGCTGCACATCCAGCCCCCACCTTTGGTCTCTACTTGTGTTCAATCTACTTGTACTGCAATTGCAGCTCATCGGCAGAGGAGGCCTAAAATGAATGTCTCTGGATCATCATCTGCTCAATTCAGGCCATCAGGATTGAGCTCTGAGAGAAAGTTTCCTTGTAAGTTTTTCTGAATTGTGGAAGTCATATCAAGGGTAAGAAATTTTCAGAGTTGAGTGTTTTCCTGCATGCCTTGGAAGGAGGGTTTGGCTGTTTTTGAGGAGTCAAGGTTTTGCAGCTTTTCTTTCCTGTTGGGTTGATGGTGAAATTTTCCCTTTTTCTGGCAGCAATTGTGTGTAAGGCAGTGGGAGGAGTGGCAACAGAGACATTGGTGGATGTAGAAAAAGTTGAGAGCAGCAGAGAAACAAATGTGGATGCAGGGAAGGAACCAAATGATAGCAACTGGAAGATCAAGATGCTGTATGATGGTGACTGTCCTCTTTGCATGCGCGAGGTTCATAGATCAAAAACTTCGTAAATTTCATTCACAGGAGCCTTGATTATAGAACGTCAAGACATGCAGAAATGTGGCAAATTCTCATCTTCTTCATCACATGGAAAATGAGAATGTTGCATGCAGAATTCTAGTTTCGTCCTTTTTTTTCATTGAGTTCTGCAGGAAAGCTTCTATGTTTTGTGAACTTGACTGGATTGGAAGGTGGGATCATGGTTTCATCAGGTAAACATGTTGAAGGAGAGAAACCAGACATATGGAACAATTGCATTTGTGAACATTGGCACTGACGATTATTCTCCAGAGCAGAATAATGGAATTGACTATGAGACGGTATCTCACCCAACTTTGTGGCTTTGTCTGGTGGGGGTGTCAGTTGTTCAGTGAGAGAAATGAATGAAGTAGTAATAATGGCCATAGTTGGTGCTAATCTAAAATCCTGTGTATTGAGCAGGCAATGGGGCGCATCCATGCTATTCGTCGAGATGGAACTGTGCTTACCAATGTTGCTGTATGCTCCCTTCCTGTTCAGCCATCTTGTTTTGTGTGAAAGCATGTGCTGGGTAGGATTCAGGTGCAGGGAACCAAGGCAGTCTCAAGGGAAAACAGAGGATTTGAACCAGGGATTAGATTGTGCAAAGGCAGATGAGAATAGCAATTTGAGCCTTTTGCATACTTCCCTCAACATATCTTGTACTTCCCTTGTGTAATCAGACCTCAAGTCAGGGTTCTCAGTGGATGTCACCTCTTTTTTCGTGGCCACAATGTGGCATTTGAGCCTCTAGTGAAAGCGAGTTTGGTCTTCTTACTTCTCCTCTTACTCATCCCTGATGAAACTGGCTCCAGAGTGAGGTGGGGGACAGCAATTTATTCATAATTGAGCTTCTTGTCTTCCCATTGCTTCCAGAAATGCAACAGAAACTCCAGACAAAGTTTTTATATAATGGTCTGCCTGAAATTTTGGGTGAAGGAATGTATACTTATCTACACCCACCATTGGGAGCTGATGAAGTCCATAGGTTAGGCGTGGCAGCTTGTCACTGCTATGTTTTATGAAGGTGACTGTTTGACACTTTGTCAGTGACTCTCATGAGGTTATCACCAGACCCACAGTTGCATCTGGTGGGTATCAGATGATTTTTATATCTGGTGGTCACCAGGCCCAGTTACATCTGGTGGCCAGCAGATAAGTACAGTATCTGGTGGTCCCTAGAGGCCCCAGATTCATTTCCTATCTGATGGTGACCAGATGTAACTCTAGATCTGGTGCACTCATTGTACTGTTGTTACCTTAAAAGTGCTGTTGTGGAGATTTCTCTGCAATCACATAGGTATGCTTTCCAGCCTCTTTCATCCAAGATTTTAGTTCCATAGCTTTAACAAACTAGTAAATGTGGGCGGCTTGGGTTTTGCAGGCTTTTAGGGCATTGTATGAGGAAGTAGGGCTGGGATGGGTGTATGCTATCACCAACCACCAGCCAGTAAGCCATTCAAGAGACAAACTTCCCACTCTATTCTTTGTGCTTGTTCTTATTTTTCATGTGTGTTGCATTTCTGCATCTGGGAAGATGGATCTTGATGGAGGAATGCATGGATCTACTCATGCTTCCTTCATGATCATGTCTGTGAACAATTGGCCAGGACTTACTTTGAAGTTATGTCCAACCCACATACAATTTGGGTATGTAATATTGGTATGACTACAACTTTGACTCTGTTTGCAGTGGGCCAGCATTGCAGATGCACTCTACTCATTCTGGGCAAAGTACAGACTACCTGTTACAGGTGTTTCTCTCTCCTTTTTGTCTGTGTATCTTAAATCTTTCTGTCAATGTGGTTAGGAAAGTGTGTACCATCTTGCTTGTCATGAATATCAGGAACCCCTTTGAACCAGACACCAGTGATTATCTCAGATGGGGCTTGGCTGACCGTGTCTTGGTAGTACGGTATGCTCCCTCCATTGATTAGTGTGAGAGATCCTGCAAGATTCAATTCCGTAAATTGTAACCTGTGCAACTCTCTAAAGCATGTGCATGGAATCCATTTTGGTTTGTTTGTAGGGCGTCCCCCACTGGCTGTTGTTTTGGAGAAGAGAAGACAAAAAAGGGTAATCATCTGACCACAGCTTATATACATCAGCAGCATATTGACAGTCAGTCTCGAATTGCTGAATTTACACGCATTGTGCAATGTTGACCTTTGGCCTTTGTTTCAAGTTGGGATCTGCTCTACACAGAAGTTAGCCATAAAAGCACATCTAGAGCTTTGGAGTAGAGCAGACAAAATGGTGGCAGTTGTTTTGGCTTGTCACAGCTGAGACCCTAATGAAGCATTTGGAAAGTTTCTGATGCTAATGAAGCATTTCAAATGAATAGCTTCTGCATTCTGATGAAGGAAAAACATCACTGCATTTCTACTATTGTTCCTTTTCAGAATTCTGTGTGAATATATTCCAATCTTTGGATATACAAAGCTTTATGGAATCTTTCGTTGTTTATGCTAGTGGTGGAGAAACATCACCTCAATGAAGTGTCCCAATTTTCCTTGGTGTTAAAGAGGGTGGTTGCTTTGATTGTTCCCTTGTGTGCAGGAGAAAGCTGAAGCATGTGATGCTGCTGAACGCTGCCGAATTGATTGAGCTGTGACATGATACCTCATTTCAACATCTGCATTGGATATGAAGCTTGCCAAGGGACATTTGGTGCTCTCTCACCAAGGATTACATACCTTGTACTTGGGAATTGCTTTTGAATATGCATTTACATGGGTTTGGTAGAAAAACATTTTGGTAATCTTTGGCCTACAAGCAATCAGTGTGGAAATGCAATAAAGAGCTGTAAAATTTCAGCTATCAGCACATTATCTGTGTAGAAGTTGAAAGAGAATTTTACAGCAGTCATCCTGGGGTATTGTGGTTGATATTGTCATTGTTGATGCAAAACAACTGCATTTCATAATACTCTGATGGTTTTCGTACTTCATCATTGTGGTTTGCTCTACATGGCGCAATCAGTATACAGCCTACAAAAGCTCATTCTTGTAGGTTCTTCACACAAACATGTTCTGAAGCAGAATATGAGTTGAAGCTTCAAAACTGGTATACAATGTGGCAATCATAGATCTGTACCTGGATGATTAACAGTGATTGTCACATGTGCCTCATCAAAGCTTGTTCCATGATGAAGACACTCCAATGGTTTCCCTCAAAATTTGAACAGCGTTTCTGCAGGTGGACACCATCAGACTTCCACCGTTGCCATTGCCTTACTCAAATGTGCTGCCATCTGTTAGCCTGAGAACTCCAGTTGCAAAAGAAATGGGCCTCTCAGAAAGGAAATTTAGTTGGGGTACTGCAGTGAGAAGACTACATCTTTCAATCCATACCACATGCTGGCATCAACTGTCTTGAGGGTTCTCACTGTGCCAAATACGATCACCATCTGCAAGCACTTGTTGCAAGTTCTCAAGTGCCTCCAGTGCAAGGTCTCTTGCTTTGCAAACTACAGGATCCTTGCTATCTGCCAAGAAAAATTGATTTAGCTTCACAGGTTATGATATCTGTGAGTTCTTCAAAGTGATAACATTTGTACAGATGAACTCATGAAAATCAGAAGCTAAGTCTTGCAATCAGATCAATCAGATCAATGGAAACAATGAGAAGAAAGAGGCCAAGCCAAACCCAGCAAACTGCACAAAGCCACCTTCTTCCTCAGGCTGTTCACTGGGTACTACTCTGCATCCTGTTCAAACCGCAGGAATTTTGTGAACTAGCAATGAGCACCTCTTCTTTTGAGAATTTCTTCATGTGGATTGTTGAGGTCCTTCAAGGGTTTTAACACTGACCTTGTGCTTGAGGAAGCCATGCCATATCCATGGCTTCTCTATGTTGAAGGCTTGTAGTGAACATGTGCAACGCTTCCTGTTTGGTTGCTACATCACCACCCACCCAAAGCACATCAAAATGCTTACGATCTAACAGAGCCATATCACCCAGTGCTCGGCATTGCACAGATTCCCAATACACAATGATCTTGTTGATCACCTTCAGCTTTGCCTCCTCACCATGTCTACCAAGTAATCCAAAGACATCAGGACTGAGCTCATGAACATCTTCTCTTGTTAGCTTCTTGCCAAACAGAAAACTTCCTTCCACAAAAATTGACCAAACAGCTTCTCTCAAATGCTTGCACCAATCCGCAGATCTGCAACCTGCTTCCAGAGCTTCTCTTCTCAGTCCACCAAAAGGACATGAAATTGGAGTGCGTCGACCATATGCAAACAGGAATTGCAACTTCAATCCTAACACGATCAAAGGACAATTGGTAATGTTTGTGAGATTTGTTTGCCTGTGTTTGCGGAGAGAAATTGCCACTTGATCTGCTTCTGCCATTGAATGTGACCATGGCAACAAAGGCATCCCTGGAATGGAGCAATTCCTGATGATCAACGAGAGAGGAGACCATGACCAATGAAGACCTTCTTGTTTCTCAAGTTCAGAATTGGCATACTCATGCAATTTTTGAGCTACATACTCTTCTCTCTTCTTCTGCAACTCTTGTTTGGCAAGCAGATTCCTCACCTCCCATGCATCCACTGCTGCCATGTACTTCATATAGGATTCCAGCTTTGAAAACTCCTTGTAGCAATGTGTCAAATCACCAGTTGAGCTTGAAGCTTTGAACAAGTCCATGGTGAGCTTCATAGCCTTTTTCTTCTTCTTGTTCTCAGACTTTAGCAGCTCTGCTGCCTCCTCTTCTGCAATGATGTGCTTGGAAGAAGATCGACGGTGTACCACATTTTCCAGGTACCATAAGCCCCAAGCCCTTGCAATGAAGTTCAAAGCATTTCCATGCTCGATGATCTCCCTGAGTGTCACCAATTGTGCTTCACGATCCACTGGCAACGGCGGATCGAAGAAAGCTATGAAATGAAACAAACCAGGGCAGAGCTGTTCAGCTGGTCGCGGTCCAACTTCCCAGTCGAGAGTTACAATCGATATTGCCTCTTGTTGAAGGCGAAGCTCGATCTCCGCCTTCGTTAGTTCTTGACCATTTGGCTGCTGCACCACCTCTTTCACCACAGCTACTACTGGGGATTCTGCAAGATCTGCAGCACCGTCGTGCAGACTGGAGCTTCTCAATTGCACTTCACGTTCTGCACTATATTTGACTGCATTTTGCTGGTGGAGATTGGCTTCTTCTCTGATTACACCATCTCTTCCTCCTCCCGATTCATTGGCACTGTACCCCTTCTTTTCCGGAGCAGGTACTACTGTGGTTTCACCATGATCTTGCAACAGAAGACCAGTGGAATCAGCTCTCGATTTGGCTTTTGTCGACAGCACACGACGTCTCGCAACAACCGTGTCTTTGATCTTCACGTGTTGTTGTTGTTGTTGTTGTTGTCGTTGCAGAAGATTGGGCTCTATAAGGATCACGTCGTCTTCCGTATCGTCGCCTCCGCGAGGTTCCGGAACAGCCGCAAGACTCTTTTCGGCGGGTGGTCGCGGAACCACTGCACGATCGTCAGCAGCAGCAGAGCCATCTCTACGCAGTTTTCGAACTACGAATTGCGAATTGGTGGTGGTATTCTCTTCTATCGATGCGCGCTTTCGTTTCTGCGCAATCCTTGGTCTCCTTTTCGCCTTCTGCGTGGGAGTTGCAGGGCCACTCTTGCGACGCTTTCGTCGTGCACGTCTGTAGTCAGAATCCGTGTCTTCTGTCTCGTCGTCTTCTTCTTCTTCGTCATTCGGATTCTGCTCGTCAGTTGCGTTGGGTACGTACAAGTTTCCGCTCTGACTGCTATCCTCCTCGCTCTTCTTCTTACGCTTCAACCGAACCTGTACAACGCCTCTTCGCCTCAAAATCTCGTTCACCATCTTTCTTTGATTGTTGTGCACAACCGGATACACTTTGAGTTCCACACCAGGAAGTGCGGGACATCCCTTATGTCGATGCACATTTAAGCTACCCTTGCACTTGAACAGCAATCCACAATGAAGACAAATGAAAGGCAATCTATCGCTGTTTCCTTGCAAAACTGAGCATCGCGCATGCACTTGAGCTTCCACAAGAAGCTCCTCGAATTCATCCGTGGTGTAATCCGTTTCCACTGCCACGCCAGTCTTCAATTTCGTGACACAATGCTGCGGCATCTCTTTCGACCTTTTTCTGCAGGTCTCTGAAGAAAATGGTCAAACCTTACTCCCAATTACACTGCTGAACCACCACCACTACCACAACAACAATCGATCAAAAACTGCACCAACTTACATTCTTGCAATCCTATATCTTTGTCGAATCTACAAAAGCTGAACCGGTAGCAACAACAGCAACGTCAACACATGACTACATGATTTTCCAGACTGCTGAACTTCCACCCAAACTGAATATACAACTTCAAAACCCAGTCAAAAGGATTTCTTGCACTCAAGAAGCCCTCTCTCTCTCTCTCTCTCTCTCACTCTCTCTCTCTGTGAAACAGAATCTGAATCCATAGCAACAACAGCAACAACAATATGGGTACTTGATTTTCCAGACTGCTTCTGCCACCCAAACTGAATCTGCAACAACAAAACCAATTCAAAAGGATTTTGTTCACTCCAGCAGGTCTCTGTCTGTGTGCGC
>Ga0116229_10005565_pt1 | contig 20496 bp, 23 predicted proteins | sample S1TSphgellanicum_3_FD_87313 | JGI IMG/M metagenome (GOLD analysis project Ga0116229, IMG submission 87313) | Host-associated microbial communities from peat moss isolated from Minnesota, USA - S1T2_Fc - Sphagnum magellanicum MG | ecosystem: Host-associated > Plants > Peat moss > Unclassified...
ACCCTGTCTTCACCCTGTCTTTGGGCCTCCTTTCACCCCCTATCCCGTCTTTCAGTGGTATCTGCAAAGTAAAGACATTTTATTAAATCTCTCTCACTATGAAATGCTGCAACTCTGTATGAAATGCTGAAACTCAGCATTTAATGCACGAGAGGTTCGAGACTAATTATAGTAGTTGTACAGTTAGGAGCAGTGAAAATATATGTATCAGCAGTGGAGGCGCTCGGGAAAAAGGAAAGGCAGGATGAAACTCAGTTTATCACCAAAATTGATGGTTTTCTGAGTTTCGTCCCCTGTTGAATGCTAATGTACTTTTTTGCAGGGTTTTTTTTAATCTCGCCCTCTGTTTGACCACACTCGGGGTTCTGGTGCTGTGTTTTTCTTACTTTATGGATAACTCTTAATGTTTGCTGGTTTTTGGCAAGCAAACTTTAGGAAAACCGTTCTAGAAGTTTCATTGGTGAAACTTGTTGGGGGTGTGAGTGTAGGTATTACAAGTTTAAAGTAAATTTGTCCTCTAAATTAGGTCTGACCTCACATAGGGCATCTAGAGTCCAATGTGGTGGAGTCAGCATCGTCCATTCGAGATGGGATGGTCTATAAGGTGGATTAGACCCATGCTTGAGATGCATACATATTGTACAAATGTTGTTTGCATGCGGTTGATGTGAACTAGTTTGGTGGTTTCCAAGCTGTAGCAAAGAGGAGACCTAAGTTTGAATGCCAAAACTCACCACAAATACTAGTGTATGTCATGTACATTGAATTATATCAATCTTGCATCGATTTAGCTCTAGCCATACGTCATAGCTTTGCGAAGCATATCAATTGGAACCGTGCATGAGATTGTCATGTTGTATGTATGTTGTTGCTTGTAGGTGGTATGGACGCCCATCCAAGTTGATCATACATCAAAAGTTTGAATTGTTGAAGCTCATTGCAAGTATATCAACATGTTCATTTGACTTGGGTTGATTTGACTTAGTGCTTGAAATTCTTACATGTTATTATTGTGGTTGCTTGCAGGTGGTTTGGATTGCAGCCAATTTGATTTTCGAACATATATAGGACACTTGAAATTCAACTAATTGGGTTGCACTTCCACCTCACCAACATTCCACTATGGGTTTACATCCATTGCACCATAGATCTCATTTTGGATGCAAGCTTGATATCACAGAAATTGAAGACCACAGGCACCCAAATTCTTAATCTTATTGCATAGATTATTCTAGAGATGTGACAGATAATTCAGTCCACATTCAATGGTACCATTGTTGTCTACCATTATGATCATAATAGCTCTGCCCCTTATAACAAGTTCAAACCAGCAACAACAGTTCCCATAGAGAATGTTCCCAAAAACTGAAACTCTCATTTCCTCAGAATGTCCAACACATCCACCCTCCTTCCCCAGCCTCTTTCTCCCTTACAAGAGGAGCCAACAAACTCAAAAAATGGAGCAAAACAGCAGATTTGATCAGAACAGAACAAGGAAACAAAAACTGCTGGTGTGCCAGGTATGTGGCACAACCTTAACCCAAGTAGAAAACCCCAATTGCAATATTGTCTTCATCATTTGATTGCAATAATTGCTGCCATCAAGAATGCTAAAAGTGACATGATACTTTGGATTGTTGATATTCAGCAAAACGTTCTCAGACAGTTGAAGAATGCAAGATTCCCAAAAGTAGATACAGAGGATAAGTATGATGACTGCATTATCTGTATCCCCTTCAATCTATCCCTCTCAAACCTCATTAAGAGCAACAATCTATCCCTCTCAAGACCTCATTAAGAAGCAATAGCTTTGCCCCCATACTCTAATACCCATTTCAGAACTAATGGTTCCAAATCGATTCCAGTCAACTGTGGGTAGACAGTTACAGGATCATGGGTCAAAAGCTAATGCACATACACTGCTGAGCCACCTCATGTAGTGTGCAAATTTATTTATTGACAAAACAAAGTCGTAAATAGAATGACCTCTAACTACTTGATGCATTGGAGACAAGTCACAGGGGACTGACTCACTTGGATTTCCCCTTTCACCTTGTCCGTAAAAAGCCCCGCACATCTGTCAGAAATGCATAAAGGTTTTCTCTAAACTTGCGTCGGTTCTGGCGATCTAGTGAAGAAGTAACTTGCTGGGCATTCAAGAGCACATGAAATGCAGTTGCTAAGCGGCTTTGTAATAGAGCGTCTTGCTGACCTTCCAAAAGCTCCTGTGCAAGTCTCTGGTCCACCAAGAAAATTGGCCACTCACAGTCAGAATGGTTTATCTAATTGCAGATAAATCTCTACAACTCTCTGAACATAACATGGCAATGAGTGCAGTCATAACCTTATGCAAGTTGCTCATGAAGTGTCAGACCATCAAATTCATCACAGATAGCAGTGATCAACTGACATGACTACCCACTGACTTATCAGCTCAGGATTGTGGGTGTAGATGAGTATATAACAATCTGCCCCAAATTTGGGCAAATCAATATATGAAATCTGCATCCTGAGTATCTGCCATGTTTCCGGAAACAACAGGAAGACTCGTTTATAATGTTGCACAGCACTCAAAAGAGACATAGCTAATACAAAGTCAATAGCATCCTCATTCAAGCTGCAGCAAGTTTGTGAGGGTAAGATTCATCACACTTTAACTTGTCCATGTACAAGCAAACATCGCAATCAGAAGAGCTATATAACAATGTTATGTTTGTTTGCATCACATTCACAGGAAAGCACCCTCTAAAGACTCCATCAACCCTAACCCATCCAAGATATCAACCAAAAGGGAAAAAATGGGAAGCAGGCTATTGTAAGCTCAAAGAATCACCGACAACACCTGACTTCCAAGCACAAAGACAGAACTTGACAAAAAAATTTAACTACTGGTGGAGTTGCATAGCTCCATCATTCGCTTGGGTAGATTTGCATATGCTTGAAAGCAGCTTTGCTAGTATACAGAAAATTTGCCAAATTTTCGTTCTCCACTACAAGCAATAATTCCTATGTTGAGAGAGTGCAGAAGAGTGAGAGCCTGAGAGGAGGACCTGATAAAGAGTGGTATTACACAATATAAGAGGCAGTAGAGCATCTGCTGCAGGCTCCACCAGCTCATTGCTGCAATCACCCATCTCAAAAGGTTCAACACAATTTCTACAAACACATAGAAAACTAAATAACAGACCACCACAAGTCATTCGCTCTAAAGCACTGAGGATGCTTGAAAATGCAAACCAGATTCTCCTACAAGGATGCAATTACATCTGAAGCCAAACATCCTTTCATTCTGCCTTGAAGTTTTTGGTAAGCCTTGGGTTATCGGCACACCTGTAGTCATCAAAAAGGAGGAACTGCATGACAGAGCGAAGGAAATGTGCCAACACCCCTTCTTTCACCACACCTTGGGTGTCTTGAATGCTAAGCACATGCACCCCAAGCCCTTCCTGGCCCCTACAAATGGCCTGATAGTGATAAAATGCCACTGCATTCAAAGCTGTTAAAGACATACTCACCACTTCCACATCCTGCAAGCCACAACAAAAGGAATCAACCTCTAAAATGAAGACAGAAAACCAGGTGACCCACTGGAGTTGTTGAAAATCCCCAATAGATTCTGGGCTTACTTGGTGACTACTCAGGCTGCATTCTAGATGTGTTGGAACACATAAATCAAACACCTTTCATCCCTAAGATTCTATGCAAACAAGAAAGGGTTCTCTATACTTCCAAGATATGTAGGACTCGTTCATAGTCTCAATTGGTCTATTTATGGTGTTGATCACCTTACAAGATGGAATAGTAAAAACTGCACAGACAGGTACCTGATGATGCAAACCAAAATCAAGAGTTCCCACAATGCGAGAAAAGCCATCAGGTGATAATTTTGCTACTTTCTCTGGGTACACTTCCAGCATATGTGCCAGCAATGTAAAGTACTGGACATCACCACAGAACAAATAACCATGATTTAGATGAGACTCTCCTTCATTTACATAAGTCACAGAACTTAAGGATCACCCACTCAACAGCAAACAAATTTCATCCAAACAAAGTGCTTCTCTCATTTATGATCAAATTGGACCAACCTGGCGGCAGAGCTTGGGATACTTAAGAAGGTCTACAGACATAAGAGGAGTGATGATATGCAAGCCCAAATACACCACCTGGAAAACAGTCACCAGCATTCCTGAGAAAGTCAGTGGTAGACATTTGAGGAGCCTGTGGAAGTGATGATACACCTAAAGAAACAGAGCTTACTGCAGCCTAAAGAAACCACCCTCTGTACAGTCACCAAACCTGGTGAGAAAGTTATTACAGTACTTTGACTCAATATTCCACAAGGACTTACTACTGCAGCAAGTAAACACTCCCAAGGTCCTACATTAAAGGCAGCTTCAAGAGAGACATGGAGCATTGAGCCACTGCCAACCCAACTGCAAAGAACCCCTTGCCAGCCCTGTTTCACTTACTTGGGCCACATCTGGATTTTCTACTTCGCCATTTATATCACAAGCAAAATCAATCTGCAACCTCACAAAGGAAGTCAGCCATTGAAATCTGAAAGAGTGAATGGAGATTCTTGAATGGCTTAGTATGTTTATAATTTGCAAAGTCACAGGAGAGAGAGATTGGGGTTTAAGAATCTCAAATTCTCTTCACTTACATTCAATTTATCTACTTAAAGATGCTCGCCCATCATATGGGACCTTTTGTAAGTGCAGAATTGAGAAAGAAACCCCTACCAAGTCCTTTGAGCTCAAGTTGGTGAGTAGTTGAAGCAAAGCCCTGAGGTCCTTGTACTTCTCAGTCTGACCTTCAGACAACAAGTTTGTGGATGTGCTCACTGAAACCTGCCACAAAAATTTCAAGCTCTGTTTAAATACTGACTTCTTCTTGTCCTAGAGTGATACACTGCTTTTCTAACACAGAATCTCTACCTGATTTGGGAGCAAATAAAATCTAGTGGTCAACACAACATCAGCTGTGGAGATCCTTGAGATTCTTCATGGATAGGTACCTTGCCAATGTTATGAGTGGAGTATATTTCAAGCAGACGCACACAGAAGCTGAAGACAATCACTGTGTCTTTGGCCTCCAGAAATGCCACTTGGCCATCAACCCAGTCCACCACATACTTGAGCAGCAGGTAAACAACTGATGACTGTAAAACACTTTGTCAGTTTAGACCACAAACAATTTCTGACCAGTCATGGCTCATAATTTTAAACCACAAAAATGCAAATTACTCCATACATGTGGCAAACACTGCACCAGCCCATACCACAACAACAGCATTTCTCAGGAACACAACTACTTTTATCACACAGCAAGCACATGGAAAGAACTGAATTAAAAAAGGGTTGTAGCTTCAAAGGCAGCTTGGTCATCAGCAAGTTATACCTGGTGCCTGTAAGTCTCAAGCAAAATTAACAAGGGCTCCATAACTGAAGACCCAATTTCTAAAATAGCCTTCTGGCTTCGTGGAAGTGTGGCCCGTGCTGCCCCTCTGAGCCTCTCAATCAAGCAACTGACCTGCCATAAAAAAATCACTTGGTAAATCAGTGACAGACACAAACCCCACAAGTGATCTCATCCAGATTGAGCTTGTCTGGATAGAAGGCTTCAACTCTGAATCTGCGCACTGGTCCACTATCATCCACTATCCTAAGGACATGATGTCACCTACTTCAAGTTTCATTGTATCAAAATTCCAAGGAAGTTAAAACCTTATTACCTTATTGTGGCATCATAAATGTTAAAATACTCCAGCACATTCTTGATGACCTCAAGTGCTCAGCCAGAGAAGAGGGTTGAATCATACACCAGACCACTCAACATAAATTCTGATTTCTTGAGCACTCAGAGAAGCTAAGTAGACAAAAGTGATTTTGACCAGCCTAATATGTATCTCTTTGTTTGATGTGATGAAAATAATAGAATCTTTTTCCAACACTAAACAATGACTGAACAAAGGTATTGAGTAGCAAAATTTCTAGGCTGCACCAAACTACCATTATTTCTCATGACAAAGCACCATTGCCATATTCTATACATGTATTGTACTGGGTTCATTTTGGGATCAGCTTCTACCTTGAGTTGAGTTGAAAATATCAATGTAATTGCAGAGAGAAGTCCACAAAAACATGTAAGGTAACCCACCAAATGAGTTGAAATAAACTCCGAACTCTTTGAATGTTAAGAAACAAGGGAATTAGCAGTTGTTGAAGGCACAAAGGTGACACTCATGACTTTCCCCTTGAACTGGCTTGAGGAATTTTCTAGTGATAGGGAAATGTCACAGACTCCTGGGAACATTGAAGAAATCTTAATGGAAACCTGTCTGGAATTTTCACCTGCAAGATGACATCTGGCTGCTGGGAGAAAGTTTGCAAATCCTCACGCTTTGACAGAGTCGCAAGATTTCTGGTGATGGGCCCCAGAAGATCTCGCACATATCTGCCACAACACCATCAATACAGCCATTTACCCATCAAATAGGAGGAAGAAAACATATATAAGAACTTCATAAGTTCTCAAAATGATGCCCTACTTTTAACCAAGTACTCACTGGTTCGTAGCGTCTCCAGAGCTCATGCCACCTGCTGATCGACAGAGTGCCTCTGAAAGTGCTCGCTGGATAACAAGCAAAACATTTTGATCAGTTTAGGTAACAGTTGGTACAACAAAGCCCAGTAAACAGAAGACCAACATGGTGATTGGTAAGGAGGAACTAGGGCAAAACACAACCTGAATCGGAGATGCAAGGGTAGAAAGAGTTGCTTGTTGGAATGCAAAGGCATGAGCAAGCTCCTGCCATGCTTCCTGCACCATAGCTCAAAGAGTCAGCACTCAAGAACCCCAGTATTGCAAAAGAGAACACAAAAGCTGCATGTGCATTAGCCATTGAGAATGACATCAGTCTGACAAATGGGTCAACCAGCAGTATTGAGTACAAGTTGAAAGAAAGGGGATGACTCTACCACAAACAAGCATAGGGTTTCTTTTGTCCAGTTACACCAGAAACTGACACAAGAAATCAACCAATTCCTAGAAAAAGGGTCAAGATGTGCATAGAGTAACAAGCTGACATGGACTTCTAACTCTTTGATTTAGAGTCCAAACCAGCTGGCTACATCTTGTGGAAAAATCTCTGCCAAAAAATCAAGAATGGCTCAGGCTTGATAACCCATAACAGACAAACCACAAAGTTGGTTATCACCAGTCCCAAAAGAAGCCTCTACAGCCTATAAATCTTCAGGCCACCCAACACTCTACCACTAAGTCACTGCACATCTTGGAAGATTCTAGGTGACCCAGTGTTAAAACATGAGGTGGGTGCTTGCAAAGGTCCATGGGATCTTACAATACAGACATCAGATTTGATGACACCACTGTGGGTCTAGTAGCTAAGGCCAGGTCTTGGCCAAATCAACCACAACTGGTCAATGGAGCAGTTCTGGCTTATGGATCAAAGACATATACATATAATGACCAGACACTACCTAAGAAAGCAGCTCAGGCCAATCTCATACCAGAGATACAAGGTGAACACAAATGTTGCGCCTTCTAACAAGTGCAGGAAGCAGTTGGAAGCTGACCATCTCCTGCAATGGTCTCCACAAAGCATTCTTCAAACAATATACCTAAGGATTTAACTGCCAACTCAAACTGGTTCAAGGAAGCCTCAACACACTGTAGATGAACCATTAAAAAAGCCCTCCAGATTAAAAAAAATGCTCTCATCACAATCTGATTTGTCAATTTTGATGATTTGAGAGTGACTGCACAATGATGATAGGTGCTCACACACCAGTAATGAGCAGAACAATGGCTGTTATCATTCAGTAGACGTGCCCCAAGTCAAACAGCACCTGACGTAAAAAGAGGTGGGCAGCTTGCCTGCAACGTGCGCTCGCCAGGCCAAGAGATTAAACCAGAAACTGCAACTCTGACAAGTACTTCCAAGACAGCTTTGCCACCTCCCTCTTCACCAAAGGCCACCACTAGTGGTTGAAGTTGGGGACCTGCAGTACCACCCATTTGCTGCTGATCACCTTCATTGCTAGATGGTGTTGAGTTGGGACCTCGACCAGCATCAGCTGGCATCAGATATGTATCCACCCACCTCCCAAAAAACCAAACCACAGCCTGCCCAAATCCCAGCCCCACTTTGGTAAATAACAGCAGATGATTCTATGTTCAGAATGTACTGCCTGTTAAGCAACATCATTAATAATGGTAGAAGGGCAAGAGGGGACAAAGGTCTTCATCCCCAAAATCTCAAAGCAAAAGTCAACCCATGTGCAAACAGGTGCCGCAGCTTGTCAAAAAATAATGATAACAGCAAATGCGGGGACTTTCTTTCAACTACACTGTACACTCAATGCCATCTTATCCTGCTCAAAAATTAAGGGAGCACCAGATTTACAGCTCCCACTTTCTTAAAGGAATGCTTCCCTTCAGATTTTTTGAAAACATCACATACACACAGTGGACAGAGGAGCAAACCTCCATAAGACGAGGACTGAAAATCTCAGTGCGTATATTTGTGTCCAGGCTCTGGCGAGCCAAATTAACAACTGAACTGCAAGATGACAGTAGTCCAAATCAATTTCTCTCATCAAGATACTGGAGGCAGAATTGGTTGTGGAACCAATCCAAAGGAATAGTTTTGTCAAGAATGAAAAGGTGCCTCAACCTCCATTTACACGGAAAATAGCACATGTGAGTGATGGCAAACAGAACTTTCCCTTGCATCAATTGAAAAGTATAATGCAAGTAAGAGTTCCCATACACAGCAGACAACTCTTTGTTGTACTGTCCTGTCCAAGTGTGCATTTTACCCTCTCCTTCTCTCCCTGGGAAGAGAATTTCCATGGGAAGAGAAAAAAGAAGGTGTTATAGGACCATCACTAGACCAGGACTAGACAATTTGCAAACCTAAACTTATCATTAGCACATAGATAAAAGCATCCCATTGCAGTCATATGGAGGCCATTCATGGAGACTAACAAGGTTAAAGACCAAGGAGGTTTTTAGAGTCATTTGAATTGGAAACTACACCTCAAATGTCAGATGTTAAAAACCAAAAGACATGAAGAGAAGGTCAATTCATCATGGACCCATTACACAGCAAAAGTCTCAAAACCACAATATGCCACAAATAGCTCCTGCTACAATTCGGAAGACAGAACAAAGAGATTCCTATTGAAGAGATTTTAGAACAAGAAACCTTTTGATAGGAAAAACTTAGAAGATTGATTTTCTAATTAAATATCCGCTCATGGTACCACTGCAAAAACCACTTATCAAACAGAGAAACAAGGGTGAGATTTCGCAACACTCAGAAAACCGCCAGTGGAACTTACTGACACAGTAAAACAGCAGGATGATTGGCTGGATCTGCTGAGCTCACATTCAATGCTGAAATCGACTCTGGAACCTGTTATCACAAGAACTTTGTCACACTATATTCAGCTATTTCAACCACACACCAGGAAAAAATAGATACAGGTAGCTCAACAGTAACTCCAACTTCTGCAGCAGCCCTAGTATGGGTAACGGTAGTGTCCAATTGAAGACCTTGTCACCACAGAGGACCTACAACCAGGCTGTCAATGGTGGGGCCATCTATGGCTGCCACATGCAGAACCTGGCAATGCTGATAATTAATCCACATTGCCTGGGGCCAATGTTGATGATAACAGATCATGGGTCTCACTGTGAGAGCTCATGGATCTCCTTGTGACTGATAAAGCTGTACTGGGCTCTAAAGCCTGCAATTGGAAGCTTCCACCTTCATATCATCAATGGGTATATCAATGACTTCAAGTTTCAAGGTAGATCCAGAGAGCCTACATGCAAACCCAGCCCTGGGTACAGCATTGTAATAACATCATCTTATCCACTTGACCGCAATGATCTCTGATTTTAACACAAGTTTTAGATTACCCTCTTCGCAGCTCATTGATTATGATATATGTGTGTTAAGAACACCTATCCTACAAGAATATATAAATTGGAGTCACAAAGGAAACTCCAAACGAATCATCTGAAGGTATGCATTGTGCCTAGGAACATCTAGCCTACAAGAATTACAAATCTTACAAGGGGTGTTTCACCATCTCCAGAGTCTGCAAGGACATGACCCGACATGAGCAGAAGCCAGTGTAACTCCTCCTTCACAGAAGTAGGATCCCCTCTCCCTCCTGTGCACTGCAACCCTCCCAACATTTTAGTTAGAACTAGATAGCACAAAGGAGAAACTTTCCTGTTGAGACCATAGTGCACGTCTCAAAATGAATCCTCTACCCAATAATGCTCACATCAATAAGGGGAAAACATACACCCACCTGAAATCCATCATTGCTATGCCAATGTACCAAGTACTAACATATTTTCCATTCAATCTTAACTTGTTCTTTGGAATGCTGGGGGTGCTCAGGCCACAGAACCACCTAGATATGGTATGTCTGGTTATTGCACTCATAAGATATAATCATATCAAAGATTTCTCTGAAACTAATTTATCTGCAAAGCTGGAATTATCTTCAACAACTGAGCAAAGAAAGGTAGGAACTGAAGACACCCAAGATATTTATTGTTGCCAGAATGATGGGTTCCTTTTGCAACATTGGAAGAGAAATATTCACCAGCTACCAATTAGTGAAGAAATATCTTGGGAGTACACACCTGAAGTAGCCAAGTGCAGCGTTCAGACACAAGATGAGCTAAAAGTGGTACAGTTGCTGAAGGAGCAGCTCTAGCCACTAGTGCTACAGCACTCAGGCGCTCATCTCTAGCTGCATACATCAAGAAGGCAGCTTTTTTATTCATGTGTCATACCTCTTCATCCGCCTGTGTATGGAAACAGAGACTCCAATTTGCAGCCACTTTGAATTGGTAGAAATAGAAAAAAAATCTCCTATTAAATTCAAATCTCAAACTCTTGCAACATTCCAGGTCATTTGTTGTTAACAGAAAGTATATTTTCCCAAATGGTAATGACCAGTTTGCCCTCCAGACCATATTCATGTCACATATTCAGTCCAATGACAATAACTATTAGCTTGCTTGGAGCATGCCAAAAAAAGAAGTTTCTTTAGAAGCTCAAACCTTCAATGGCAGCTCGGACTTGCTCAACATCATCATCTTCATCATGTGCAGATGCAGCAGCCGCTGTAGACACACCCAAACCAGGCCACTTCATGACCTGGAGCAATGCTATACAAGTTTCATTTGTGCCCTTGAGAGTATAATGACAAAAGGTAAATTTGGGACAGTTCTATCTACCTCTTATTCCTGTCTCGACATAAGCATGGAACACGGCAGCTGCTGCCTCGATGCCACTGAGAGGAAATGGTATTTGCTTGCTGAAATCTGCAGGCTGAATTCCAGAACTAAGTATCAGAAAAAGACTCAGTTTTGCAATACCTTGATAAAAGCATATTTGGGCATGTTTTGTGGAGGCAAGGTGGGTATTACCTGCAAGAGAACTGTCCAGGTATCAAGAAGAATATCAAGTGCTTTGCTTGTCCATGTCTCCTCTTCACTGTCTGCAGGGTCACTAGCCTTGATGATTTCCCTTGTCAGAGATGCTAGCAGGCTCAAAGTGCCTACAGATCTGCATTTACAAACCCATCCAACAACAAAATAAGGTATACCCAGCAGTAGTACTGAATCCACAAAGGACAGACTCCAGAGAGCTTGACCTCAATTCATCACTATTGGACTTCTTATGTCACAGACATCCTTGGATACACATTTTAAGACCCATGTTTAGAGGACACTAGAACTAATCTTCAGTCTTGCAACTGACATTGAACACCACCAAGAACTATTCCATACCTGGACACAGGTTTGAGCAATTGGTCAAAAGCTGATGGAGAATTGACACTTGCTATAGCAACAAGGGCATGACAACCATCCAGTAGCTCACTGCAACAAACCAGTAGCTACTGTTCAATATGAGTTGGAGAGAAAATTCCACAAGAACTTTTTTGAAGGTAACATGACAATGAGTGCAGTCATAATCCATCGAAGTGTTGCCCACAAATTGTCACAGCAGTATAACTATCCAAGGCGAAGAAGTTCCACATTGCAATATAAAGGAACCTGATAAGAATCATTGTCTTTCCAGCCTCTACATCTTGGGTCCATGTTCAGCTCACTGAGGTGTAGTACTAAGTTCCTCAGGATTAACTGAGTAATGTCAAGCAAATGCTAAACCTACCTTGAAAATGTTGAGCCTGATTTGATAGCCCCGACAACAGCCTCAGGAGGGTCCAGCCATGATGTTATGCCTGACAGCAAACGCTGGAGATGAAGCTCCTGAGTTGTTCCACCATCTATGAGTGCAAAAACTGTTAGGAAATCAAAGGGTGCAGCATGAGCACATTCAGAAACTCCTAGGTCTCATATAGGAAAGAGCATAGTCATCCTAAACAGATGATACAAAGAACCTGAAGTACTAAGCTAGGATACTAACCTGAAGGGAAAATGTTGCCATTTAAGGAGCAAAGCTGAACAATGAGCTGGCGAGCAGATACAGCAAGTGGAGAGTCCATCCAAGAAGAGGAACCCAAGCCACCTTGACGAACTCGAGCATAAAGCTCCAAAATCCAGCCCACCCTGTTTCCCTCAAGTAACACATCGTACCACCCTGGCCCTGGCTGCAAGCATTTTTGATGAAAAAACCAGAACAAGTTATTTTGGTGACAAAAAATACTATCTCCCTCCCTCAAATCCTTTCAATTCTTGAATCCAAAAGGTCACTAAAGCTTGATAGATATTCTCTCATCAGTGGTTCCAAAATCATTAAGTGAAACCTGATAGCCAAAGGCGGATCAGAGTTGGGCAAGCACACAATTTATCTGTGTGTCTAAAATCTCAGGTAGATGCCATCAAAGTTTCCAAAGTGCATTTTCCTGTTGACACAAGCACCTACTACAGCAAAAAACAAACAACAAACAACCCTGACCTGAACCAAGCATGCATGATCACCAGGGCGCTTGGCAGCAGAACCTTCACGACCAATGGAAGAGGCAAAGGCATTGACTTTCTGTTTGCCAACCACAACAACACCATTTGCCCCACGAACTAAGGTACCCTGAAACTCCCAGTTCAACAGCTGGGACATAAGACGCAGCCCAGCTGCACACACATTGACATCCAAAGTGCCACCAACTCCTTGCAGAGCTTTTTCAGCAGCAGTAATTGCTGCTTCTTGAGCCCACGTGTAAAATTGCTGCACCATTTCAAGCACCCATGTACAGCATTAAGACTGACTCTAAAAGAAAGCTGAGTGGCTAAGTATAGGCATCAAATTTCTGCTGCAGGATACATGACAGTAAAAGATTAGAGTACTAGCATGGCAGCCTTGAACAATGCAAAAACGGAAGTATCACTTAACATCAGCAAGTTATGAGCACATGGTGTTCTACTACTGGACTTCTGGACCAATATTGCTCTTGTATACAAATATACCCCATGTCACCAATACTATGCTCATGCTCCATATAGGAATTAGGCAATCAAATGTTCTGGACAAACAAGGCCAGTCAGGTAACCTTATGGTATTTCACATTTGTCACCATGACCCATTTGACTGGACTTGAAGAGAGCAGGGACACTGACATTACCTGCAAGTAGTCAAGCTCCAATGACGCGCGACAATGCTCATGAAACTCAGCAGGGAGGCCCATGGCACTGGCAGTGGAAGGTGAAAACTCTGATACTAGAGCCTCTAACAAAGCAAGACCTGATCTCTGTGCTGCAGGCCCATGTGCTCCCAGCACTGCCTCCCTGACCTGCATATCCCAGAATTCAGGAGTTCTCCCACCTCAGCCTTCTGTGCAGAAAGTTCACTGTCAGACAAATGACTGAACTGGCTGTGACCTAGACCATTGTGCCTGACCTGCATATCCCAGAATCCAGGAGTTCTCCCACCTCAGCCTTCAGCACAAATTCAATGGCAGACAAATGATTGAACTGCCTGTGACCTAGACCATTGTGAGTGCCAAGTACGGATAAACACATGATGGATCCATTCAACCATTTCCTAAGCTTGTGAGCTTACTGCGCCTGCTCTAAAGAGTAGGAATATTGAATAGACTGCACAAAGACCCTCCGACTCTAGTGCTTTGGAATGTGAAAGGCAACTATCTGCAAGTATACCTCGCCAAAAAAAGCTTCCTTATCAGTGGCAAAATCCAACCTACCACCCACCCACCAACCACATCGCCAAAATTACTTCTGCCCTTTTTGTAAGTCAGGCCACAAGAAGTCAGTCACCCTACTCTGCTGAAACCAAAAGACATAGAAAAAAATGGTCAAATTGATTAGTCACTCATCCTAACCTCTGAATTCAGCAACACCTAGCTTTGCCAGCATGAACATGATAGGATTTTGGGAGTTCTACAAAAGAACCAGAGAAAAGCACATCCTAACCAATACTCCATAGCTACAGTACATATTTTGATGAATTCCACTATCTGAAAATGCAATGTTGCACCCTGTGCAATAACATTAAGATTTAGGGGGCTTAAAGAAACCTGTACAGGATTGATGAGCTGAGAATGATGTTATAAAAATGTCAAATCCAACAGCATATCAGCAAAAAAAAGAGGAACTACACACACCCCAAAAAACAAAGAAAACTCAGGAGAAGTCTGAACAACAGTGACCTTCACATGCATGTTCAGTAACCTTCAACAGCAGCATGTCCAACAGTGACCAGCTACCATAAAATCCCCACTGACTTTATCAGCTGCCAGCAGTGGTTGAATGTCAAAGTCGTGCATGGACCAACAGACTGGGTATAAGCCACAAGATAGGCAGGAATGCAAATATTCACCCTGTCTAGCTCAATAAAACATAAAAGAGGAGAATAAAATCAAGAAAAAAGAGGAACAACAAAAGAAGAGAACAAAAGAGAAACCAATTTACAAAAGAAGACGACAATAGAGAAACACCATGGGAACTTTAACCCTTGAGCACAAAGCAGGCATTGAAAAGCTCCATACTTGGGACCAAGAAGCCCTTGAACTAATCAATTTCAAGATTCAAACACAGAAATACCAAACAAAAACTCTCCTTTCCTTAGCATGCATCTGGTCTGATTTAATAGACACTTGGAAGTAATTTTTTCTCTTCAGAAGACTACTTGAGCTTGCCCTTCCAGCCAAGAACTCTTTTGAGCTACAAAACCCTAAGAACCTAAGTATTGCCTCCTCCAGATTTTGTAGAATCTCAAATATAGGAATCCACAGAGGGCATATGAGTCATGTATATTCCAGTTGAGACTGCTTGTAAAAAATGTCACTGTGTCAAAAGCCCAATGCCTTTGGACGATTGGGCTATTGCTCAATCCAAAGAGATTGCAAGAGCAGCCACTAGGAGTACAATTAAGCTCACAGAAGGATGTAGGGTAGATGCCCACCATCATTAGAGCAATCTTCTAGGCAAATCAGGGATATCAGGAACTAACAAATCATCTATTAAACCTTCTAGCCAAGAAAGTAAAGCTTCTGCTAACCTTGAATGTATGAAGAATCGATAAAGAGACTCCAATAGACCTTACCTCAACCTTGCCCTTTAACCAAAGATATCTATAGTCAAGGGCTGTCCTGACAACCAAAAAGCTCTGAAATGATGGGAGCTTCACATCCTACCAAACACTTGAGCAATTAAAACTTTCATTCTACCATTCAAATCTGATAGGTTAATCATTGTATTAAGGGTTGAAAAATCAAAGAACTGGAAACAAATGGAGAGAAATTGTCAGCAGCATCAGATCTTGAGAGATTCAAGAACTTGATGGATTCAACCAGTCCCAAGGAGTTTTTTAAGAATCCAATTCTCCTAAGAAAGTACATCAGATTTCCGCAACTTGCCAACCCTAAGGTCATTGACCAGCAGCAGGCTAGCATTACAGAAGGCACTTAGCCACTTAGAAACTTCTGTGAGAGAAATAGAACTGGCTGGGTTCATAAACTGAGGTCATATGGCATTTTGTAGAACTTCCAAGCCATGGAAATGCTACTGAGAATTGAACTCACCAAACTCTTTTCAGGAGCACAGATGCACCTGCATGTATAAACCTAGTTTTATGATGATTTATGAAACTTCCAAGCCACAGAAATGCTACAGAGAATTGAACTCACCAGCCTCTTTTCAGGAGCACAGCTGCAACTGCCAAAACTTTAACTTGAACATAAGCCTCAGCTGCATCTGCCCTTGCCATCACATAACGCAAACAGTACCTGCACAGGGAGTCCATTGACAACCATTCCTCTCTTACTTTGCTGTTTCAGCTACATAATCTGGTAAAAACCAACAAGAGCTTAAAAACCACAACTACAACAAACCACCACAAGCACAATCAGCAGATGGTATGAATTTTGACTCTGCAGAGTAAAATATCATTTATCAAGAGGGGAAGAGCCAGGTGTTTACGTGCGCAAACTATTCCGCTGCTCTGCACTGAGCAAAGCCCATTCACGAATTGCTGCCTCTTGCATGGTAGCAGCTGCCTGGAACCTCGCCATTGGCATTTGTGAGTTTTCTGCAGCATGATATAGAATTGTCAAATCTGCAACCCTAAGTGAATTTGTCATCACCCAAGATATATTTGCAGCTTGCTGAAGCCAACTCCTTCAAGAAACAGCTATGAGAGATGCGAATTCAAACACCAACCAGGAGCACAAAATCAAGTCCTGAGATTTCGAGTGGTCACTCTACATAAGTAGACAATAGGGGGTGTGTGTATGTGTGTGTTGAGAGAGAGAGAGAGAGAGAGAGAGAGAAGAGTTCTGAGGCAACATTTTTGCAAAGTGTTGATGACAGTTCAATGCAAATGCAGACCTAGAATGTACTGGCATGCTTGGATTGGTTGAGGCGCCTTCCGGAATGTAAGCAATGCTGTCTCAGCTGCAGCTCTGCTGGTAGGCACCTGTGTACAGCAGGAATGCGACATAAGTTGGCATCATCACACTGAATAAGGCCATAATCACAGGTTTTTCTGTCTGCTATTGTCTTTCTACTTGTCTCTGTGGGCACACTAGGGGGGCAGCAGCTTCTTTCAAAGGAAATTTGGAGCTGCTTGGATGGCATTGTGACAAAAAAGCCTTCTTGCTCGAGACCACGGAAAAATCCAGGCATGAAAGATAGGAGTACCTGAAGGGCTGCACATGCCTGCTCCACTGCTTGCATGGTGGTCACCATCCGTGCCATGTCGTTACTGATGCCGTGCAGATGCTGCCAATCACCTTGCACTAGACCCATCCTCCCTGTTCCCCCCCTTTTCTCTCTAACAAAGAAAAAAGGCTTCAAAACAGGTGTAGGATTGTAGTTATTCCCAAATCCCTACTCCAGCAGCATCCTGTCCCACATCACTAGATCTTTTGATTAGGTTTGCAAACTTAGATGACTAGAAGAAAGCATCAAAAGGGTTCTCCCCTACCCCTCCACTCCACCCACCACCTTTCTTCACATCTGATGAGTATTATCATGAAACAATTCCCATTGTTCACTCTCTCTGTCACCAAAAAAAAAAATCCTGCCACGGCTTCCAAGACTGTACACCTGAGACATGGACTTCATAACTCTTCGTCCCTTTCATTCTGGGGTTGATACTAAGGGCAAAAAACCTGCACACTATCTATGCGATTCTACTGGTACCCAACACCGCTGGCCGACCTCATTTCTCCGCTTTCAAGCTCCCTGGGATGTAGAATCGGAAGCACCGCAGTTGTACGTGGGAGATACAATAACAGCTTCTTCTTCTTCTTCTTCTTCTTCTTCAGTTGTTTGAAGAGCTTGACCTACTCTTACACTTGGACAGACAGCGCTATTGAATCAGCAAATACTTCATGAAAATCAGCGAGACCCAAAACTGGTATTGTCTTTTTTTTTGTTATTTCGGAGTCTTTTGGCTTCTATGAAAAGCGAGAAGAAAGGGAGGAGCAAAAACGCAGAACAACCTCGAGACTCAACACCAGTACCAAGCGCGCGCGCGCGCACACACCTACGCACACACAAGACAAGTGACAAAACAAAGGGGGAGAGAGAGAGAGAGAGAGAGAGAGAGGAGAGAAGATGGATGGATGAAAACAGAGAGAGAAGAGAGGATGGATGACAAAAGGGAGAGAGAGAAGGGAGGATAGATGAATGTCAGATCCCCGTTTCATCTTCTTCATCCTTGTTCACAACGACATCGCGCCATTGGCTTTTTCATCACACATCATCACAACCCCTGACCTAATTTTTGCTTCGTATTTGCTTTCTACCGACCAACCTACCTTCTTCCCGATCACTAACCCTGAGTTAAATTAACTTGGGGTTTTCATCTGCTACCTACTTCAGTTACATATTTTTTGGGGATTTGTATTTGTTACCTACCTACCTACCTACTTACCTACCTACCTTCCAGATCAGTTTTTGCTTGTGTATTTTGCACCTACTGACTTTGCGTATCATACAAGCTTGACTTAATTCATAGGATCCAAACCTGACTTAAATTGCACTGGTTTATTGCACCATATGGGATGTTCCCTTAGCATTAAGGTCCATAGGTGGGGTCCTACAACTAGTGTAGGTCGATCCTTATACAACAACATAGGGACGGAGGCTCATAGGTTTAGGGACAGACCTCATCTAGCATAGGTCAGTTGTTATGTGACATAGGGATCAAGATCCATAAGTAGGTCCTAAATTTTAACACAGGAGGTTGATCATTATGTACCAATTTATTTTTTTTTTATTTTTTTTTTAAATTCCAAGTTTTTCTTTCATTCCTTTCATGTTCATGGTTGATATTTTTTTAAGAAGTTCATCTTTGAACAAACATTTGCTTTTTTTCTTTTCTTTTTCTTTTTCCCTTTGCTAGTAAATATAATGGCTTCAACATCTAGAAGGCAACAATTTGAAGGTTTTGATGCATCAAGGTTCATGCCTTAGATATCAACAATTGGTTGTTTTGATTGTGTGTTTGTAAGGCCAAACCTAAATGTTTTTAAGTATATATTAAACAAAGGGTTGTTCAAGGTTGAATACTTAAAACAAAATGACCAATTTTGTAACAATATATGATTCTTAAAAATAAATGATTCATCTCCAAGATCTCCTCTTATATGTAGGTATAACTTAAAGTCATGCACTAAAGTTGAAATGTAACATGCAACTTAAAAATTTATAAATTGCAATTTGACTCATGTATGCACAATTGGCATGCCAATGTTGAGTGTAAGAAACGAAGTTTTCTAAAATGATCAAGATGCTTATGGTAATTCTTGGAAGTTTCGTCATTAAAAAAAAATTAACTACATTTAATTACATATTGTATTTGATAGAAAAATTAATTTAAATCCATATACATTCATTGGAAGAAATATGGGATATTTTGATCATTTTATTTATGACTACAATGGTTTTTTAATTTATCCAAAATCTATGGCTTCAAATCGTGTATATTTGTGTACCCTCTTTTTTTAGATATGAAAAAACACATCTTTTAATATTACGTATGAAAAGACACATTGTTTGTGTAAGCATGTGTTGCAACATGCAAGAAAACGAAAAACATGAAAAAGAGGAGTAGGAAGATTGGCCGACAAGTTTGCTATTGCATTTTTGGTTTCCTTTGTTTTTTGTTCTTTGTGGCATTGGAATAAAACTCATGTATTCTTAGTTTTTTTATCCATTTCTTTCTTTTAAGGTTGAAATCTTGAAGAAAAGGAAATGTGGCTTGGTGGGATTGAACCATCAGCTGACATATGCCATGGCACCACTCATGTTTATAGTCTCCACCTTGGTCCTATTAAACGCCCTATTAAAGACGATATGTTTTTTAACATGCCCCCTATGTTCTGTCTCTATTGTTCTTCCTTGAATTCTTGTTAGGTTTTAGTTTTGCTACCCTCTCTACTGATCTAACATTCTTGTCACTGATGCTATGTCAAGGCAAAACAAAAACTTCAAATTTTCTTAGCCAATCCATTTTTCTTTCTTGATTTTTTTTTTATCTGGCAAATGATTGGCTTGTGATAGGCTATGATATCCTCCTAGTTTTCATGACAATGTTTTCCACTAATTATACTATGTAGTGATGATGTAAGTTTTGTGATTACAATGTTGACACTTTTATACTAGTAGCGTAAAGGAGAAGCTTGTGTTGTTTATGAAGTGTTAGACTATGATTACTTTCTATACGTTTGTATTTTTCTTTTTATTTAGTATCATCACTATTTCTACTTTAAAATCATGTTAATTTGCATGACAATTGCAAATAACATTGAGTTGGACTTTTCAATCTATGAATTGCAAATTAACAATCTTGAATTCTCAATTTAAGAATTGACGATTAATGAAGGAAGGAAGAGTAGGGCAATAGAAGGTTTTTGAAATGCAATTTTGTACCTATCTATCTATAAGTACTAGTGTGAACCTGGTGCATAATGCACCCGTCGAGTAATAACTATCACAGAAAACAAAACC
>Ga0116229_10005568_pt1 | contig 20485 bp, 12 predicted proteins | sample S1TSphgellanicum_3_FD_87313 | JGI IMG/M metagenome (GOLD analysis project Ga0116229, IMG submission 87313) | Host-associated microbial communities from peat moss isolated from Minnesota, USA - S1T2_Fc - Sphagnum magellanicum MG | ecosystem: Host-associated > Plants > Peat moss > Unclassified...
CAAAGCGGACGGTCGCTTTGCGGAAAACCAGGGTTTTATGCACGCGGTGGGCGATCGTCTGAACGCTGGTCAAAGTCGGCCAACGACCTGCAAAAACCCATGCATCAATCTACCTGCCGATAACCTGTCGGTCTGGGTTGCTGGAAGGCGGCTGAATCGAACTTTCAATCGGCGAGGCGCGGTTCCGTTGTTCAATCGACATGGCATCTCCCGGGCCTGATGAAAACGGCAAATCTTCATGCCGGCTCGGCCAGGAGATCGATATGATCGGATGCCCGATCGTTGTAGGCCGCCATAATCAAGTCGATGTCGGCATCCGCGCGCAGCAACGTCGCGTCCGGGCATACAACCGAAATTCGATATCCCAAATCGATCAGCCAGCGCAGGTAGCCGGGCCCGTCAATGCCTGAAATGCCGGGCATCTGGCCGGGGCTGAATTCGCTGACGATGACCGGCTTATCGCGCCGGATGGTCGCCGCGCACCCGCGCAGAGCGATATATTCCGCGCCCTCGACGTCCACCTTGATGACATCGATTGGGCGGTCGCCGGGCAGAAGATCGTCAATCCGAACGGCCGGCACCGTCTCGCAAGCCAGCACGGCGGCGATATTGTCCGGCAGCCCCGCCGTGGTGCCGTTGGAATAGGAGGTGTTCAGCACGAGCAGGCCGTGCGCGGCGGCGGCGGCCACCTGCAGCACCGAAACCTGGTTGAACCCGTTCATCCGCCGGCTCGCCTCCAGCAGGCGCGCATTGCGCGGATTGGGTTCGACGGCGAATACGTGGCCCCGCGGCCCCACGAGCGTGGCCGAAAGCAGGGTGAAAAAGCCAATGTTCGCCCCGAGATCGAGAACGCCCATCCCTGGGCGGACGAGGCGCCGCAACAGGGCGACGATTTCGGGCTCGTACGAACCGGCGCGCACCGCCCGGCCGATCGAGGCGTCGTCGGCCGCGGTGAGGATGGAGAAGCCTTCGATTTCGATGGCAGACGCGGCGGCGCGCGGGCCGGCATTGAAAAATCCGCGGCGGGTGCATTCGAGGCTGCCGGCAAAGCTGGCAACCACACCGCGCAGGTCCTCGCCGGCGCGCATCGCATGGCCCCGCCATTCCTCCGGGTTGGGATGACGGCCGAGCAGCAGCCGGAAGCAATAGAAGATGTCTTTCGGCGTCGCCCGCGGCGTGAACGGCACGGTGCGGCCTGTCGCCCGAAGGTCAGCGTGGGTCACGTGTTGCGCCTCGATCGGGCAGAAGAATTCGGGGCTGCCCCTAGACCCCGGTCACGAGACGTCCTTAGAACCCATATGTTCCTTGCGGGCGTGAGAACTTGCAAACCCGAGCGATTGTGCGTCATCGAGGTCAGGGGCACGGGGCAACAGCGTGATATGGTCAGCGCAACCAAAAAGTGATACGCCTCGAACGTTATTCGCCCGCGGGGCGATGTTACACTCCGTCACCAAAAAAGCAAACCTTGTTTGGAGCACTTATTCCATGCCGGCTTCAGCGTGCAGCGCGTTGTCTGACTTGCCTGATGTGGCGCGGTCGTCGGTAGGCGCGGCCCCATTGCGGCTGACCGGGCCGGTGCAATGACATTCGTTTCTTATGCGCAGAATTTCGAGGACGTCCTACTATGGCGTGCGTTCCGACACATACCGCAAGGGTTCTATATCGACGCGGGCGCCGCGCACCCCGATCAGGATTCAGTGACGCGGGCTTTTTATGACCGTGGCTGGTCCGGCATCAACATCGAACCGGTTCCGGAACTTTACACAAGGCTGGTAGCTGCCCGTCCACGCGACATCAATTTGTCGGTGGCCGTGAGCGACGCCGTGGGCGAAGGCGTGGTGCACATCGTCGCCGGAACCGGCCTGTCCACGACCGACGCGGCGCTGGCCGAACTCTATCGCGCGGAAAGGCTGGATGTTCGCGGCCAAACCGTGCGTCTGGCGACGCTTGCGGGCATATGTCGCGAGCAGGGCGTATCGACTGTCCATTTTCTCAAGATCGATGTCGAGGGCGCTGAGCGGGCCGTGCTCGCCGGCGCGGACTTTGCGATATACCGCCCGTGGATCGTGCTGGTGGAGGCGACGGCGCCCGGCAGAACCATGCAAACATATGCTGAATGGGAGCCCTTGCTGCTTGATGCGGACTACCGGTTTCTGTGGTTTGACGGCCTGAACCGGTTCTATGCGGCAGCCGAGCGTTACGATGAGCTGGCGCCCCATTTCGAGGTTCCGGTCTGCGTGTTCGACGATTTCCTGCGCGCCGCCGATAGCGAATGGACCCGACGCATTAGCCACGCGGAAATGCAGGCGGCCGATCTGCTGGAGCGTAGCATGGCCGCCGAGGCGGCCATAGCGGCGGCGGAGGCGCGCACCGCGGCCGCCGAACGGCGCGCCGAAGCGTCCGAGCGTCGCGCGGAAGCGGCCGAAAAGCGCCAGCTTCAGGCCGACGCGCAGGCCGCCCTGGAGGCGCAACAATTGCTGGTGGCGGTGAAGCGAGCCCAGGATGACGCCGATCGGTTGCGCGCAAGCACAACGTGGCGCCTGACCGCTCCGTTGCGTGGTGCGATCGAGATCGCGCGCGCGTTCGCCCTCAAACGCAGGAGCATGAATGGCACACCGCCGGCGGCGGTGGCGCCGGCGCGAAACGGCAGCAGCGGCCACCGTCCCGCCGGCAGCAACGGCCATGCGATCCAGGTGCCGGAAAATGCCGCCGCATGTGCACCGATCCGCGCGGTGCATCAGTTCCACTCCGGCTCGGCGGCGGGTGACGCGATCACCAATGCCATGTTGTTGATACGCGGGCGTTTGCGTGCCCTGGGTTACCGCAGCGAAATCTATGTCGAGCATCTCGACAGCGCGCTGGCGGCCGAATTGCACGGACTGGGCGAACTACCGCAGCACAATGATTATATCCTGCTGCTGCATCATTCCATGGGGTTCGATGCCTATGAGCGCATTGTCAGGCTGATGGTGCCAAAAATTCTCATCTACCACAATATAACGCCACCGGAACTTTTTGCCGGTCAGCGGGAAATACAGGCCTATGCGGAACTCGGGCGGAAACAGTTGGCCGGGCTGCGCGAGCATGTGGTGGCGGCACTTGCCGATAGCGAATTCAATGCGATGGAATTGCGCAAGCTCGGGTTCTCCGAGCCGCAAGCCTGCACATTGCTGTTTGATCTCGACGTGCTGCGGCACCAGCTTCATCATGCGACCGACACGCGGGATGCCGGCAAACCATTTACGTGGCTATTTGTCGGCCGTGTGGTGGCCTCGAAATGCCAGCTTGAACTGGTGGAGGCTTTTGCCGCGTTTCGGCGAATCTATAGACGGCCTTGCGAACTGGTTCTGGTGGGGCACCAGGATGGCGCCGGGCGCGAGTATGCCGCGGCGGTGAAGGCGCGCGTGCACGCGCTCGGCCTGCAGAATGACGTCGTTCTGACCGGCGTCGTCACCGATGACGTTTTGATGTCGCATTATCGCCGTGCGGACATCTATGTCTCGCTCAGCCGGCATGAAGGTTTTGGCGTACCGCTGGTCGAGGCGGCGGTGGCCGGCGTGCCGGTGCTGGCCTGGCCGGCGGGCGCCGTGGCATTCACGCTGGGCGGGCAGGAAGGTTTGTTGCGCTCACGCGCACCGGAGGACGTCGCCAGGCGTATCGCCGATCTTGCAACGGATCCCGATGCGCTCGCCGATATATTATTGGCCCAGCAAGCCGCACTTGCCCGTTTCGAACTGCCGGCGCACCTCGAAATATTGGGACGCGCGCTGGCCAGGGCCGGCGCCGCGGCGCCGCGTGACGACAGGCAGCACGCCCTGTTGCTGCGCAACCTGCATGTCACGGTGGCCGGCCATGTGAACAAAACCTATAGCCTCGCCGCCATCAACCGCACGCTTGCGCGCGCCGTGGAATTCGAGCGCCCCGGGCGCGTGCGCCTGCTGCCGGTGGAGGGTGAGCCGACCTCGCAATTGAGCGAGGTGCCACCGGAAGAGCATGATTTCATTTCGATGCTTGCGGCGCGCCGGCCGCCTGAAACGGGGCCGGTTGTGGTGATCAGCCAGCACTATCCGGTTTATGTGCCGACCGAACCGGCCGATGCCCGCGTGGCGCTGGTATTCTGGGAGGAGTCGCTGCTGCCGGCTGCAACCGTGGAGACCTTGACCCAGTCGTTCGACGCGGTGCTGGCGCCGTCCCAGTTCGTCGCAAAGTCATTGCTCGACTCCGGCGTGGGCCTGCCGGTTCATTGGGTGGGCTTTGCGCCGGAGCTCGATGCGTTCCTGGCGCTGTATGGTTCCGGTGAGCGCCGGGCCGCGGATGTTTTCACGTTCCTGCACGTATCCTCGTGCTTTCCGCGCAAGGGCGTCGATGTTCTGCTCGCGGCCTATGCGCGGGCATTTCGCGCCGGCGATCCGGTTCGGTTGATTATCAAGACGTTCGACAATCCGCACAACGATGTCGCGGCGCAGATTGCCGCGTTGCGCCGTGCCGACCCGAAGGCGCCGATGATCGAGGTGATTGATGACGATATCGGTACACCGGAGATGGCCGGCCTGTTGCGGGATGCGGATGCGATGGTGCTGCCCACGCGCGGCGAGGGATTCAATTTGCCGGCGGCCGAGGCAATGGCGGCCGGTGTTCCGCTGATTGTCACGGGCTATGGCGGACATATGGATTTCTGCAACGCCGCCAGCGCGCGGCTGGTGGATTATCGGCTGGCGCCGTCCCGCAGCCATCTCGCGACGCCGATGTCGCTTTGGGCGGAACCTGACGTCGGCGACCTGGCTGCCGCGATGCGCGAATTGCATGGCGACCGCGCCGGACGCCAGGCGCGCGCGCGCCAGGCGCACATGATTGCGAGCCGGCTGCTGTCGCGCGAAACGTTTGTGCAGCGGATCGAAGCCGCCTCTATCGAGACGATCATGCGGCCGCCGGCGCGCTCATTGCGGGTATGTATTGTTTCGAGTTGGAACGTGCGTTGCGGCATAGCGGAATATACGCGTTTTCTGGTGGACGGCATGCGAAGCGCGTATAATTCGCTCGAGCTTTCCATTCTGTCGGATGCGCGCCACGCGGAGCCGCGCGATGCCGACGCGTCGGTGCGCGTTCGGCCGGCCTGGACGATCGGGTCGCCGCAAGCCGATCAATCCCTGCGCGCTGCGGTGGAGTCGGAGGATCCGGATGCATTGCTGATTCAGCATCAACCCGGATTGATCGGCTGGGCCACACTTGGCAGCGCGTTGCTCGCACTTGCCGCACCGCACCGCGTTTTGGCGGTCACGCTGCATAATACGGCGACGTTGCCGGAACTTGAAAAGCCGGAGCGGGACCTCGCCCTCTCCGGACTGCACACCGCGACACGGGTCATCGTGCACACGCTGCTCGACCTGGAGCGTCTGCGCGGGCTCGGCATGACAGAGAATGTCGTGCTGGTACCGCAGGGGGCGCCGAAGCTGCTTGCCATGAAAGCGGAACGGACGCTCGGGGCCAACGATATCGTAACGATTGGCAGTTGCGGCTTTCTGCTGCCCGGCAAGGGCATACCGGCGCTGATCGAGGCGATCGGGTTGGTGAAGCCGCGATGGCCGCGCATTCGCCTGCGCCTGTTGACGGCCGATTACGGCAGCAAGGATTCGAAAGCGGAAGCCGCCCTGGCACGCACCGTTGCGAAGGAGACCGGCCTGGAGGCGGACGTGGAGCTGGTGACGGATTTTCTGCCGTATGATACGTTGCGCACCGGCATGGCGGAATGTGACGTCGTCGTCTTGCCATACCCACCGTCGAAGGAAGGGTCGAGTGCCGCGTTGCGGATGGCGGTCAGCTCCGGCGCCTGCGTCGCGGTGACGCCGATTGATCTGTTCGCCGACGCGGCCGACGCGGTATGGCGCCTGCCCGGCATCGACGCCGCCGCCATGGCGGACGGGCTCGGCACGCTGCTCGCGGATCGCGATCTGCGCATGGCCACGCAACGCGCCGCGCGGCGCTGGCTGACCGAACGAGGGTGGAATGTTGTCGGTGCGCGAACGATCGGCATGCTGCGCGGTCTGGCTGCGTCCCGCAGCAGCATGAAGGGTGCGGGGCTGCCGGATCGCGAGCTGGTTGCGCGAGGCGTGGACACCAGCGATGTGGCGCGGGCTGCCGAGTTCGCCTGTGAGTAGACGTTTTTTGGTGCTTTTTTTCAAGCAAGAACTGCTTTCTTGCCTTGCCTTGCCTTGCCTTACCTTGCCCCGCTGGGCCACAGGACCACTCGAAGCGTTTGCAATATGATCAGCATATCAAACAAGATCGAAAAATTCTTGACGTAATAGAGATCGTAGCTGAGCTTGGCGCGGGCGTCCTCCAATGACGCGCCGTAGGGGTAGTTTATCTGCGCCCATCCGGTCAGGCCGGCCTTGACCATGTGGCGTTCGTTATACAAAGGCAGGTTGGCGGCCAGGTCGCCGACGAATTCGGGTCGTTCCGGGCGGGGCCCGACGAGGGACATTTCGCCGCGCAGAACGTTCAGCAGTTGAGGCATTTCATCGACCCGGCTTTGGCGCAGAAAGCGGCCGACCCGGGTGATGCGAGGGTCGCGCTGCGCGGCCCAGACCGCACCGGCTTTTTCGGCGTCCACCCGCATGGTGCGCAGCTTGAGTATCCGAAAGACATGACCGTTCCGGGTGACGCGGCGTTGCCGGTATAGCAGCGGGCCGCCGTCATCGAATTTGATGGCGACGGCAGCGCTCAACAGGAAAGGGCTGAACATGATGAGCAGCATCAGGCTGACCACCACGTCCAGCGTGCGTTTCAGGGCGCGGTCGAGCACGCTGAAATAGAACCCCGGGGTGTAGAGGAGCCAGCCGATTTCCAGCCAACGCACGTCAACGCGGCGGACTTCATGTTCGACGAAGCTCAGATATTGCACGACGGGAAAGCCGTTCTTCTTGCATTCGAGCAGGCTTTCCAGGTTGATATCGCGGCGTTCGTCGGCCGCCATAATGATTTCGTCCGCCTCCAGCTCGCGCGCGAGGCGGAGCACGCCGGTCAGCGGAATATTGCGGATGCAGTCGCGGTACGTTTCGTAAAGGCGGATGTCAGGCTCGCCGAAGGCAGGGTCGAGCACGAAGGTGATATCGTATTGTGAACGCACCGTGGCGGCACCCAGCAGGGACATCATTTCCCACGCGCGATTGCCGGCGCCGATGACGACAAGTCGGCGCCGGAACACGCCGGCCTGGCGGAGCAGGGAGATGATCAGGCGCGCGAGGAACGCGGCGGCACAGAACCCGAGCACGGCGCCGGCAAACATGCGCACGCGGTTGGCGGGGGGGCCGACCACGTGGCTGAGCATCACCATGGCGCAGGCGGTGGCGACGGCGCCGAGGCTCACCGCCAGCGGCACGCGGGCGAGGGAGCCGCGGGTGTCGAGCACCGCCTCGCGGCTGTAGAGACCGAGGGCGTAGAGGCAGACAATGTTGACGCAAGGGTATAGCAGTGCCGCGAGGCCGTCGGGCGTGGCGTCGAAACATTCATGGCTCCAGCAGCCGTAGCGCAGCATGAGCGGCCAGATGACGGCCATGGCGGCGAGGTCGAACACAAAGATGGCGCGGATCATGTTATGCGGGGCCTGAAAGAAAAAGTTTCTTGGCGCTTTTCTTCAAAACAGAACTGCTTTCTTCGTTACTCTGCCGGTGCATGAACGATACGCTGGCGAGGTTTGCGCACCAGCCGCTCCAGAGCCAGGTAGACCACAGGCGTGGTATAGAGCGTCAGCGCCTGGCTGACGATGAGCCCGCCGCAAACAGCGATACCGAGCGGACGGCGGACTTCGCCGCCGGTGCCGAAGGCGAGTGCCAGCGGCAGGGCGCCGCAGATGGCTGCCAGCGTGGTCATGATGATGGGGCGGAAACGTTCGATGCAGGCTTCGCGGATGGCTTCGTCGGGGGTCATGCCGCGTTCGCGTTCCGCTTCGAGGGCGAAATCAACCAGCATGATGGCGTTTTTCTTGACGATGCCCATGAGCAGAACGATGCCGATGATGCTCATGAGGCCGAACTCGGTGCCGGTGGCGAGGATTGCCAGCAGGGCACCGACGCCGGCCGACGGCAGGCTTGAAATGATCGTCAGCGGGTGGATCAGGCTTTCGTAGAGCACACCGAGAACGATGTAGATCGAGAGCAGGGCGGCGGCGATCAGCGCAGGCTCCTTGGCGAGGCTGTCCACCACCCATTTGGCGTTGCCGCCAAAATCGGTATGCAACGACGGCGGCGTGCCGAGTTCCTGGGTAATTTCCACGGCGCGCTTGATGGCGGAGGCGGGGGCGAGCGGCTTGCCGACGTTGAAGCTGATGGTGGCTGCGGGCATCTGGCCTTCGTGCGTCACGGTCAACGGGGCGGTGGTGTAGGATAGATGGGTCACCGCGCTGAGCGGCACCTGCATGCCGGTGTCGGCGCCGACATAGACGTGGTCGAGATAGCGCGGGTCGGTTTGCAGCCAGGGCAACGTCTCCAGAATGACTTTGTATTGGTTGCGTTCGGTGTAGATGGTGGAGATCTGGCGCTGGCTGAAGGCGTTGGCGAGGGCTTCGTCGATGGCGGCGACCGAGATTTGCAGGCGGGCGGCGGCCTGGCGGTCGATGGTAATGTAGGCCTGGGGGGCGCCGGTATCCTGGTCGGAGGAGACCGCGAGGAAGCCGGGTTCGTTTTGCAGGCGTTTTTCTATTTTATCGGTCCAGACGGCAAGTTCGTCGAGATTATCGTCGAGCAGGTCAAAACTGTAGTCGCCGCCGTTCTGCTGGCCGCCGCCGCGAATGTCGCCCTGCGGGGTGAGGGTGACGCGCACGCCGGCGACTTTTTCGAGTTTCGGTTGCAGGCGGGCGATGATTTCGGTGGCGGAGGCGTCGCGCTGGTTGCGCGGCTTGAGCGAGATGTTCATCTGGCCGCGGTTCTGGGTATCGAAGCCGTCAACCACGCCGATGCTGGAGCGAACGTTGGCGATGGCGGGGTCGGCGAGCAGGACATCCACGATGCGCTGCTGCAGGCGGCTCATCTGGTCGAACGATACGTTGGCGGCAGCCAGCGCGTCGCCGCGGATGAGGCCGAGATCCTCGGTGGAGAGGAATCCTTTCGGGACCGCGGCGTAGAGCCAGAAGGTCATGAACACGGTGCTGACGGTGAGCAGCAGCATCAGGATGCGGTGGCGCAGCGCCCATTCGAGCTGGCGCGAATAGGCGGCGACGATGCGGCGAAAACCACGCTCCATGCCGGTGTCGATACGCAGCAGCAGGCCGCGCGGTTCGGGGTCGGTAAAGCGGGCGCAGACCATGGGGGTGAGGGTGAGCGAAACGATCGCCGACACGGTGATGGCGAAGGTGAGGGTGAAGGCAAATTCGTGGAACAGTTTTCCCAGTATGCTGCCCATGAACAGCAGCGGAATGAACACGGCGATGAGGGAGAGGGTGATGGACATGACGGTAAAGCCGATCTGGCGGGCGCCGACGATGGCGGCCTGCATTCGTGGCATGCCCTGTTCACGCAGGCGGGCGATGTTCTCGATCATGACGATGGCGTCATCGACCACGAAGCCGACGGAAATTGTGATGGCCATGAGCGAGTAGTTGTTCAGCGAAAACCCCATGGCCCACATGCCGCACGCCGTGCCGGCGATGGAAAGCGGCACGGTGACGGCGGCGGCCAGGGTGGCGCCGATGCGGCGCAGAAACAGAAGCACCGTGAGCAGCACGAGGGTTCCGGTAATCAGCAGGGTGATCTGCACGTCGTTGGTGCTGGCGCGGATGGAGGTGGTGCGGTCGCCGATCGGCGTCATGCGGATGTCGGGCGAAATCCATTTTTGCAGTTGGGGCAAGGAGGCTTTGACGCGATCGACGGTGTCGATGACGTTGGCGCCGGCGATCTTGTAGATGTTGACCAGGATCGCCGGCTGGTGGTTGTTCCAGGCAGCCAGGCGAACGTTGCTGACGCCGTCGATGACGCGGGCGACGTCCGACAGGCGCAGCACGGCGCCGTTATGCGACTTCAGCACCAGGCGGCCGTAGCTGGTGGCGCGGACGATCTGGCCATTCACCTCGATCTGTTCGGAGCGCTTGCGGCCCTCGAAACTGCCGGTGGGCTGCAGCACGTTGGCGTTGCGGACGACGTTGAACACGTCCTGCGCGGCAATGCCGGCGGCGCGCAAGGCGCCAGGGTCGAGCTGCACGCGCACCGCGGGCTGCTGGCCGCCCTCGAGCGTGATGCGGCTGACGCCTTCGATCTGCGCGAGCCGCTGGCCGAGCACGGTGTCGGCGGCGTCGTAGATCTGGCCTAGGGATAATGTATCCGAGGAGAGCGCGAGGGTGATGATGGGGGCGTCGGTGGGGTTGATTTTCCGGTAAAACGGGCGGAGCGGCAGATCGGATGGCAGGTCGGCCTGAGCGGCGTTGATGGCGCCCTGCACGTCGTGCGCGGCGCTTTCGATGTCGCGGTCGAAATTGAAAATGCAGATGATGGTGGATTGGCCGGTGGAGTTGATGGAGTCGACTTCGTCGATGCCGCCGATTTCGCCCAGGTGGCGCTCCAACGGGGCGGCGACGGAGTTGGCCATGGTGGCGGGGTCGGCGCCGGGGCGGCCGACGAAGATGACAATGCCGGGGATGTCGATGTTGGGGAGGGCGGCTACCGGGAGAAGGATGTAGGCGACGGCGCCGGCCAGGAATAGGCCCAGGGAGAGGAGGATGGTGGCGACCGGGCGCCGGATGAAGGGGGCGGAGACGTTCATGGGCCCGTTGCCAGTTGGCAGTTGGCAGTTGAAATAGAAGGGGAAAGAAAAGGACTTCTTTGTTGAAAAAAAGAAGCAAAAAACTTTTGTCTGTTGGGTCTGGGGCGGATGGCCATCATGGCTCATCCCAGTGAACAGAAATCTGCCTGACTTGCTGGTTATTCCAGGCGGTGACCAGCGCGGACACCGATTTATGCGCACCTCTTGTCGTTAGCCTCCGCAGTGAGACCTGATATTGGAAGCCGGGACCTAACTGTTGCTCGGCGAGCATCGCTGCGTGATGGCCGAAACGGCTTTGAAACCAGAGATTGGTGCCGGTTAGCACCGTGCCGATCAGAAAGGCTCCCACTCCGACAACGAGCAACATTCCAATGCCTGGTGGTTTTAGAGTCTCGTGGGCCATGGCGGCTGCGACCGGCGCGCGACGCAATTGCTGAGCAATCCAAAGCACGAGCGCAAATTGGACGGCGACTTCGCAGCAAGGCAACAGAAATGAGCCCGGATGCAAACGGAACTGCATGATCCAGAGACCAATCGGATGCCGAAGTGGAAGAAAGACGAGAATCAGCGGCGCCGCGACGATTGAGATTGTGGCGAGCCAGCGAATGTATGATGCAACAAGTATATTGCCACGAATGAGGAAGATGCCCGCAAGCGCAGGCCATACGTTGAACAGCGAGAGGAATCCGGTGCCGAGCAGAACGCCGATCGTCGTCTGGATCAGGGTAACCGCGATCAGAACCAGCCCGACGCGCCGCAGGATTAAATCCGGCATCATCGGGTATTCCCCGCGTTTGCGGGACCTGGCCGGCAGGCGAGGCGGAACTCGCTTGGCGCGAGGTGAGCGGAAAGGCAGATTTCAGCAGGAAGACCACGAAGAAAGAGAAAATCAAGAAGCGCGCAAAGAAGCGGGAGAAGCGCCGCAGGCATATTATTTTTTTGTTGCAGGGAGCCTCGGTGTTTGAGCGTTGGAACGAACTTCGTGTGCTGCGTGATCTTCGTGCGCTTGGTGTTAAAATTCATGAGAACCCGCCACGCGAAATCGTCCCGTCAGACAAGGCGACGATGCGCCCTCACCCGCCCAGCCCAAGGGGGCCGGGCCCCTCCCTCTCCCGCGAAGAGGCGGGAGAGGGGTTTTGGGTTTTGGCGGGTGAGTTGTTTCGGTGGTGAATGGGGCGGCGACGCAATCAGTAAAAGTTTTTTGGTTCTTTTCTTCAAAAAAGAACTGCTTCCTTCGTGTTTTCATTCCGCAGGCGCCAAGACGGGCGAGCGGCGCGAGCGGCGGAGGCGCTCGAAGGCGACGTAGATGGAGGGCGTCGTGTAGAGCGTAATGACCTGGCTCAGGAGCAGGCCGCCGACGATTGTGACACCTAGCGGCCAGCGGAGTTCGCTGCCGGTGCCGCGTTCGATGACGAGAGGGAGGGCGCCCAGGAGGGCGGCGGCGGTGGTCATCATGATGGGGCGGAAGCGAAGGACGCAGGCTTCGACGGCGGCTTCCTCGGGGGAGAGGCCGCGTTCGCGTTCGGCTTCGAGGGCGAAGTCTACGACCAGGATGCCGTTCTTTTTGACGATGCCCATGAGGAGAACGATGCCGACGAGGGCGACGATGGAGAGGTCGGCGCCGGTGAGCATCAACGCCAGCAAGGCGCCGATGCCGGCTGACGGGAGGGTGGAGATGATCGTGACGGGGTGGATGAAGCTTTCGTAGAGCACGCCCAGGACGATGTAGATCACCGCGATGGCGGCGAGGATGAGCCAGGGTTCGGCGGCGAGCGAGCTTTGGAATTCGGCGGCGTCGCCGCCGTAGAGGCCGGTGATGGTGGGGGGGACGCCGATATCGTCTTCGGCTTGCTGTACGGCGGTGACGGCGTCGCCCAGGGAGGCGCCTTCGCGGACGTTGAAGCTGATGGTGGCCGACGGGAATTGCGCCTGGTGGGTGATGACCAGGGGGGCGACGCGGCGTTCGATGTGGGCGACGGCGGTGAGCGGCACCTGGGCGACGGTGTTGGTGGTGGCGACGGTGGTGCTGACGGACGCCGCGGTGCCGTTGGCGCCGATGCTGGCGACGGTGCCGGGGACGCGGAGGCGAAGCAGGGAGGTGGGGTCGGACGTCCAGGCGGCGGTGGCTTCCAGGATGACGCGATATTGGTTGCTCTGGGCGAAGATGGTGCTGATCTGGCGCTGGCCGAAGGCGTCGTAGAGCACGTCCTCGATGGCTTGCATGGTGACGCCGAGGCGGGTGGCGGCGTCGCGGTCGACGACGATTTCGGTGGCCCAGCCGTTGGGTTGCTGGTCGCTGGTGACGTCGCGCAGTTCGGGGGCTTGGCGCATGCGGGCCATGAGCTTGGGGAGCCATTCGGTGAGCTCGGCGGCGTCGGTGTCCATCAGGGTGTATTGGTACTGGGTGCGGCTGATGCGGGCGCCGATCTGGATGTCCTGCACCGGCTGCAAATAGACGGTGAGGCCGGGGATGATTGCGAGCTTGCGTTGCAGGCGGTTGACGACGACGGGGGCACTGTCGCGCTGGCGGCGCGGTTTGAGGGTGATCGAGAGGCGGCCGACGTTGGGTGACGGGTTGACCGCGCCGGCGCCGACGAGGCTGGCGACGCCGGAAACGGCGGGATCGGCTTCGACGATGGCGGCGGCGCGCAGTTGCAGGGCACCCATGGCGGGGACGGAGATGTTCTGCGCGGCTTCCGTTGTGCCGACGATGGCGCCGGTGTCCTGCTGCGGCAGAAATCCTTTGGGAATAATCAGATAAAGCACGACGGTACCGGCCAGGGTGAGCATGGCGAGGCCCACGACCAGGCGGTTGTGGCGGATGGAGATGATGAGAGAGCGGCGGTAGGCGTCCAGCAGGCGGGTGAAGGCGCGGTCGGTGCGGCTCGGGCGTGTGTCCTGCTTGGGGCGCAGGATGCGGCCGCACATCATGGGGGTCAGGGTCAGCGAGACGATAGCGGAGACGATCACCGCGATGGAGAGGGTGACGGAGAATTCCTTGAACAGGCGGCCGACGACGCCGCCCATGAACAGCAGGGGAATGAAGACGGCGACGAGCGAGACGGTGAGCGACACGATGGTGAAGCCGATCTGGCCGGCGCCGCGGAAGGCGGCGGCGAGCGGGGCTTCGCCCTGCTCGATGTAGCGCATGATGTTCTCGATCATGACGATGGCGTCGTCGACGACGAAGCCGCTGGCGACGGTGAGGGCCATGAGCGAGAGGTTATCGAGTCCGTAACCGAGCCAGGACATGATGCCGAAGGTGCCGATGAGCGACAGCGGCAGGGCGACGGCGGGGATGAGGGTGGCACGCCAGGAGCGCAGGAAGAGGAAGATGACCGCGACCACCAGCAGCATGGCGAGCAGGAGCGTGCCTTGCACGTCGGCGACTGAGGCGCGGATGGTGTCGGTGCGGTCGGCGGTGGTGAGCAGCTTGACGCCGGGGGGAAGGGCTTTCTCGAGGTCCGGGAGATCGCGGCGGAGGTTGTTGACGGTGCTGACGATGTTGGCGCCGGGCTGGCGCTGGACGTCGAGCAGCACGGCGGGATGGCCTTTGTACCAGGCCTCGACGCGGTCATTTTCCACGCCGTGGACGACGTCGCCCACGTCGGCGAGGCGGACGGCGGCGCCGTTGCGCCAGGCGAGCACGACCTTGGCATAGGCGTCCGGCGTGGTGAGCTGGTCGTTGCTGCCGAGGCCATAGGCGAGGTTTTTGCCGTCGAAGCCGCCTTTGGCGCCGCTGACGTTGGCGTTGGAAACGGCGGTGCGCACGTCCTCCATCGAGAGGCCGTAGCTGGCGAGGCGGGCGGGGTCCATGCGGACGCGGATGGCGGGTTTGAGGCCGCCCTGGACAGTGACGCGGCCGACGCCGTCGATTTGGGCGAGCTTGGGCTGCAGGAAGGTGTCGGCGAGGTCGGCGAGCTTGTCGATGGGCAGGGTGTCGCTGGTGAGGGCGATGCTGAAGACGGGGGCGTCGGCGGGGTTCACGCGGGCGTAGGTGGGCGGGTAGGGCAAGGTGGTTGGCAGCACGCCTTGGGCGAAGTTTATCGCAGACTCAACGTCTTGCGTGGCACCTTCCATGGAGCGTGTGAGGTCGAATTGGAGGGTGATTTCGCTGACGCCGGCGGACGAGCTGCTCTGCATGGAGAGGATGCCGTTGATCTGGCCGAGCTGCCGTTCGAGCGGCGCGGTGACCAGGGTGGACATCGTTTCCGGCCCGGCGCCGGGGTAGAGGGTGGTGACGACGAGGGTTGGGAAGTCGACCTGCGGCAGGGCGGAAACCGGGAGCGCCATGTAGCCGAGGGCGCCGCCAAGAAGCACGGCCACCGCGAGCAAGCAGGTCGCAATAGGCCGGGCGATAAACGGCGCGGATATGGACATGAGCCCTCATGAAATGGGGGTCTGGGGCCTCAGGCCCCGTCGTGCGGATGCACGCTTCGCGTGACGGGGTCCAGGGGCGTCACGCGAATGCGTGCTTCGCACGGCGCCCCCGGCCTTTATGCCGCTTGGCCAAGCCGATGGAAAGTTAGAACCGACTCATGTTTGGGTGTGCTAGTCGGCTTGGCGAGATGGCTGAACGTGAGCATGCCCTGGACGGGCTTCGGGGTATGGCGGCGCTTTCGGTTGTGGTGGCGAAGCTGTGGGCGGATTTGCCGAGCGCCTGGCACGCGGTGGCGCCGGTGGATTGGGCGGTGTATCCGCCGTTGCGATTCCTGCTCAACGATCGCGGCGCGGTCATTTTATTCTTTATTCTCAGTGGCTACGTGCTGACCTTGTCGCTGGTGCGGCCGGGCATCGAGGTGCTTGGGCAGTTCGCGCCGTTCCTGGTGCGGCGGCTGTGCCGGATTTGGCTGCCTTATGCCGTTGTGCTGTGTGTGTCCGCGTTGATCGGGCTGTCGCTGCGCCGTTATGGCCGCGTCGAGCCAGCGGAATGGCCGCCGGCGTACTGGCAGGATGTGTCGCAATTCACCCCGCTTTGGCGCCAGTTGACGTTGCGCTACACGATTCCGCCGCTGAACCCGCCGGGCTGGAGCCTGGTTGCGGAATTGCTGGTGTCGGCGGTGTTTCCGCTGCTGGTGGTGGGGGTGCGGCGGTGGCCGGTCGGCCTGTGCCTGCTGGCGCTGGTGGGCAATCTGGCGCGGCAGCCGGAAGACGTGCAGGCGTTCCGATTCGTGGTGTTTTTCATCGCCGGCAGCCTGCTGGCGTTGCACGGAGCGCGGGTTTTGGCGGTGGTTCGGCCGGTGTTGGCGCGATGGCCGGTCGTGACGGTGGTCGCCGGCCTGTTCGGGCTCGGCATGGCGCCGGAGCACTGGTATTCCGAGTTCTGCATGGCGGCGGGTGCGCTGGCGATCATGATCCTCGCGCTGGGGCCTGGGCGCACCACCGATTTCCTGCTGCTTGCGTGGGTGCAGACCTTGGGGCGCGTGTCATTTTCGCTGTATCTGACCCACACGGTGGTGGTGCACGCCGTCGGGGCCTGGCTTACCCCCGCCTGGCCGCTTTGGGGGGCGCTGCTCGCGTCGATCCCCGCGATATGGCTGACAACATGGGCGACCTATGTGCTGCTGGAGCGACCAACCACCCGGCTCGGCCAGGCCGTGGCCGGTGCCCTGCGGCGGCCAGCGCTGGCGTGAGCCCTGATACACGCTGCCGCGCGCGGAAAGATTGTACAAGCGCCGTCAACTGTGTTAAGGTTCGAGGATGAACGCAATGGCAAGACCGGTCAGAGCACCGGCACAATCGCAGACGAATCGTCTGGTCGATATCATCTCCCGGTCGCAGGACGCCAACTGGCTGGCGGTTTGCCGCGATCACAACAAGCTCATTCGCAATGACGCCGTGGCGCAGGCGGCGAACGCGCGGCTGGCGGAGTTGAACGGTCCGGCGGTTTCTTCCGGCGCCGAGCCGACGGTGCGCATGAGCGCCATCGAACAGGCTCAGGCGATCTGGGCGGTGCTGACCAAACGGGCGAGCGACACCGGGTCCACCACGGTGGCCAAGATCACCTATGGCGATCTGGCGGTGGCGATCGGCTACCCCAACAAGGGCGCGGCTCGCGCGATCAAGCCGGCGCTGGGGCTGATCGGCATGTATTGCGTGAAGCACCATCTGCCGGCGCTGAACGCCCTGGCGGTCAACCAGGCGAGCATGGAGGCGGGCGACTCCGTGGTGCTGACCGATGGGGAAACCCCGCGGTCGGAACGGGCAAGCATCGTCGCGTTCGACTGGCAGGCGGTGGCAGCGCCGGTGGCGGCGGATTTCGCGGGGATGAAGGCGCCTCGTTGAGGGCACGGCTTGGACCTCAGTTGCTTAGGCATTGAGAATAATGCGCGGCATCGACAAAGCATAAGGTGAAGAAGCAGTTCTTTTTTGAAAAAAAGAACCAAAAAACTTTGTGAGTGTCTAAGAACGAGTTCCCAACAATTAGACACAACTCCGCACTGTTGGCCATTCGGCGGGGCAGGCGCCGCGGCACACCAGGGCGAGCTTCGCGCCGAGATTGATCGCGTCCGGCATGCCGGTGTTGATGCCCTGGCCGCCGGCGGGGCTGTGCACGTGCGCCGCGTCGCCGGCGACGAATGCGCGGCCGGATCGACAGGTTGCCACTTTGGGTTCGTTGATCCGGACCGGCGCCTACGATCAAAACCTGTGTGCTGATGGGGCGGGGGCGGCGATGGGCGACGGCGGCGGATCGGATTTGGTGTGTTCGAGGTGGAACGCCGCGAGGACCGCGCCGGCGGCTTTCATTTCGGTATCTGATACAATAATGTTACGCGAGTCGGTTGCGGCAGGAAGGCGCCAGGCGCGCTGCAATTGATAGTAGCCATTGTCGCTCTTGATGGTCTTAATGATGGCGATGTGGCCGAAGAGTTCCGGCGTCTTGCCGCAACGGATTGTTTCCGTGGTGGCGTCGAAATCCTGGCCGATGCTGTATTGCAGGTCGCTGAAAACCGGCGGCACGGCGCATCGCCTGGTGACGGTGGCGCGCATCGCAGCCGAGGCGTCGGCGAGCGTGTGGTATATGGCGCGCTGAATCCAGACGGCGGTGACCATGTCGGTCCATTGCTGGCGGGTCTGGCCGGGGGGCACATACTCGATGCTGTCAACCTGAATAGTCTGGACGATGTGTGCGCTGTGCCAGTGGACCGGAACGAGGTAGGTGAGTTGCTCGCCGGGGAACGTGGGAATGACGGGGCCTTTGAGGGGCGTGGCAGCGGGCGGATCGTTTTGACATGCGGAAAGGCAAAGCAGGAGGGCCAGGGTCCTGCCTTGCGTGATCATGCTGCGGCGCAGCGAAAAGCTGGTCTGGCCCATACCAGGCTGGCTTACAGGTTTATGCAGGTTGTAACGGCTTATCCACGCGGCCGCCATTCTTACCTTCCTTCAATCAGCGGAGTTGAACCCGGCATGGACTATATCAATCTCGGCCGTTCAGGCCTCAAGGTATCGCGCATCTGTCTGGGGTGCATGAGCTATGGCGAGCCGGCGCGCGGCTGGCAGCCCTGGTCACTCGGCGAGGCGGAGAGCCGGCCATTTTTTCGGCAGGCGCTGGAAGCGGGGATCAACTTCTTCGATACGGCCAATGTCTATTCGGCCGGCAGTTCGGAAGAAATTACCGGCCGCGCGCTGCGCGATATGGCCAGGCGCGACGAGATCGTGATCGCGACCAAGGCGTTCTTCCCGTGGCGAAATGCGCCCAATGCCGGTTTTCTGTCGCGCAAGGCTCTGCTCGCAGCGATCGACGACAGCCTGGTGCGGCTGGGCGTCGATTATATCGACCTCTACCAAATTCATCGTTTCGACCACGACACGCCGGTCGAGGAAACGATGGCGGCACTGCATGATATCGTCAAGGCGGGAAAGGCACGTTACATTGGCGCCTCGTCGATGGAAGCGTGGCGCTTCGCCAAGATGCAGCACGCGGCGGAACGCCATGGCTGGACGCGCTTCGTGTCGATGCAGCCGCAATATAGTCTGCTCTACCGCGAGGAGGAGCGCGAAATGTTGCCGCAGTGCCTGGATCAGGGCGTCGGCGTCATTCCGTGGAGCCCGCTGGCGCGCGGCCGGCTGACGCGCGACTGGGACGCGGAGACCAATCGGTCACGCAACGACCCGTTCGCGCAGAAAATATTTGCCGATACCGAGCCGCAGGATCGCAAGGTTGTCGAGGCGGTCACCCTGGTCGCCGAACAGCGCGGCATTGCGCGCGCCCATGTCGCGCTGGCGTGGATGCTGACCAAGCCGGCCATCACCGCGCCGATCGTCGGCGCCACCAGGCCGCAGCACCTGGCCGATGCGATTGCCGCCCTGGATGTCCGGCTTACCGCGGAAGACATGGCGGCGCTCGAAGCGCCGTATGTGCCGCATCCCGTCTCCGGCATCGTGCCGCCGCTCAGTTCGGCGCCCCCGAAACTTACCCGCCCGGATACATGATACCGAGCCGCATCGAGCGCGCAGGAAGCAGTTCTTTTTTGAAAAAAAGAAGCAAGAAACTTTTGCTCTTCAGGAAGACTGTCAGCTGCGAATGAAGGCCAGGAGATCCGGATTTATCGTTGCTGCTTCGGTGGTGGGCATGCCGTGCGGAAAACCCTTGGAGGTTGTGAGCGTGCGGTCCTTCAGCAGCCTTGCCGATAGCGGTCCGGCATCGGCATACGGAACGATCTGGTCGTCGTCGCCATGCATCAGCAGCACCGGAACCGCAATCTTCTTGCGATCCTCGGTGAAATCGGTCTGCGAAAAGGCGACGATGCCGTCGTAATGCGCCTTCGCGCCGCCCATCATGCCCTGCCGTCACCAATTCCGAATGATCGCCTCCGAAGCCTTCACGCCCGGCCGGTTAAATCCGTAGAACGGCCCCTCCGGCAGGTCGCGGTAGAATTGCGCGCGGTTGGCCGCCAGTTGCGGCTGCAGCCCGTCGAACACCTGCTTCGGCAGACCACCCGGATTGGCCGGCTGCCCCACCCGCCAATCCTTGTAGAAAATCTCGACGGCGTCCGCCGTGGTGAAGCTGTCGTTGGCCATGGTGGTTGTCCCCTCTTCAAGCGCAAAAGTTTCCTGGTGCTTTTTTTCAAAAAAGAACCGCTTGCTGCCTTATGTTTGGTTTCCGCGTGCCCGAGGCGTAGGTAGAGGCTAGTTTCGGAGTTGCCTGAATGGACTACCACAAGCGGCACATAGCGGGCCACACGCTGGCCCCGGAAACCCTCATGATGGGGTTCGGCTACGATCCGGCGCTGTCGGAGGGGTCGGTGAAGGTGCCGATCTTCCAGACCAGCACCTTCGTGTTTCGCAGCGCCCAGCATGGCAAGGACTTTTTCGAGCTGGTCGCCGGCTTGCGGGAACTGCGGGAGGGTGAGCGGCCGGGGCTGATTTATAGCCGGTTCAACAACCCCGACCTGGAGATCCTCGAGGACCGGCTGACGGTGTGGGAGGGGGCCGAAAGCGCGCTGGTGTTTGCCAGTGGCATGGCGGCGATTGCGACCACGTTGCTGAGCGTCGCCAAGCCGGGCGACACGATTTTCTTCAATGCGCCGATTTATGGCGGCACCGAGACGCTGCTGATGAAGGTGCTGCCAAGGCTCGGCATCAATGGCGTGGAGTTCGCGGCCAATGCCGAGGCGCATGAGATCGAGGCAAGGTTGCGCGAGGCGGTGGCGGGGCTGCCGGCCGGCGGGCGGATTGCCGCGTTCATGCTGGAGACGCCGGCCAACCCGACGAACGATCTGGTGGATATTGCGCA
>Ga0116229_10005570_pt1 | contig 20483 bp, 20 predicted proteins | sample S1TSphgellanicum_3_FD_87313 | JGI IMG/M metagenome (GOLD analysis project Ga0116229, IMG submission 87313) | Host-associated microbial communities from peat moss isolated from Minnesota, USA - S1T2_Fc - Sphagnum magellanicum MG | ecosystem: Host-associated > Plants > Peat moss > Unclassified...
ATAAGCCAAATCGACGGTCATGAACGTCCTATTCTTGTTGTGCGCAATTAGGTCAGAGATTAGGGTTAGGGTTTGGGGCTCTGCGTCCTTGTCCGAATCTCTCGCTGCTTTCTCGTCGCTGTTTCCTGTGGGAGTTCATCTTTGGCCGCCGCTAACTGTTGTCGTTGTGGTTGGCGTGCTTTGTGGTCCTTGGACTTCCTTCCGTCTCCATCATGACGGCATACACAGAAGCTGACCTTGCCGCCGAGCTCGAGCAATCGAAGCTTCACGTATGTATCTCCCTTTTTTGTTTTTTTTGTTTTCCTCCTCCCTCAGGAAACTAACTCCTTGATTTCTAGTCTAAGGATGATGATGTCTCATAGCAATGTAATGATGGTAGTACAGTTGCTGAGGGGGTTTTTAATTTTATTTTTTTCTCGTGTTGTGCGGTTTAAGGTGCAAGGCGCATAGCTCCATCTTCGCTTTCTTAAGATTTTGTAATGAGGTTTTGTCGGCGTTATGTCAATTTTGTTCTGAATCTTTTTGCCCACAGCTTGTCAGTACTTATACTGTGGATGTTCAGTCAGATGATCCCATCATAGAAGATGCAAAAGATGATGACGATGATGATATTGACGAGGACGAGGATGATGATGCTTTGGAGGAGGCTCAAGGCGAAGGTAATTGACACTCTGAATCCCTGGATATATTTGTCAATTTATATCAGCAATGTACTGTCTGTCTGTCTGTCTGTCTGTCTCTCTTATTCTTGCCATTTTGCTCTGTACAGTATGTATTGAATGCTGATAATACTGAACATCTAGTGGCTGGTTCTATGGTTGAAGATGGTGTTGCCTTGAATGGAAAGGCAAAGCAAAGCCGTAGTGAGAAGAAGAGCCGGAAGGCCATGCAAAAGCTGGGTATGAAGCCTGTCACTGGTGTCATCAGGGTCACAATCAAGAAGAGCAAGAATGTGAGCAGGTCTTTCCTATGTGGTGTAGGCTGTCATGTAGTCAGTAGGTACTTTGGTATTTGTTGAATTGTCCAATTTCTATTAGTGCATGGCCTTGGACTACTGTTTTTTTTTACACATTTCTCTGTCTTGTGTTCATGGTTGTACTTTCCAAGTTATGATGACTCTCTATATGTATCATGTCTTCTTACTCACTCTTGATGCATCGTTACACTGATTCTGGTGGAGTGTATTGAGGTGCAATTCTTTCCCCTAGTGTTGCCTCTCATGTATCTCAACTTCCTGGGTTGATTTTCCATTTCTTTCTTGGCAGTAGCAAGAAATGTGCTTTGGGAAATAATTGTTTTGTAAAATTGTGGTGGTGCAGATTCTCTTTGTTATTTCAAAACCTGATGTCTTCACGAGCCCAGCTTCTGATACACACATAATTTTTGGAGAAGCAAAGATTGAGGACTTGAGTTCCCAGCTTCAGTCCCAAGCAGCAGAGCAATTCACAAAGGCACCAGATTTTGGCCGAGCTGAAATCAAGTCAGAGCCCTCACCGTCTATTGAGGTGGAAGATGAGGATGTGGATGAAACTGGTGTGGAGCCCAAGGATATTGAGCTTGTTATGACCCAAGCAGGTGTAACCCGTGCCAAGGCTGTGAATGCCCTAAAGGCAACCGATGGAGATATTGTGAGTGCTATTATGGACCTCACTTCTTAGATCTACCCAAGCAGGTGAAACCCATGCCAAGGCTGTGACTGCCTTAAAGGCAACTGATGGAGATATTGAGTACTATTATGGACTGCACTTCTTAGGTTTACACCTCAGAAAGCTTGTTTTTTTTAGTAAGTCTCTGTTCTTGCAAAATCCTTAGCCTGATGAGATTTCTGTTTCAAGTATAGGTAAGGGCAAATGTGGTATTATGAAATACTAGTGCAATCTCAGGGTTTTCTTTTGCCTTCAAGTAAATTTTGGTTGGTCACTTGGTCTTTTTGGCAGAAGAAGGTCCGGTCTTTTTTCGCAGTGTTTCATTTTCATTATTGCCAATCTTGCATGGTTCATTGTTATTGTGAATCTTATTTCTCATAACAATGTTGTAATATGACATTTGTTGATTGTATTTGTGCATGGTGAAATTGTTCCATAAGATAAAAATAAATTCTAGCTGTTCATTAAGAAAAAAAATCACCAATTTTATGAACCACCTGCCATAAAGAAATGGCAGATTTTTTTACATTATCTGTCTGCTTCTTTTTCTTTATCTGCTTTAAGTCTTGTCATGCTTTCATAATTCCTTCTCTTTGCTTTTGTGCATCTCTATGCATCAGTACTTGTAGATCATTTGTGTCTGCATTCCTGTCTTTGTGGTTTCTGCTTCGATGCAGTTCTTGTGCCTCCAATTTTGTTCTTGTGCTTGCTTCCTTTTCATTGCAGAGGCTTTTCTACGAGTCTCTGATTCAGCGTTGTGGTGTTTTCTACTTCGATGCTTCTCACACTCCAGTTTTTTCATTTTCCTGAAATTCCTTCTTTCTCGTTTTGTAGAGGTTTTCTGTGCCTCTCTGTGTCAACATTATTGTGGTTTCTGCTTAAACACTTGTGCATCTTGTTTTTGGTTTTGGCATGGAAGATGCAATTGCTTTGCATCCTGTGGAGTTTCTGCTCCCGGATTTCTGGCTGTTGTTTCTTTTTTGTGGCAACCTTTCTTTTTTTGCACTACTTCTGAAGTCATCTGCATCCTGCCCAGGCCAAGGGACTCCTGGTGCTACTTCTTGTGTGCCATTTCTTCCACCAAATCTGTGCATAAAATTGTTTATCATGAACTATCAAAAGGAAATATGTGAAAGTCCGGTTTGTAAAGAGATTTCACAAATGGAATAGAGGAAGAAAAGAGAAAAGAAAAATAAAAGAAAATATTTGAAAATGTGGAAAAAAACTTCCAGGGGCCTGAGAATCCTTTTATGGACAGGAATACAACTTCTGATTGTTGCTAGTGATTTTGTCATATTGTTAAGGAAGTGATGATGCGTACAAATCAAAGTTTATTCCATAGTGTTTCATCTAAGCATAAGTATTAATATCACATAGTATAAGCGTGAAGTTGTAACATGGAACTTGTATGTTACATTTGGAATACATCATGGTTGCCATTAATTCAAAGTACACACTTAAGCCAAAATATGACAGGGTTTTTAGGGTCATCATATAGAATACAACCTTTAAACCCTAAACTCAAGTGGCTTGCGTGGCAAGTAATGTGGGAAAAGTGCAGATTACAGAAGCTTGAAAAAACTCAATAATCACCAAGAACCTTAGAAGCATCTCAAAATTGGCAGGAACTTTGAACCAGCCCTCTGCAACTACCCTTTGCATTAATAGTTGATAAATCTGAGGGTTTTTGCCACTCAAGCAAAAGGTCACTTGATTCTAGTTCATTAATGTTCAGGCACCTAAGTAGTAACCTTCTACTTCTAGCCTGGCAAATAACTTAGTCCCATGTCGTAGACTGTGATTTCTAACTCTTTGTGTTGCTTTTGTTAAGCAGCACTGATAGATGAAAACATTCCAACTTCTGCCTCTTCATGTCGTATTTTCTATTATTAATTTATATCATAATGCAAACCAATTTTTTTTTCATGAGGTTTTTTCGGGCCGCCAGAATGTCTTTTGGGCTACTAGTAACTGTTCATTTTGCTGTTCGTATGAGAGTCTCACTTCCCAGTGTAATGATCGTAATGTCTCTTGTACTGTGCTCAGTGTCTCCACTTTGTCACGGAAAATTGCCCACCCCTCAGGACGTAAGATGCGGTCCATCTCCAATACCAGATTCTCAAGGTTACACCTGCATGAAAAGATGGGGAGTGTCAAAAAGGTTTGTGAAAGACAAAAAGTTGATACAGACTTACATCATCAATTTCTACATTGTCAGTACATGAGAAATTGCATCAGAAAGAAAGTAATCAACAAGCCACAAAAAATCAAGTTTTGGGTGAAAGGTGAAGGATATGATCACAATTGCATAATAATGCAACGTACTTGAGGGTGCTGAAGAGGTGATCAGCGTGCATGAGATCATAAGAACGTGGGTACGTGCTATGGGGTTCACACCAATCGTGGTACATTCCTATCAACCCACGATCAAAGATGATGGGCAATGTGTCGGGCTCATTTACTGGCACAATGTTCATTACCCACAATTGCTGCATTATGAGTGCAGCTGCAAATCTGCATTCATACCCATCACCAGAAAACTCATCATATGAGACTCCATCTCTCTCTCTCTCACTCACTCATGGCACTGCTCTCACCCCCTATAGATCAAAGGTGTTTTTGAGAAACCCAGCTGCACTATCAGTGAGTATTGTCCTTAAGGCTGAGCCAACAATTTCTCACTGATTTGAAAATCAAGAGCAAGGAAGATAGATGCAGAGTGCAAAAAACAATGGCAGAGTAGTATTATTTTACCCGCCATAGCCAGCCTTCATGTCCATGACATTACGAACAGTACTCCAGTCCACACCCACACCTTCAAGGTATGACTTCTGAATCACATGCTTCCAATGATCAGTATCAAACTCGTAGTCTTCTACAGCTGGCTTACCGTAAATTCCTTTGCTGGAGTTACTCAGCGAGAGAGGTGGAGTATCCACTCGCAATGGCCAGTCCACTGGCCATTCAGAGCTGGAACCTTCACCAATAGGGATTTTGTGGATGCACACCTTCATGCGCACGTACCTGCAACGGGTACATAGAATGAAGCAATCAAAAAAACAAGCTTCAATAACAATAGGGACTTTCCTTCGCCTTTGAAGATCAAACTTTGACAGAATCTGGGCAGACCTCTATAAAGGAGCAATTAAATTGAGCTTCAATTGATGCTAAGTGAGATCTTGATCATATTTCTGAGGGTGGTTGGTCACGAGCATTTCAGGAGAGAACTCACCAGGCAGCATCAGGCTTGTCACCCTCCTCGCAGTATGGAGGCTCCAAACCCTCACGAAGATCATAGCATTCATTGTTTGTGGGTTTCTGGAAAACAGCAACACCAACTCCAGTTTCTGGATCCTTTCCCTTCTCCAGAAGACTCCAGCACAGCTTCTCTGTTATTGCCACCGTATCTGACAAAAAAAATTGAACATTCAGTGCATGTGAGGCTTTCCTTCTATTTTTGCCAAATCTGTTTTTTCTGGACCACTGACATCTTCTTTAGCTGCCAAAAAGAGAAAGCATTGGTAGTCAGAAGAGGAAGGATCTATCAATCACCACTCCAGAGACATAAAAGCTACGGCGTAATCGAATTTTCACTCCTAACAGTAGTGGTTTGAAAACTATGAGGCCAGAGGTACCTGTCCATATTTGCCTGTCCTCATCAGAAGTTTTGTACACAGGTGTTGCAGACCAAATAAAGACACCTCCTGGCCGCAGCACCCGGTTCAGCTCCACAAGAAGAATGCCACCTGCCCAACAATGCAGCAGCAATCAATGTCCACTATCAATAGAGGCACTTGGCACTTCTGAAAAGATGATGAACTCCATTCTGGCAACATTCTAGTTCTCTGTCTCATGAAATAGAAGGGTGCAAAGCTCCAGACATGATAATAACTTGCGTAATTGTAAGTAGTACAAGGACTCAGGGGAAAGAGAACAATTACCATCACCATGCCAAGCAACACGACAACGAGCACAATGTATGGTGTCAAACACATTGCTTGGGAACACCAGACGCTGTGTGCCCATGGCTGCTGAGAAAGCTGGAATGCCTCGCTCCAATGCGAGTTGCACTTGCGCCTCATGCTCATCTTTTGGCGCAAATGACATTGTGATCACATCCTTGTCAAAGAGGTAGCCCCCGAAGCTTGCCACTCCACAGCCAACATCCAGCACGACACGTGTATGTTTGCCCCATGCTATGCTGGGCACCAGCTGGTGGCATTCAGGGAATAATAATTGCACCACATGCAATCAATCAATGGCAAAGCGAGAATCAAGCAAGGAGTTTACTGACTGGATCTGGGATTGAAGGACTTGATGGAGAAACAAAGGACGGACTGCATAAGAAGAAGAATGATGGCAGGAGGAAGAAGAAGGGATCCTCACCTCCTGAATGAAATCAATGTAATGGCCTGCACCAGTCTTGAACTGAGTGCCACCACCGGGAAACAGAAGCTTGTCTCCTGCCTGCCTCACCCAGTTCTGATCTTTTTTGTACGAAACTAGCCCCATGTGTGGCACATTGTGCAGCCATATCTGCAATTTCATCAACCACCCAAGTTCATTATTCATGTCAACCTTCATAGAATTCTACCTTCATTCAGAACATCGCAAGCCCTAGAATTCTACCTTCATGACAGTAGAACCATTGTGAGATGGGGAGAGGAGGAGGGGGGTCAGAGCGGAAAGAAGAAGATGCACCTCATCTCTGCTTAAGTTCCAGCGGATAGGTTGAGTGTACCCATCTGGCAGAGGGACCAGGCATTTGGGTAGCTCTTCTGGCAAAGGACAATGTCGCTCCCGGTGCTCAAAGTGCTTTGTAGTGCGAAGTGCCTTGATTGCCTTTGTGTTGTCAAGGCAGGGGATATAGTCTTGTGAACCATTCCATGCACAAAGCTTCCACTTCTCATGCACAACAACATCATCTCCTGCTGCTGCTGATTCTTTGCCCTCTTGTGCTGCCACTGACCCTTGTTGTTCTTCCTGTGAATCAGACTTTTCTGATTCTGTTGAATCCTTGGCTGCTGCTGCAGCTGCTTCCTCAGTCTGGATAACAGCTTTCTCTTCTTTCGATTCTGTCACCTGAGTCTCAAAGTTGTTTGTCGCTACTTCCTTGTTCTCAGTTGTGAGCTCTGCTTGTGTTGTCGAGATCACCTCTGGCAGCTTGTCTGTGTTCGCATCTGACACCAGCATGTCACTGTTTTCCTCTTGGGTTGTTGAGAACTCCCCCCCCTTATCCTGCTCTGGCACCGGCTTGTCTGCCTTTTCCTCTTGTGTTGTTGAGAACTCCTCCTGCTTCTCCTCCTGTGGCAACTTGTCGGCCTTTTGTTCAGGGATGTGGTGCTCTGGTTCCGTCCTCAGTTCTGGAGGCAGCAGCACCTCAGTATCCTCCTGGGCATCATCCTCCTCCCTGAATGTCTCATGCTCCCCTTTGTTGTTGTCATTGCCAATCTCTTCTTCTTGGGTGGTCAAGCTGGAGGTTTTGCTGGAAGAACTTGTTGTTCTATCATTCTGGTTGAACTCTTCAACTGCAGCAGTAGCAGCTGGCTCTGCAATCTCGGCAGGCGCACTATAAACCCACACTAGAATCAAGAAGAGAGCTATGAGAGCAGACCCTCCTACCAAGTAGTACACGGATGATGGAGACCCTCGTCTCTCCGTCCTGAGCTTGGGGAACCGCATGTTGTTTGTTTCTTCGATGAACCCACAAAACCCCACTCTTCTCTCTCATCAGATCATCCCACATTTGTGTCCCTCCGCTCAAGAAAACAACAAAGAATGCAACATGAGCGACAATAATGGCGACAACAAAACACAGAGAGAGGAGAGACCCACAGAAAGGACTTACCAGTAGAGTAATGTATGTGCGCAATGAGCTTCTTGGGTACGGCTCTCGTTCTTCTGCAACTCTTCTTCTTGTTTCTTCAGCCTAATTTAGACAGAAACTCAGCTCACCCAATAAGGTGTTCGCGCTGCCCCCGCTCCTTTTGCGGCGTAATAAATACGTGCCCCGCAAAGGAACAAACAGTTTAGGAGCACTATTGTTCCGGAGCGACTTGCATCGATCGCACACATGGCTGCCAGAAGACCCATCAACCCTAGAGGAAGAGGAGCTGGAGGAGAAGGAAGCTCCCTGTTTCTAGGAGTGGATGTTGGAACCGGCAGCGCTCGTGCAGGTAGGTACCCATGGGAGAATTGGGTTGCAGCAGCAGCAGCAGCAGCCGGTTGTTGGAATGCTGCAATGCAATTTTGAGGACTTCTTCTTCCTTTTTCTTCCTTCTTGGGTTGCAAGGGATGTATGCTTGCTTTGTGGTGAAGCTTTGAGGAGGGATGGATTGTGAGCTTGTTGGTAGAGAAGAACTTGGTATGTAGTATTTACCTATGTATGTATGTATGTTTTGTATGCAGGGTTGTTTGATGAGAAGGGTAAAACCATAGCCACAGCAAGCAGTCCTATACAGATCTGGAGAGAAGGCAGCTTTGTGGAACAATCCTCTACAGATATCTGGCTTGCAATCTGTTCTGCAGTCAAGCTTGTCTGCAAGCTTGCAAGCATAGATGGCACTCATGTCTCCGGCATTGGCTTTACTGCTACCTGCTCTCTGGGTAAGTAAATTGAGCTAGCAAGCAAGCTCTTTTTTCTTTGTGTTCTCTTTTGTTGTTGTCTAACTTCTGCAACTTCTGTAAGGAGGAGGAGTTGGGTTCTTCAAATGTGCAGGTTGCAATGCCAGCCAGACATTCTACAAAACCCAACCCCATGAAAACATGCTAGACCTAAGAACCCTGCTTACAAATGTGTGCCACTGTCAAAGTGGATGGGCATTGATTGGTCTTCTTGCATTGCAACTGCTTGACATTCCGAGATGCTTTTCTTCATTGCCACCAAGTGCCCATGATGGCAGGCATCTGATGTTCTTCTTCATGGCCAAGTGAGTTCCCATGATCATGGGCATCTCATGTTCTTCTTCATCGCCAAGGGGGTGCCCATGATGAGCATCTTCTGATGTTCTTCTTCATTGCTGAGTGAGTGGTGCCCATGGTGAGCCTCTTGATGAAGAATTCTTTGTGTAATAATGGAGGGTATTTTGATGTGTGCAGTCGCCATTGGAGCAGATGATTCGCCTGTAACAGTATCAAGAACAGGGGATGCAAGGCGCAATGTGATTGTGTGGATGGATCACAGGGCAGTGCATCAAGCAGAGCACATCAATTCCTTTAACTCTCCTGTCCTACGATTTGCAGGTGGTGCATTATCTCCAGAAATGCAAGCCCCAAAGGTACATGGTTTTTCCCCATTTCTTTTTCTGATTCCGGGACTCCTTCCTGTGGTAGTAGTACTTCTGTGGCTGCCTCAAGTTGGTTTGACTGATCACAGACAGACAGATGAGGTGGTGCTGTTGTTGTTGCAGCTTTTGTGGGTTAAGGAAAATCTGAAGGAGTCTTGGGCAGTTGCATTCCGTTGGATGGATCTGAGCGATTGGCTTACTTACAGGTACTATTCTTGTCTTTTTTCTTTCTTTTTCCACTTTTATAAATATTTTGTTTGGCTTTTGTCTTCTTCTTCTTCTTCTTCTTGGGTGTCTTTTTTTTGGTCTTCTCCATCAGACTCTTTTGGGTTTGTTGAGCTAGCCAGCATGATCTTGTCACAAGACCAACTGGCAGTACTGGGTTGTTTTCCATTACTGCCAGTTTAGTCTTGTGATGACAGAAACTCCATATATACAGTTCTCTTGTGTGTCTTTTGTGGCTTAGCTGCTGTGGCTCCTTCAATATTTGAGTCATTCTATAGCTAAGTTTGTCTTGTAGATATGTATATAGCAGATGTTTTATTATATTGACCATCTGGTCTGCAGCTTGAAAGCAATAAACGACACACAACTAAGTAGAAGAATATTTGGAGTTTAAATCTGGGCTGTAGTATAGAAATGAACTACATGTGATCAACACAGAAATCAGTAAATGGGGACGATGAAAATTTAATAGTTGGGAGTTTGCACCAGGGCTACTGGTGATGACACACGAAGCCTGTGCACAACAGTGTGCAAATGGACATACTTGGGACATGCACATCTGCAGCAAATGTCCAGTGAAGTTTCAGTTGCCATGCAAGCTTGTGGGTGGGATGATGTCTTCTGGCAAGAGATTGGCCTCGGTGACCTGGTGGAGGGCGGTTATGCTACTATCGGTAATGATCTTTTCACATTGCAGCAATCCATAAGCCCATAGGATGACATGTATATATATACAGGTTCAGCATCCTTTCACTCCAATGTGTGCTCTGAAACCTGCTAACTAGTTGTGGGGTGGGAGCATATGATTTCAGGACGGAGTGTAGCTTTTCCTGGCCATCCACTGGGTACTGGGCTCACTCGTCTGGCTGCACAGGTAAGAAGAACTCACTTATGAGGGAGAGCCAATGGTGACAAATGACGTTGTGCTTGCTCTAGGTCTGCTAGTAGCACCCATGGATGACAATTGAAAGAAAGCAAGCACTATTGAATACTTGTCCCAATGTCATGATGCTTCTTCTTTCCTGTGCATGCAGGAGCTTGGGCTTGTGGAGGGAATTCCTGTTGGGACATCCTTGATTGATGCTCATGCTGGTGGAGTTGGAGTTCTTGAAAGCTATCCAAGGGAGCAAGGTGCTAGTGTAGCTTTTGCAATGTATAGCAATTATATCCACTACAAATTTAGTGCAATTTGTTTTGTGTTACTAAGTCTGCTGCTGCTTAGAACAGGGATTGGTTCATTGATTGATTGGTTGATTTCCGTTTTGTCTCATATGCAGACGACACTGGGAAGATAGTTGATTCGTTATGCCGGAGGATGGTGCTTGTGTGTGGAACTTCCACCTGCCATATGGCAGTTTCCCGTGACAAGGTCTTCATCCCTGGTGTTTGGGGTCCATTCTGGTCAGGTGAGTGAGTAGAGTAGTGGGTGGACCCAGGGTACTGAGTTGAAACGTTTGCTGAGAGCAAGTGCTGAAATGGAGGGAGGGTTCAAACAAGAGTCTGATAGCTCGGGATTTTGCATTGACTGATGTTTTCACATGTGGGTGATGTGTGCAGCCATGGTTCCAGAATTGTGGCTTACAGAAGGCGGTCAAAGTGCAACAGGGGCACTTTTAGATCACTTGGTGGAAACTCATCCAGCTGCTGCAACCCTTGCCAACTCTGCTGCTTCTCAGAGTGAGATTACACCATTACTTGCCAAATTTCTTGCTTGCTTGTTGTGACTTGTAATGTTTAGTAGCCACGGTTGTTGCTCACTGCAAAATTACAAACCAGAAATTGCATTTTGTAGAAACTTGCTGCAAAATGTGGGTCTGCAAGTCTCTTTGTTTGATGATTACAATTTTGTGCTTTCACAGAAGTTTCAATTTATGAGGTGCTCAATGGCATAGTGGAGAAGCTTGCTGCACATCCAGCAGTGCCATTTTACAGTGCTTTGACAAAGGACCTTCACATATTGCCCGACTTTCATGGTAACAGGTAATCTGAGCCTTCGTTCCATGTTTGTTGAAGCTTTCTCTGACAGGATTGTTCAGACCTTTTTTTTGGTACCATTTCCAATTGCTGTTGTCAACTAACTAAATGTGAGACTATGGCATCCATGGCAGGTCACCTTTGGCAGACCCACATGCCAAAGGTATTTTGAGTGGCCTGACACTAGATGCCAATGCAGAAGACCTTGCTCTTCTGTATCTGGCAGCTGTGCAGAGCATTGCATATGGAACCAGACATATCATCGAACATTGTAATGCTCATGGTCTGCAGGTAACAACCTAACCTGTTCCGATTTGCAAGCTATTTCTAATTTGCAAAAAGTACCACTGCTGCCTTGACTACACACAGAGTGTTTGTTCACAGCATTCAATAATTTTGAAACTGCTGAACAATGTGGAGGAGGTGCAGAACAACATATGAATTTGGAACTTTGTTTTGTTGTAGACTTGTCTAGGTGATATTCTGGCACACTTACTTTCTGTGCAGATTGACACTCTCTTGGCCTGTGGGGGTTTATCCAAAAACAAGGTCTTCATTCAGGAGCATGCAAACATTGTTGGTATGTCTCTTACAAGCTAGCTGACAGAATAAGGAAATGTTTTGCCTGGAGTATATTTTCATGCAATATATTGATTGCTGTGGATGAGATGCCTTTGACCCATGCCCATCTTCTCATTTGTAATGGGACTGAATAGGCCATAGAAGTGCAAGTTTTCTATGACAAGCAGGTTTTCACTGCTCTTGCTTGACATGAATTTTGGTTTTAATGCACTGCAATGCAGGATGTCCGGTGGCATTGCCAAGGGAAAAGGAATCTGTCCTATTGGGTGCTGCTGTGCTGGGTGCTGTTGCTGCAAAAAAGTTTGTCAGTATTAGAGAAGCCATGATGGCACTGAATGCTCCTGGTTTGGTGAGCACCATCCTTTCTGACCTCTTATCAGGTTTAGGGTTTAGGTACCTGTTTTGTAGCATACCTGTAAGCTATATTCCTCTCATGTGGAGCGAGGCCCACAGATTTATATAGGGTTTAGGGTTCAGGGTTAAGGTAGCTTTTTTGTAGCAGACCCATAAGCTATATTCCTCTAATGTGGAGCAAGGCGCACAGATTTATATAAGGTTTTGGGTTTAGATAGCTTTCTGAAGCATACCCAGAAGCTATATTCCTCTCATGTGGAGTGAGGCACACAGATCTATATAGGGTTCAGGGTTTAGGTTTAGGTATGTTTTGGTGGCATACCCATAAGCTATATTCCTCTAATGTGGAATGAGGCACACGGATTTATATATGGTTCAGGGTTTAGGGTTTAGGTACTTTTTTGTAGCAAACCCATAAGGTATATTCCTCTGATGTGGAGTGAGGCACATGGATCTATAACTCCTCTGGTTGATGATAGATAAAATTTTGCTGCTGAGGACATGGGTTCTCATTTTCTACATGGTTTGTGAACTCTTTTGCATTGGATTTTACAGGTGGTGGAGCCGTCACAAGATCCACGGGTCAAGAAGTATCATGATGCCAAGTACTCCATCTTCAGATCAATGTACAAGCAGCAAGTTGCTAATCGTGAGACAATGGCAGCTGCTTTAGCTTGATGGTCCATCTGGCATCTCCAAATGTTTTGTTTTGGTGGTATTTTCTCATGGATCATGAGTGAGTGTGGGAAGACCACAGCTATTATTGAGGTTGATCTAATTAATTTAAAATTGCATCTTCTTCTCTTGCAAGAGTAGTGGATTAAGGGAAGCATACGTCGTTTCTTTTCCACCATGGAAATTCTGTGCATTTTCACTGTTTTTTGCTGAAAAACTATTGGAGAAAAACTTGGAAATTTACATGTTTATTAATCAGTATTAAATGTTTTTTTTTCCAGCAAAAAATTGCCACTTCTGCGAAATCAAAAATTTAAAAATATCAAACAGAAAAAACCAACCCATTAGTTTCTGCCAACGGGTTGATGATTGTTGATCTTTGATTTGATGTCAGTGGCATTTTTGGTTTCACTTTATGGTTTTGAATCTTTGGTGTCTGGTTTCTATTGTTGGTCTGGGACACCAATGTGCGCTAGTCAGTCTCTGGGTCTTTTGTTGAACAATGCATTCTGCCACAAATGGAAAGCACCACCCCACATTGGGTTGGCTTTGTCCAGTCTTCTTATGTTAATTGTTCCTCTTTTGTTTGAGTCCTGAGATGGGTGGTGGTTAGATGCTTGTGGTGGCGACAGAATTAAATTTCCATCTCTTGTGATGGCCATGCATTTGTTTGTGTGGGCCTGTGTCTACAGAGGATGACATGCAATGAAGAATGCTTCCGCATGCTTCTGATTTTTGAAGAATATGAAGGCGTTGTTAAGGTGACAAAGGGAATTTTTTGGGTTTGAGTGAAGGCATGTTAGTATGTGGGCAGCTACCACTATTGGTATGTAAGAATTTGGGCTGCGAACATGACTGTTTTCAAGAGGAGGTTGAGTAAAGTTTTCCACTGTGTTGCTTTGTTCAATGTTTGGGTCTATGATCTAATATTAGTTTGATGCTAAGATATCCTAGTGACTGCAGAGCTTCTAAGGAGTTGAGTAGACTTGTTAATGTAGCACCGGTTAGCTTTACAGTGAGAAGGGTCAGCACAAACTACCATTTTAATCTCTGTAATGATAGTTTGTTATGGCGACTAACGGCTGCATATCTAGTTTTGTGACTGGGCATTACTACCAGATCGTAAATCTTGGAGAGTATGAGGGATTCCTTGACCACTCTCCTCTCTTTTTTTTTGAATGAGAAAGTTCTTTGCAATCTTGAACTTGGTCCTTGTATTTTGATGTTTATTTTTGGAAGGAAAGGAACAAGAGAACCTCTCTCTATTGTGTTGCTTTTGCTCCTTTCTTTCCAAACAAGAAAGTGGTTGTGAAGGGAGATTTTTTTTCCTTTAGCCATGGAACGATCGACACTAAGGGCCACTTTAGACAAGGATCCAAGGAGCAAGGTCTAATGAAATCAAGCCTTGAGCTTTAAATTGGTCCCAAGGTTCTTAGACAAGGGTGCAAGACCAAGACAAATCACATTGTGATTTAGCTTACATGGCATCATTTTGGAGGGAAAACCAATTGGTCTGGAAGACCCAAAGAAATAGGTTAAAGGAAAGCTCATGATTTGGAGAACTGAAGTGTGAACTAGGGTCCAAGGTTGTTCATTTCTTTGTTCTTTTTCATTGTTTCTTTTACCCTTGTAGCTCAAATTATGTGAGAATATTTATGAATTGAGGACATTGTTGGGAGCACACTAGCTCTCTCATTTTTTGATCAATTCTATAATTAACATGGTTGGTTTTGTTGATCCTTGCAAGGTCGTTATTAAAAAGAGAGCATTTTTAGCCCCCAAGTGCACGAAATGGACATGAAAATAGATAATTAAAAAAACCATGAAAAAAATTTTAAAACGGAAAAAAGACCAAAGGTTAACATAATCCTCTCACATGCCAAACAAACATTTTTTATATTGGACCTTCAAATGGTGCCCCAAGCCTTGAAACACATTCATTGTACCTTAAGAAAAAATGTTTTTTTAATGTGGAGAAGGGTCCAATTCAAGGTTTAATTTGCTTCAAATTGGTCCTTGAGGTTTGGTCCTTGGACTCTTGTCTAAAGTGGCTTTAAAAGGAGATGTAATGTGAAATGAATGTTGAATAAATTTCTTTAGAAACAAAGCATGGTGTATGGTTGGGCAACCTTTTGTCAAACACATCTATTTGCCATGCAAATTATGAGGTTGCCATCAAATGTTAAAAAGGATATCCACATTGACCTTGCATAGGGGTGAAGCTAGTGTGGTTTTTGGAAGGTTCTAGAAAAGGTTCTTTGGCTAGAGATGAAAAAGGGATTGAGAAGGCAAATTTTGGGGAAAATAAGTTGATCAAAGTGAGGTGGGAAAGAGTCTATGAGGATCATGCCTTGTCACAATGTAAGCCTCTAGCCATATGACCATAATTGAAACCAAAACCACTAGAAAGAAGCATCATCATATACTAGTCCATTTTAGGAAAATGCTTAAAACTTATTAATAAAGGATTGAAAAAATAATTTTAGAAAACATATTTCAATTATCTTTATGACTTATGTTTAATATTATATTACTTTGGTAGCTTTGACACATGTTTGTCATAATTAATTATGAAGATTCATTCCAAAATATTTTTTTAATATTCAAAAAAAAATTGGGAAAAAAAACTAACAAATTTCAACTTTTTAAAAGTAATATAATTAGTGTTGAAACTACCAAAGCATTTATGACATGCAACTAATTCATTGTATTTAATTTTCTAGGTGGTACTTATGAACTAACATTATCATTCTTATCACATGACTCTTATGTAATAACAATTGTATTTCACTTTCCTTAACATCACCACATGTGTAATAAGTTCCGTCTAAAATGAATTTATGTAAATCATTTTCATATGATATAAACTCCATTTTGATTTTAGCTCTTGTCAATGTGTGGAGTTTTGACTTTCAAGCTTATTGCAAGAAACATTGAACTGATGATGTCATGAACACTAAATGGACAATCGAATGTTCATTTCATTCAAACACAAGATCTTATTTTGCCATTCACATTTACAACTTTTAAGCAAAACCCTTTTTTTTTGTTCACAAGCAACCAATCTTTGATACCATGTAGAAAATGGATGTTGAAAGTGAAAGAAAAGGCATTTATTGTGTGCTACTATATCAACACCCAACACTATCAAAACTAACAAAGTTACATACATAAAAACATACACAACTTGGGGACAAATCCTTAAACAAGAAAAAATTGAAACATTACTCACAATAAATTGTGTGCTAACAACAAATAATAAACCCTTATCAAAAACTAATGTCCTACAATGAATACTTAACACAAACAAACCATGAAATATGTTCAAAAAAATTTTAACATCCAACCCTAAGATTCACACAAGTTGCTTGAAACTCGTGGCCTAAGTTCATACATTAAATAATGTCAACTTCTTAGATATTTTGAGGTATTACAACTGACCCTTACTAATATCAACTTACATATCTATCAAAATATTACTTCAAAACATATTGTAGATGACATTATCTTGAGCATGACAAAAGTAATTGATTACATTCCAAAACTACAACATTGTCCCCTTAAAACAATTAAATAACAATAATTCATCTGAAAAGATAAATGACATTTATTAAATTGATATTATGTAATTTCTCACCAAATTCAAACATTTATAACATATATTGTCAATTGCCAAACAAGAATAAAAAACACCAAGTCCCTAGAGAATATTTGGGTGATATTTATTATTTCTTTCATATATATAATGAAGCATAATTTTTTAAAGGGTTGGGGAAGGTTACATGTGTGGCTCTTTTGGAATTTTAATGGTGATCAATCAATTCATTATGTATGTTTCATTAGTTTGCCATTCTGACAATTTCATGGTACAAATTTACATCATGCCTTGTACATAAAACAAATTCCAAACCCCCAAGGCCCACATAAACCCAAAGTTCAAACAAATTCCAAAGACTTCTAACCCAATCACACACATGCATGAACATTTGATGAGGATTTGAACCCTTGCCCATTATAAAGCAAATGACCTACAATAAAAAAAACACATTAAAAACACAAACACATAAACAAAAATGTGAATGATGAATCCATGTACATTAACAAGTCTATTATCACCTTGCCTATGTTGTACACACATGTACACATAAGAGATTTACAATGGCTAATTTTGTCACAACTAACAAGCCAAAAATATCGAAAGAACTCAATGTCCTAGGATCATGACCCAAAGGCATCCATTACATGTTCAATAGTAGAAATCAAAATTTGTTACAAAAAAACATTAATAACACAAAAGTTGGTTCAAAACCCATGTACCTAGGCCTCAGTTGCTTTATGGATTTTTTATTTCTTCTTAATTACAATGGTTTCATCAAACATCAAACAAAAAGGTATCCAAAATAAAAAAATAAAGCCAAACATCCTCACGCACAAATCTAAGTCTGCGTTCAATTGATTATGCACATTGGTTTTCATAAAAATAAGTGTGTAGAAACACCATTTATTTTTTATAAACTTAAAATTTTTCTCCATACAGATTTTAACGAGCTTGAACCATTCAAGCATCTTCAAGGTCAAAATGTAGCTAGCCTCAAGCCTCAACCATAGTCGACAAAAGGGATTGCATTCTTTCTCACCTATTTCTATAATCTCTATGGAAATTGATTTTTATTGTTTTGAATGAATGAATGAAATTGGTTGTCAAGGCCATGCCATCCAACATAACATCACATATCACATTGTTTCTCAAGTGTGGGTTTAGTGGATGATGGCCTTAGTTACATCACATGCGAGTGGATTTGTCCACATTTGTTACAATGAATGGCTTGTATTCTACCAATAGCCACTTAGCAAGAAAGAACATTGATAATCCACATGTTTTCATATTACAAAGGATCTTCAATGCCTTCACATCCAAGAAAGTAGCAAACCTCTCAAACTTGAGAGTTTTTTTCCTAGATTGAGAAAAATGAAAATATACTTTAACAATTAACTTTTCAATGTTGTCAACCAATGATTAGGTAGATAAAATTTTCATATCTAAGTCAGTTTAATGTGCACAATGGACATGCACAAAAAAAAGGGTCACATCAAGTTTGATTTGAGCGGTGACTCCAATGCACACACCAATAAAAACAAACCTTCCATTAATCCCAAATGACACCAACTTCTAGCCCACCACTTGGACATCCATATTATTAGAAATTAAAACTACACACAATAACACTTAGGTTAAATTTGTTGTAGTAGCACATGTTGTCACATTTTCAAAGGTGAGTAGAATGGGCATTTGTTTCCAATTCTCAAATACAAATGCATGGTTTCCCACCTTGTTGTCATTGTCAATTGTGAACAAATATGGAAATGAACCCAACAACATTTAAAACCTCTTTCATTTTGCCCATCACAATGTCACACAAAATCATAATTATCGAACCAACCCAAACACATCACTCCAATGTTTTTTGGGGTTGTGCTTGAACTTTAGAAATGTAAACAAATCCTTCATGTTTTCATATTCTATAATTGGTTGACCTTGATTCAAAACATGAAAGTAACATGCAAAATGGGTTCTCTTACAATTTTTCTTCTCCTTCCATTTCTGACACATGCATGTTGGAAGGCATCCATTTGACATTACTTGAAATTGGGAAGCAAACAACTTTTCTTTTTTTTGGTGTTGGTTGTTACTTTCAAAATAAATCATCCTTTTAGGCCAACCGGGGGTATCTACCAATAACTTACTTTATTCCTGCCATAGTGCTTGTACAACTAATGATTTTTATTGTGGCAAATTTTTTCCATTTTGCTAAAAAAATTCCATAATAACATAATCAAGGGAACTTTTTGGAAAATTTTCAAAAAAATTAGCACATTTAAAGGAAAAAAATTATGAAGTTAATTTTTAAAAAAAATTTGAACAAATTTATAGCTTTCTTTTTTTGAGATTACCATATTTAACTAATAGGTTCTAGTGGTTCACCAACATGTAATAGGACTCCTAAATTTTCTATTCGTTATTTGTCTTGTGGTTGATTGCCACTTTTGAAGCAACATGAAAAAATTGAATTTTTTTTTGTGTATAACTCATCAAGCTTAAGGCACAATAGGTAGCTTATTACATCTTTCAATGTGGTTACAAACCTTTCATTTCACACATGAAACCTTGCAATTTGAACCTACCACAAATTTGGCCCAAGGTAGTTTGACAACCCAAATGTTTTGAAAATTCATGTTAGTTTCATAAAGCTTTTTCTTCATAGATTTTCTTGTTGGGATGGCTCAAATGTAGGTTTAAGAGGTGTAGCTTTAAAATTCTTTATTATGCAGAACTATAGCTAGATGTTGCAACATGTAAATGAACAAATGATCCAAAGATACACTTACATTGGAAGTTCGAAGGTAGGACAAGTAACACCATAGTAGTAGAAATAAAACACAAGCACGAAAACAAAAAACCATCACAAGCATGATCACAACTTGCAAACACAACAATGATCACAAGTTCCCAAGTTGTAGCTTGCAAGAACTAAAGAGGAAACATAGAAAACTTGAGGGCTCAAGGGTTCAAGATGGGCATTGAAACAAACCTACAAGTTGTAACCTTTAGGGAAACACGAATTCAAATTTCGAACTAAAAAATAGGAGATGCAAAGACACAACCTCTTGTTGAGCCCAAGCAACAAGCTCCATTGTGATTGCAACATAAGAATCACGAATTTTGTACCCCATTACGATTTACAAGCTCCAACACTGAATTCCAAAATTTATAGACACCATTTTTAAAATCCATAAATACATATTTTAATGAATCTTTGAACCTTGAGGACAACCTCTATCTTGAATGTTCAATTTGTGCACACATCGTAAACCTTAAACCTTCACAAATCAACATTGGGATTTTGTCTTGTAGAATCCTGAAGACTTCAAGTGTATTCACCTCACACACAAAAACTTGAACCCCTAACATGGTGTTGTAATTTGTGAACTTTTAGGGTTCATTATTGTACTAAGCATTTATGCAACATGTAGATGCAATAGTTAAGTGAACAATAAAAGATTTGAAAAAGGCTTCAAGGAGTGGCGAGGAGGAGCTTAAAGAGGGAGAAGATGGTGAATCACAAAGCATGACAAGGAAGGTGGTGGCTTATGTAATCAAGGGTTGGGATGGGAGAAGGTTAAATTTCTCCCATCCAATGGTGGAGATGGCAACTTGCATTGAAGATGGTGATGGGCAATGGCAAAGAAGGCCATTTGTGCCATCATTTAGGGCAATGATTCAATAGTGCCTAGCTCAACATGAAGGGTTAAAAATCACTAATTAAAAAAATGTTGATATGAAGTTTACACACGCTCACAAAACACAACATATTCAAAACAATGATTTTTTCTTTTTCAATTTGTGAATTTGAGTTTAACTGCATATATATATATATTTTTTCACTTTGTGAAATCAAGTTTACATATAGATATTCTTTGTCCCCCAAATTTATGCAATAAATTATCAATAATTTGATAATGATGACAATAATGTAATATTAATTTGATATTCCAAATTACTCAATCAAGAGTAGTGATATGGTTTTCAATTTGTTGATGTCACCTTGGTTAGCATTCCAAGTAGGATTTAACATTAAATGGTGACAAGTTTTTTGAACCTATCTAAATAATAAAAAATCTAATTACAAAATGTTACCAAACTAAAAGCAGAGTCCAAATTTGGAAAATAAAATAAAATAAA